>Ga0194116_10007982_pt1 | contig 10809 bp, 10 predicted proteins | sample TA2MahsurfametaG_4_FD_148617 | JGI IMG/M metagenome (GOLD analysis project Ga0194116, IMG submission 148617) | Freshwater microbial communities from Lake Tanganyika, Tanzania - TA2015008 Mahale S9 surface | ecosystem: Environmental > Aquatic > Freshwater > Lake | place: Tanzania: Lake... | reverse complement strand
TGCCAGGGCATGCGGTTTGACCCATGTCGCGATGCCCGGAAATCGGACGTGCTTTCACGCGCACGCCCTTTTTCCATTTGTTTGATCCGCGAGAGATAAACGACACAGTTTGTTTCTGATCAAGCTTGATGTCGTATCTCTCTCCGAGCCAACCAAGAAGGCGTGATAGCCCGTTCATCATCTCTTCAGTCGGTTCGGTCTTGTCGAAGTCACCCAGCAAACACACGAGTTGCGCGAAACCTTGACTGCCACCAGTGGCATCTGCCATCACTGGTCCTGCAAGGCTGCCGGTGCGTCCTTCCCACGCTTGTCCGTATCGATCAACAAAGAAGTTGTAACAAGTATCGGGCCATGCCTTCCGCGTGCCGGTGTGAAACAGGAAGATGTTGCGAATGACGCTCGGTACTTGCGCCTTTGAGTAGACAGTCGTTCCTGCTGAGTGATGTACCAAGAGAAATTTCACTTCTGGTTCAGGCTGTAGTGGTCGACGAGCACGTAGTTTTCCTGCCCATGCTTCTCGTGGATAAATAGTCAGTCCGGGTGCAACCTCAATGGGCTCGACACTCGCCGGTGTTGCTACACGGGGTACGCGTTTGGCGAGAAGCAGGGCAGGCACGGAGAGTGCCGCAGCGCCGAGAAAGGTTCGCCGCGTGGCAGCTTGTTGTAGTTCGCATTCACACATGGCTCACCTCAATGAGTTCATCGTAGAGTGTCAGCACGCGACGTCACCGGAGGTCTACATGGCACCGAATGCATCCACCAGCCCAGTGAAGTTGGCTCACGTCGTGCTCCGCACCTGCAACTACGACGATCTGCTCTCGTGGTGGAAGTTGGTGCTCAATGCCGAAGTGCGCTATGAAAATGATTTCATCACGTTTCTTTCGTTCGACGACGAGCATCACCGCATTGCCATCGTGAAGATGCCTCATCTGCAGGACGCCGCTAAAGACACGGTTGGTCTTGAGCACTTCGCCTTTACCTTTGCCGACCTCGATTTACTGTTGGCCAAATACGAACAGTTGAAGAGCGCCCGAATCACCCCGTATTGGACCGTCAACCACGGCATGACACTCTCCGCGTATTACAGGGACCCCGATGGCAATCAGGTTGAGTTACAAGTCGACACCATGTCACTTACTGAGGCCAATGCATTCATGTCATCTCCTGTGTTTGCCGCAAACCCCATCGGTATCAATGTCGACTTCGATGAACTAGTGGCACGCCGCCGCTCTGGCGAGCAGGTGACGGCGATTACTGCCTATAAACCACGTACCGAGAGCGCGTGAGACACTTCCGTGTAAAGGGTCTAGTGAAGAAACCAACCCCTCGGAAATAGGTGTTATCGTCAGTCGCATAACTGGGAGGGTCCAATGACATCACGTCGTTCCGCTCGTACCGCTTGTATTGCGGTCGCAACTTCACTCCTCGGCATCTTTGCCGCCCCGCACGTGGCAAGCGCCGCAGAGGTCGTCATTAAGGTGACTGACTCTGGCGGCACGAATATCCCGCGTGCATTCATCGCCGTGGTGGCAAGTGATGGAGACGCAGTTGACTCTGCCATCACTGATGCTGATGGCAATGCCACAGTTGAGAACTCTGGGGGAGCCTCGTTGTTGGTCACAGCTCCCGGATTTCAACCGAAGACCATAAGCAGCGTCACGGCACAGACCGTGTCGTTGACCGCATCCACTAAGACCAAGTTGTCCTTCTCAAATGCATTCGGTGGTCAGATTCGAAGGCTCGCAGCTGACAAGGAAAGCGGCGTGTTTTACGCAACGTCGGATGCACAGCCGACGGTCTGGCGTACGACTGACTACGCGGGAAGCTGGTCTCCAGTTCCAACAAGCGCTGAAGCAGACTCTGGCGCTGCACCAACATCAGCAACTGAAGTCTTCACGTCAGGCGTAAAGGGCGAAGTTGCCGTCAATACCGGCCAGTCAATCTCGTACTCACGCAACTACGGAAACACGTGGAGCCAACTCCCGTTGACCGGTGTTAATGGAAGCAACCAAAAGTTCTTCTGGGCACATGCAGGAACATCGTCGTACATGTTCGTGCGCACGGACAGCGGTCTGTGGGCGGCCATCATGCCGCAGGCAAATACCGATGCTGCTCCGTCCTTTGCGGCGGCAACTGGGTTGGGCGCACTTGGCGCTGCGAGCAAAGTTGCCTTTGCACCTGCAGCATCTGGAAATTCGATTTTCATGGCAGTCTCCGACGCAGCAAATGGTGCTGTTACGGTGTCGACCCTTGCCCCCGCTGCCTCGACAGTTGCAGGAATCACTGCTAGTGGATCACCGGTGTCAACAGGAATTTCCTTCACCGTAACAAGCAGCAGTGGTGACATGCTGATGTTGAGCACGCTTGGGTCAAGCGTGCCCAAGGCTGTCGTTGCATATGACATTGAGAGTTCTGCTGGAACGATCAAGGCTGCATCATCTAGCGACGGTACGACCTGGACTGCAACAAGCGGAATGGTTGGTTCAAATAGTGCAGACTCCAACACGCTGAGTTCAGTGACATCAATCGGGGGTAGCGGTTTAGGTCAGTGTGGTGAGAACGGCACGTCACCAGTTGGTTCAATTGCACCGGTAGCGCCTGCTGGGGCGATCACTGGGTTTACCTTTGCCGGATCAATTCGCTCATGCTTTTTCCTCGTGAACAACACTGGTAGCTCGGCGAACCTCGGATCAAGTGGTCAGAGTGTCGCTAACAATCGAGTTGCCGTACTTCCGATGTCTGGTGCAAATAACAACACTGGATTCGAATGGGATAGTGGCGTTGATTTCACCAGCAATATGGTTGCAATTTCTGGTGACGGTCAGTTCGGCGTCCGTAAGTCAGCGAACATCGCCGATGGTACAAAGTACCGTCCGAACTTCGGCGGGGCCGGTGGCACAGGTGGAACCAGCTACATCAACTCTCAAGCTGCTGCCGGTAAGTTAACAACTTCAGGTGGCATTGCAGTCAACGGCCTGGTGGCCCCCAACATCACTGACACGGTCTATTCACCGAATTCAACAGATGGAAGTTATGTCGTCACCTCAATGACAGAAACTGGTGGAAGCCGGACACTCTTGTCTACTGACGGCGGCAAGACATACAGCACAATTGGCGCCGGCGGAAGTCGAGCTGTCGATTGGTGGAACGGTGCAAGCAGTCTTCAGCACATTGTCGGTGCGTTCTCCAACAATTCAAGTGAATGGCTACATGTGAAGTCGTTCAATGCAACATCGGGTAGTGCTGCGTTGCAGATGGGTGACGAATTGGCCGCTACCGCCGCAGTTCGTGACGCGAAGACGGGTGGTTCACCATTCGTCTTCCCAAGCACTCTCAGTGGGTCAGTGACGCTCGCGAAGTTTGCCAACGCTGAAGCTGGCAAGTCACTGTTGACCAAGGCAATCAAAGGTGTGCCGGGCTACAACAAAATGCTCGTTGCTGTGAATCGCTGCTCAGACAACATCGGACCAACAACAGGTTGCAGCACCAGTGGCGGCTCTGTCGGAATGGTGACATTCACAGTTGACGGCACATCTGGCGCTCAAGCTGTTACAGAAACTCGCTACTTCGGTGCCGATGTCGCTGCTGCTGGCATCACCGCGGATGCAACCAGCAGCTTCGGTGTTAGCAAGAACTCCACATACTCGGGTGGTATCAACGGATTGGCCGTGTGTCCCACGGGCTCAGTGAGTCGAGTTGCTGACTCGGCATTCATTGCGGTTAACGGTCTCGGTATCTACAAGATCTCTGGTCTTAGTGGATCTACGCAGGCTCACTCAGGTCCGCTCGTATCAGGCACTTTCAATGATCTGAAAGTGGATTGCGATACGGGTCTGATGGTCGCAGCTGGTTCTGACGGTGCGTACTTCTCGCTCAATGGAACAACTTTCACAAAGATCAATACGTCGGCGGCACCGGCCGGTGGTGGCGGCGGTCCAAGCAATGCACCGACTGCAGTTGCTGTTCAGGCTGATGCAACATCTGGTGACGTAGTCATTGGTGTTGCTTCTGGCAACGGAGACATCAAGGCGGTTGAAACCAATTTCACACTGTTGGGTACCACGGGAGCTGCCATGGCAGCGACAGGTGCGGGCCCGACGACCCCAACTGCTGCAGTATCGCCTGCTGCAGACGCAATCAATGAAGTCAACAGCTCGAGCACAGGTCGTAACACAGGTGCTGTGAAGGACCTCGAAGTTCCGAAGTCGGCCACCGACAAAGTGACTGCAGCAGGAGTAAGGGTCATGTCTGTTCGTGCGATGGCTACGTCGTTGAGCCTTGCTGCCGGCACTAGTGGAGGAGCGTTTACGGCGCGTGTCAGTTCAGGTGGAAGTTCCACTTCGTCTGGTGGTTCGACAACCGCGACAACAGCTCCGACAACCGCAACAACTGTTACACCAGTAGTAGTGAAGACACCGACAGTTGTAAAGGGCAAGACCCTCACTGTGGTGTCTGCGCTCACAACCGCAGGAACATCAGTTGTGAAGGGCTCGAAGACCTCAGTGGTAGTTGCAACAGCATCAAAGAAGATCTGTTCGGCAACTTCGACCACTATTAAGGGTCTGAAAGCTGGCAACTGTTCACTCACCGTCACTGTCACCCCAGCAAAAGTGACAAAGTCAACGAACACAACCGTCACGAAGGGTCAGTCACTAACCATCGCTTCGATTGCGTCAACCAATAAGTTGCCAAGCACATCAAATGCAACAGTCGCGGTCACTGTGTCTGCAGGCTCCAAGCGCATTTGCACCGTGTCGGCGAACAAGACGGTGAGGGCCATTGGAAGCGGCAAGTGCACACTCACCATCTCGGTGACTGGCAAGAAGTTCACCAAGAAGTTGTTGGTGAAGGTCAGCTGAGGCTGACCGACAACATCAACTAATAGAAGTAGTCAGCGACCGGCGCAGCCCCTCGGCTGCCCGGTCGCCGATCTTCTGGAATGCTGCACGCAAGAACACGTCGGCGGGTTTTAACAGTCCGTTGAATGTGAGCTCTGCGATGTAGGTGACGTCGCATCCGTGCTCGTTCGGAACAACTGTGACCGTGTCAACCGATGTGAGCAGAGCATTCTTTCCCCGCACAGTTACCGAGTGTGGAGCATCGAAAATCGTCGTTCGGTAGCGCAGTGTTGCAACCCGACCTCCGGTCTTGACGACCACATCAAAGACAGTGTCGGGGCCAGGCCCATCACCCTGCACTTGCGTGACCTTGACAACGCCTGGGTCCCACACCGCAAAGTTCCGTAAATCTGCCATGAACGCGAATGCCTCGTGCGCCGACATCGTCGATTGCACCGTGGTTTTGTATGTCGCCATAGCTACAACCTATGGCGCACTACTGTCACTTGCATGACCGCAGAGGCCTCAAGCACTGAGAGTTTCGACACAGTGACAGATGCTGGGTGCATGTCATGCGGTTCGCCCATCTACAAGGAATTTCAATCTCGCGAAGGCACCGTACGAATGTGCCCAGCGTGTGCGGTGATGAATGGCATCGGTTGTCCATGATGTCGAAAGGCAACGCATGACGAAGAAGACAGCTGTCATCACTGGTGCGGGACAGGGGCTTGGTCGCGCCATGGCTATGCGGTTGGCTGCAGACGGTTTTCATGTCGTCTGTGTCGATGTGAATTCCGATGCCGCAGCAGAGACGGCTCGCATGGTTGGGGGAGAGCCACACGTGTGTGACATCTCCAACCGCGATGCAGTGCACGACCTCGGGGCCAAGGTGACTGCCTGTGACGTGCTTGTGAACAACGCAGGTATCTGGTCTTTTGAGTCGTTGCTGGAATCGACCGAAGAACAAGCTGAACGCGTGATTCATGTGAATGTTCTCGGCACCATGTGGTGCACACAGGCTTTTGTGCCACACATGCGACGCGCCGGCGGAGGATCCATCATCAATGTGTCATCTGCTGCGGCGTGGACCCAGTCACCGGGCATTGGTGTGTATCCGGCAACGAAGACTGCGGTCGAGTCGTTGACGAAGACATTCGCGCTAGAGCTTGGGCCAGACAACATTCGTGTCAATGCAATCGGTCCAGGTCTCATCGTGAGCGATGGAACCGCCGCGAATTATGAAGGCAATCGAATGAACGAACGTGCGCAAGGTGTGCCGATGCGTCGTGTGGGGTCGCCGGTTGACATCGCGAACGTCGTGTCATTTCTTGCAGGTCCCGACTCGTCGTATGTGTCTGGACAAGTGATGTACGTCGACGGTGGCATCAGCGCAGGAACGCAGAAGCGCTAGTCGCGCTCAATTCTGTCGAGCAAGGTGATCATCGAGGTCACCGATTCATGGCGCCACATCGCGACTAACCGCGCCGCTCCCGTGGTTGTCGCTACGTCGTCGTCGAAGTCACGCGCAATCTCTTCAAACACGGAACGCTGCCGCTGCGCCAAGTCGACATTCGAGAGACCACGCCGACTTCGACACACGAACTTTGCCAACAGCTCAATGCGTGCATCTCTCGGGTGAGACACCACGCTGTCGAGCCAGCTCGAAACTTCTCGTGTGCCACGAGCAGTGGTTCGATACACGGTTCGTTCGGAACCTTGGTCACCCGCCTCGGTTTTCGACGCACGTATGAGCCCACCGTCGTTAAGCGCATTCAGAGATCGGTACACAAGCGGTCGACGCACATGCATGACTGCAGCAAGGCTGTCATCGCTGCTCAACAATTTGGCTATAGCGAAACCGTGTGCCGGCTGCTCATCGAGGAGCGCTAGCACCAGATGGTCAAGCACAGACGGGCTGTATAGTCTCACTGTGACTAATCTAGACACCAAGCAGCCGAATATGTTGCGGCGCGGTGTTGTCTGTGTCGTGCTGGCTGGGGGTGTGTTGTCGGCGAACGCGACGATTACTCATGCCAGTTCCCGCGCCACGTCCTCGACAGCGCAAGGTTCGATCACCGTGTCGGCAGCAGCTTCGCTGACTGATGCCTTCAGAGCGCTCGCACGCGAGTTTCGAAGTGAACATCCGAAAGTTCGCCTCCGCTTCAATTTCGGATCCTCGTCCGCGTTGGTGTCTCAGATTCAGGCAGGTGCGCCGGCAGATGTGTTCGCTGCCGCAGACACGTCAAGTGTCGACAAGTTGGCAGCAAGCGGTCAGGTCAACAAGACCCCACGGATCTTTGCGAGAAACTCGTTGCAGATTGCCGTGAAGCCTGGGAACCCTCTCAAGATCACCTCTCTTGTGGGCCTTTCCAAGGCACGAGTGGTGGCATTATGCGCAAAGACCGTTCCATGTGGTGTGTATGCCGCGACCGCACTTCAACGGGCTGCCGTGGTACTTCCTGAATCGAACGTCTCGCGTGGTGTCGATGCCAAAGCAACCATTGGTGCAGTAGTCAATGGTGATGCCGATGCAGCAGTTGTATACGCAACAGACGTGAGGGCTGCAGGCCGGTCAGTTGCGTCGGTGACAATTCCAAAAGCTCACAATGTGACTGCAATGTATGCGATTGCATCACTCCGTGAGTCCAAGAACGCGAAAGCTGCGCAGGCATTCATTGACTTCGTGATGTCCTCGGTTGGACAGTCAACCCTTGTTCGTTTCGGATTTGCGAGGCCGTGAGATGTCAACCTCGAGTGTGACATCACGAATTCCCCGTGGTCTCGGGGTGCTCGGGGCTATCGGCGCTGCTTTTTTATTGCTGCCGCTTGTAGGCATTGTGCGCCGGGTTGCGTGGTCATCGCTGTGGCAGCAACTCACGAGTCCGCAGATAACAGAGGCACTTCGACTCTCCGTCACCGCGTCGGTAGTGGCAACCCTGTGTGCTCTTATTCTCGGGTTTCCACTTGCGTGGCTTCTTGCTCGTGTCAACTTTCGTGGCCGATCATTGCTCCGAGCGCTAGTGACATTGCCAATGGTCATGCCGCCAGTTGTTGGCGGCATCGCATTACTTGGCGTGTACGGACGCACAAATGGTCTGCTCGGATCCTTTCTGTTTGACACGTTTGGTGTGCAAATCACATTCAGTCTCACCGCGGTCGTGATTGCGGAAACCTTCGTGGCATTGCCCTTTCTTGTACTCGCCATCGAAGGTGGCCTCCGCAGTATTGACCCTCGTCATGAGGAAGCAGCAGCTGTCATGGGGGCAGGCCCTTGGCAACGCATGTCGTTGGTGACAATTCGATTATTGCGCCCCTCGCTCATTGCAGGAATTGCAGTGGCATGGGCACGTGCACTTGGCGAATTCGGTGCCACCATCACCTTCGCCGGAAACATCGAGGGACGCACGCAAACCACTCCGCTCGCTGTGTACATGTTGCTCGAGTCTGAGCCCGAGGCCGCCTACGCACTGAGCCTTGTGCTCGTGCTGGTGTGTGTTGGTGTGCTGTTCGCACTGCGAGACCAGTGGCTGGGGCGTCGGTCATGAGCCTCGTGGTGAATGGACGGGTAGAGCGCGGCACGTTCTCACGAGATGTTGACCTCTTGGTTGATCATGAAGTGCTCGGAGTTGTCGGGGCAAATGGTTCTGGCAAGACTTCGATGTTGCGCGTGATCGCCGGGCTGGACAGATTGAAAACGGGAACTCTCAGTGTTTCAAACACTGCGTGGGATGTTCCGGACGCTGGCGTGTTCGTAGAGACAGAGCAGCGCAAAGTGGGCATGGTGTTCCAAGATCACACGCTTCTTCCCTTCGCATCTGTACTCGACAACGTTGCGTTTCCTCTTCGCCGAGCGGGGCAATCAAAGGTCGATGCTCGTAAGACAGCCCGAGCGATGTTGGTTGACGCCCAGTGCGAGCACTTGTGTGACGTCATGCCAGCTCAGCTCTCTGGGGGCCAAGCCCAGCGAGTGTGCATCGTGCGAGCGTTGGTAGCCAAGCCGTCCGTGATTTTGTTGGACGAACCGTTGTCGGCAATTGATGAAGGCAGTGTTGATGAGCTTCGTAGCTGGCTTCGTCAGCAGCTCACAGCTACAGGAGCACACTGCATCTTGGTGAGCCACTCACGTTCAGATGTGGACAGTTTGTGTGATCGGGTAGTGGAGCTCTCCTAGCGCGATTAGAAAAACGCTAGATGAGAGCCGATGCAATCTCGCTGTAGAGCGGAATTCCAATGATGAGATTGAAGGGGAATGTCACGCCGAGTGCAGCACCTAATGACACCCCAATGTCAGCTTCGGGAAGTCCCACTCGCACCGCCGCCGGCGCAGCGATGTAACTGGCGCTTGCTGCCATGGCGGCGAGAACTGTTGCCCCGCCCTCAGACATACCGACGAGTGATGCAAGGAATACTCCGATCACACCGAAAACGATGGGCAACACGGTTGCAAATACGAGTAGCCGCGCCCCTGCACGACGAATGCTGTTGAACCTTTGCCCAGCAAGCGTGCCGAGATCAAGAAGGAACAGACACAACAAACCCTGGAAGAGACCAATAAAGAAAGGTTCAACTCGAGTGAGAGCTTCTTGGTTGGCGATGGTGCCGATAATGAGACCGCCGAGCAGAAGTACCACGCTCTTGCCGGTGAGCACTTCGTGGATTGCTGACGACATCGAACGCACTTGTCGCGCACGACTTGCAATGACCAGAGCCACCACAATTCCCGGGATCTCAAGTACAGCGACCAGTGCGGGGAGGAAGCCCTCTTCAAGAGTTCCGGCGGCTCGTGCGAACGACTCTGCAGCGGTGAAAGTGACGGCTGAAACCGAGCCGTAGTGCGCGGCCAATGATGCGGCGTTGATGGTGTCGAGTCGTACGAACGCCCGAGCGACGATGAACGCAACGAGGGGAGTGGCGACACCGAGTATCAGCGTGATCACGACTGGCCACGCAAGTTCGGAGACAGAACTCTCGCGAAGTCGAAGGCCGCCCTTCAGTCCAATGGCAAACAAGAGATAAGTGGAAAGAAGTGACGTGACTTGCTCTGGAAAACGAAGGTCGCTCTTAATGAACGCTGCGATGACACCTAGTAGGAAGGCGAGAACAACAGGCGATCCAAGATTGAGAGAGACCAAGTCGCTGATTGACACTTGGTTCACACTACTAGATATAGATTACCAGAAACAAATTACAGGTATTATTTCAGCCGCCTGGCTACTGAGTGTTGGGTTATTGAACAGCGCGGAGGAGGTCGCCGACAGTCTGGTGAGACTCGAGGGGGTGGCGAAGGCGGGCCCGCCTGTTGACGGTGTAGGTGTTGCGGCGGCCCACACGGTCGATCTTCACAACGCCTTCAGCCTCAAGGTCTGTCACAATCGAGCTCACCCGGCGTTCGGTGATACCCACATCGGCTGCGATGTCGCGTAGGCGTGCCTCCGGATCACGGGCAAGGCAGACCAGCACGTGCGCATGGTTGCTGAGGAAGTTCCAGTCACCGGTCGTGGCCACAACCTCAATGTAGCCCCCTGTTTCTGGAAACAGGTTTCGTTAGACCTTATGTGGTGTCAGGCGCACCTTCAGGTGCGCGGGTCCGCGTGCCCAGAACACCGGAACTTCGTCGTACACACCCGGCTCGAACACTTCGCAATGTTCCACTCGCCGCAGGAACTCTTCAACCGCCACCCTTGCCTCGAGGCGCGCAAGTGCGGCACCGGGGCACACGTGTGGTCCGCCACCAAAGCCGAGGTGGTTACGAGGGTTCGGTCGGTCGAGGCGGAACTCGTGTGGGTTCTCGTACAACTCTTCGTCACGATTGGCCGACAGGATGCCGAACGCGACCTTGTCCCGCGGACACATCGATTCGCCGTGCACTGTGGTTTCTTGCTCGCAATTACGCATCAGCACTTTGACAGGTGGGTCATGGCGAAGGCTCTCTTCAATGGCGTTGTTGATGAGATCCGGATTATCTCGAAGC
>Ga0194116_10007981_pt1 | contig 10810 bp, 5 predicted proteins | sample TA2MahsurfametaG_4_FD_148617 | JGI IMG/M metagenome (GOLD analysis project Ga0194116, IMG submission 148617) | Freshwater microbial communities from Lake Tanganyika, Tanzania - TA2015008 Mahale S9 surface | ecosystem: Environmental > Aquatic > Freshwater > Lake | place: Tanzania: Lake Tanganyika... | reverse complement strand
ATTAACATCTTTAAATTTTATTTATAATTTATTTCTTTCTTTCATCAAAATTTTTATTTTTATTTTGTTTCTTCTTCATAATAAACTTCTTCGAAATTTTCAATTCTCATAATTTCTAATGCTTTATCAATGATTATGCCAAAATGCCCATCGAATTCTGAAGATTTTAATAAAGCCTTTAAAGAAATACTCAAATAATTTGCATCATAACTTATAATTTTTTTTTCATAAGTTTTCATTATTGAAATAAGAAAAGAATTAAAAAACTTCCAACCGTAAATTACAAAAAAGTCCCATATTTTAAACAAAATTGCATGATTTACTACGTTTGCAAAGCAAGTGATAATCCAATTCGTGCTAAAAAATTCATGAGAAAGTCCATTTTTACTCAGAAAAACACAAAGTTTAGGAACATATTTTTCTAAATAAAGATGAATTATATCCAAATGCTTTCTAACTTGGCTATTCTGCATTCCCATAATTTTATTAAATTTGAATCTTTTAATGAGGGCATCAATAAATAAAAATACTTGTTCTTCTTCGTTTAGAATTAAAATTGCAGAGGCGACTATGAAATTTAAACCTTGTGCGTAACCAATGTTTGAATTGTAATTTGAATAGGCAATTAGTATATTTTTTAGTTTGATATTGTTAATTTTTCCGCTTCTAAAAGTATGATCTTCTGGCATAGTTCTGTTAATGTCTTTTAAAATGTCATCTAAATACTTACTCTCTATCTTTAAATATTTTAGGTATAAATTTTTTATATTTTCAGCTTTAGAAATTTTTGAATATTTGAAAATTGAGCGCCAAATTGTTAATCTAAGTAATAAATTTTTTTCGTTTATTATTAAGTTTTTAATCATTTGGTGAATCTTTTCTTTTATTTCTTTATGAAGAGTTTTATCCAAGTATGAAAGCATGATTAGATCCTTTAAGTTTAAAAAATTACAAATTTCATTTTTTGTTTTAGGAGAATTAATAAATAAAGTTTTAAAAAACCCTTCTATTAAATATTTTGAAAATTTGTTCGAATTATGATTATTCGATGATGTCAACAATACATTATTGTTGATTTTGGTTTCATAATTAGCATTATTTAAATGAAGTTTATTTGATGCGGTTATTATATGATCTAATTTTTCTAGTTTTAAATCACTATTTGAATTATTAGAGATATTAAAAGAGGTGAATCTTTTTGATTTAAAAATAGGAACATTTGTTATATTTGCTTTTTCATCTTCTGACAATGTACAATCTTCATCTGATTTTTCATTATCATGTTTATTCATTGTTTTATTCTGGTAATTGAACTTTAGAGAGTTTAAAGAAGAATTCGAAGGTTTATTGCGTAATTTTTCTTCAATGTAATTGTTGATATTGCTATAAACGCTTTGCCTATCGCTGTAAATGAGTTGAGGAATATTAATGTTGCTGCTGATTTTCTTTTTTTCGTTTAAATTGAAATTTGTGCTTTGATTAGTATCTGAGGAAAAAATCAATGAAGAATTCTCTTCAATAATTTCATTTGCGACATTGAAACTGGATATTTTCTTTACTAGATTTAATGTTGGAATTATGATTTCTTTGTTTATTAAACCTTCTTCGTTGGTGTTGTTGAAGCTATTTCTATTGCTAAATAAAATCACAGTGTCATTGCTATTAGCGGTATTTTTTTTCTTTAATTCTGAGTATTCTTTTCCTAATGCTAAATTAATCCAATTATTATTGTTTTCATTTAGAAGCTTTTTATCTACTTTTGCTTCTTGATTATTCAAAATTGATTCTTTATCATTTGAAAATTTTATTATATTTTCGTTAAAATTATCTGAAATAAAATAATTAGATTTAAAGTTATCGATTATGTTTTCTTCCATTACATTTTCTAGGTTGTTAGATTTTTGAATATCATTATTGAAGGATTTTTTCTTGCTACTCTGATGATTATCTGCATTTGTATCATTTAAAACTTCATTTTTTTTCCCACTATTATTATTATTTATACTTTTTTTTTGCGATAATTCATAGGAGGTATTATTAGATTTTTTTGCATTTTCAATTCCTATAATCAAGAGGTTTTTTGTTTTTTCTCCGATTGAATGTCTTTCAATTGCACCATAAGCATTATTCAAATAATTTATATTTTGCAAATTATTAAGATTTATTTTATTTATATTTTCATCAAGTTGAAATTCAGTAGATTTATGTGTATTTTTGGTATCTTTTTGGATTGAGAAAGGATTCCCATTTTTTATTTCAGAATTTTCAGAGGGAATTGAATATTTATTTGTTAAGTTTTTAGTAAAATCATTTAAAGGAGATAAAGAATAATCTATATTTGGTTCAGGATTAGGAATTTTTTCAGTATTCATATATTTGGAATGTGTCTCATGATATTTATTATTATAAAAGTTAAAGTTTTTTTCTTTTAATTCATTTGAAGTAATTAATTCATTATCTATTATATTTTTATTACTTTCTCTTAAATTAGAAAAGGAAAATTTATTAGACTGAAGATTGCTTTTATCTTTTACATCTCTTTCTTCCTGTGTATTTAAATATTGATAATGTAATTCTTCTTTGCTTTTATTTTCTAGATTATTGCTTATTAGATTGGATGAATTAATAGACTTAAACTCGATATTAGTTTGTTTATCCTTTAAATCATAATTATTATTTGGATTTGGTAAAATCTCTAATTCTTCATCATCCTTATCTATCTCCTTTGAAAACCTTTTATTATAGAAATTCATAAAATTATTTGTAGAATTTGAAATGATTTTATTATTTGAGTTAAAATATGAAATATTATTATTAATAATTATTTGAATATTATCTGGATTTCTATTACTGTTTTTTTCTAAGCCTGAATCTTCAATTATATTATGATTTACTTTGAATTTTTCGAAATCAAAATTAGAATAATTATCCTCAATCATACTTTTTTCTCCTTTAGCTAATTTATGAGACTTTTTAAAAGGAGTAGTGTTATTTATTCCATTTTTTAGAATATTATTAAAATCATTCAGGCAGCTTTGGTTTTGATGACTAAATCTATGATTGGGAAAATCGAAATTTTCTTGTTTTAAAATATTATTATTATAATTAGAATGATTTGTTAGTAAATTTTCATTTTGATAAGTCATGTTAGCCAAATCTTCAGATTTATTGTTGAGTTTATTTGTATTCCCATCAGTGTTATTTAAGCTTCTATTAATTTGGGAGTTATTTATATAATTTTTATAATTTTTTAACTCTATTTTTCTATTTTTATTAAGAATACTGTTATTTTCCAAAATTGAATTATCCATGATACTATTAAAGTAACAATTTTTTTTTTTTTCAGCTCCAACATATTTTTTATCATCTCCACAAATAACAATATTTATACTATTATTATAACCATAATTTGGTTTATTTTTTGGTAGATCATTATTATTATTATTAATATTTGAATAATTTGTATTAGAATCTTTAAGATTTCCAAAATCATGCGAAATTTGATTTTGATTGATTTCGCTTTCATTAATTATTGAATTGTTTATTTTATTATCGATTTCAAATTTCAAATTTTCTGGAATATCATTATATTTTATAACTGAAAGAATACTTTTATTTCGTATTTTCAATTTTTTGCTCTCATCATTTAAAGTGATATTATTATCATTTTTATTAAAAATATTCAAGACATTGTTTTTGCTCTCATGACTCAATATTATTTTAGATTCATTTAAGCAACTATTTTTATTTGTGGTCATTTTCTTAATTTCTTCATTTTTTTCAAAATTTTTAAAATCTTTAGAAATGATTATTTGATTGTTTGAGAGGTTTTTTTTTTCCATTAAACTATTTTTACTAAGTAAAAATCCTTCTATATTAGTATCTTTGTTATTAGTAATTGTTTCTATCAAAGTGGCGTTATTGTATATTAAATTTTTAAAAAAATCATTATCGAGTATCTCATTCGAGATTTTGGAATTATTAATATTTATGCTATTTTGATTTAAGTTATTTTTATTTTTATTTTCATTTACAGAAATTGATTTATTCAAAGAATCTTCAATTGCTTTAAATTTTTTATTTTCATCGATTAAAATTGGATTTTTATCTTTTTCTGATATTTTATATTCATCAAAATTACATGCAAAAGTAGCTCTTGGATTTTGAACTGTCGATTCATTTGACAAAACAAAATTATTCGAAATTTTAAAGGCATCATATTTGTAATTATATTTAATCGTTTCATTATTTATATCAGCATTGCTAGTTATTGTATTATTTCTTTCATAATCAGGATAAGCACCCATAAAAAAACTTGTTTCTTCAAATTTATCTTTGTTGATATATTGATTTTTGTTGTTATTTTTATCATAATTTTTATCGGAAATTGCATCATTTTCTTGTTCAATTTCAGATAAATCTGAAGGTTTTTTATTCAAATCCATTTTCTTGGCATTTAAATTTAAAAGAGGGTTAATTCTATTTGAATACCTCAGTGTCAAATTATCTTCTTCTAGTCTACTTCGGCTTTCTATCGTATTTGTCATTAAATCATTATTATAATAAACTTTATTTTTTTTAAGGTTATTAATATAAAAATCATTACTATTATTTTGATGTTCCAAATTGCAGCTCTCGTTATCATCATTACTTAAGTTTGATTTTTGAAAATAATTTATCGGAAAGCTATTAATTTTATTAACTACAAAATTTTCGGGATTTATTCTATTAACTTTATTATTTAAATCATTATTCTTATTTTCCAAATTTCCCATTGAATATCTTTCTATATCATTATTATCATAATTTAGAGACGAACTGCAGTTGTTATTTAGTTTCAATTCTTCATCTATAATTCTTTTTATATCCGATTTTTCGTCATAATTGTTATTCACATTTTCTTTAAATAAATTTTTACTGTTTTTAATCATGTTATATCTTTTATTAATGTAATTATTTGAATATGAATTTTGCGTATTATTGGTACTATTTGTAAAATGAGAGTTTTTATCTAAATTATAATTATTATTTAAATTATTTGAATTATTTATGTCCAAATAATTTTTATTATTTTTAGCCAATTGATTGCTTATGTTATTTTGAAAATTGCTGAAATTATTATTTAAATGAAGATTCACATAGCCAGCATTTGAATGATTTTGTTTGTGAATGCTGTTTATATTATTATTGATATTTTGATTAATATTCATATCAGTTACGTTATTTGCTTTGATATAATTACTCGAATTTTTATTTTGTTTTAGATTATTTTTGCTATTAGAATAAAAGTTAGTTTTTTCTTTTGCTCCTCCTAATACATTTTTGAAATTTATTTTATTTATATCAATGTTAACTGGGGCTTTAGTAATATCATTTTTAATGTTTTTATTAGCTTTACTTATCAAATTTAAATTTATAGAAACTTTTGAAACTGGGCTTTTAGTATTATTAATATTCGCATAATTAAGCGCGTGAGGAACTTGATTGCATAAATATTTGCTTTTACTGTTGCTATTTTTCTCTTTATTGGTTTGAGATATATTGCTGTTTATATTAGTATTGTTAATTACTGCATTTACGTTTCCAAAATTCATTTTAAGGATATTATTAGATGTAGAAAAGTCTGAACTTTTGTGAACATTTTTTTTCTTAGTGTATGCTTGTAAGGAATTTCTGTTACTGTTTTCCATTTCAAATTCATTTGTAAAGTTGTTATTAATTTCATTTTCAAAAGGGTTATTATAAAGATTTACATTATTATTTGAATTATAATTTTCTTTATTTAAAGAATTCCTATTGTTTTCAGAAAGTAAATTATTTGCATATGATTTATTTACAGATTTTAGGATTTGATTGTTTTTTCCTTTAGAGATATTATTTACGTTATTAATATCATAATTTTTATTCGAACTTCTAAGGGAACTCAATTGCTCTTGAATATTGCTATTTTTAGATTTTTTATGCACAAATTTATCTTGATTATTTTTAATCAATTCGAGATTTTTATTCATTTCATAATTAATATTTTGAATATTTTTAATTTCGTTCAAATTATTAGTTTCAAGATTATTAATAATATGTGATTGTGAATTGGTAAAATTATTTTTACTTTGAAAATGATTTGAAAAATTACTTAAATTTGTACTACCAGAAACATTTGTAATTTTACCGAAATTACTCGAATTAGCGCTCTTAGGGGAAATAATCTTTCCATAAGTAAGCGGATTTATATTATTTATAATATTTACATCAATTTTATTATTTTCTGAATCATCTATTTTAAAATTATGGATTTGCTTTTCATTTTTCAAAAGCCCATTTTCAATAAATTGAGAACATTTATCGATCTTATTTTTTTTATTTTTTTCAGGATTAATAAAATATTGATCATTATTTATGTTATAGATATCTTCGGAAATATTTTTATTTTTTTCTGTAATACCCTTAGAAACTGAAGACTTAATATTGATGTGATTTTGTGAATTAAAAATTTCGTTTTTCTGATTAATTGCATTGCTCCCATAAATATCATTGCTTGAGATTTGATTTTCAGAAGCTTTTATATTTTCTACGCCAAAGACATTAGGCTTTTGAAAATAAACTTCTTCAGATACATTATTAAAATTTTTTACATCTTTCGATTGTAGATTATTATTATTAATATTTTTTATTTGGATTTTTGAATTCAACAATTCATTGACATTGCTATTTCTATAATTGTTGAGAGAATTATTTGAATTAGTACTTGAACTATTTCTTGTATCTTTAGTTTGTAATTTATCCTTTCGATTATTAGTATTCGAAACGGCATTATTCGTTTCAATATAATCTTGAAGATTTTTGTTTTTCGAATTCGCAAAATAAATTATCTCATCATAATCAATTTTATTTTTTTCTCGAGTTGTTTTTATATTATTAGTAGAAATAGAATCCAAATTTTCTAAGCTAATTATATTAATTTTTTTTGAATTTATTTTCGGAATTATGTTAACTATGTTTTTAGAAATATAATTAAGAGGATTAGAGTCTCTGTTCGTCACTACAAGATTATTGAGATTTTCTTTATTGTTTTGATTGTTTGTATTAATGCTTTCATTATTGTTGGAAGAGAAGATGTAATTGGTTTTCTTTTTTTGATATGATGGAATTGTTCCTGAATTATCAGAGTATATACGCTGATGATTAAAGTGCTTTTTATTTTCCATTTAAAATTAAATTTTATGATATTTTTTAAATATTAAAATAAAAATAAAAAATTTTTAACTTTTTTAAGTAAGATTTATAAAAGAAATTTATTTTTATGAAATATTGAAAATTATTTTTTGAAGTTCCATTAAAATGCAATCAGTTTTTATAGTGTTAATTTTTTTTAATTATGTTAAATTTTGATTTCTATTAAATTCATCATCCTAATTTAATAAAAAACTTGAAAGTTTAATTTGATAAATATCAAATAATTTTCAATTTAGTATTGATAAATTTAGGAACAAAATCCTTTAAGTTTCACCTATTACCAATTTTACAATTTTAAAATTAAATTTTAATTTGTTTAGTTGATTAAATCTAAAAAACTTAGGCAATTTATAAATCATTTATTAAAATTAAACTCTTAAATCATATCTTGATTTAGAAAGAATAAATATTTTGTAAAAAGATATTTAGATCTATTAAATCTGATTTTTGCAAAAAATTTTATTTTAATCGCTTTTAAGTTAAATCTGCTTTCTAAATTTTACATTAAAAATAAGTTCTTCATCCATAAAACTAAAAATAAATTTAAGACTTAAGCGATCATTTTTTTTTACTAATTTCATTTAATCATCTTTTATTTGCTTAAATATCAACTTTTCAAATGTATTCTTTTTACTTTTAAAGAGTCTTCAATTTTAATCTTGATTCAGCAAATTTATCAAATGACCATTAAACTAATGAATTTTTACGGATTCTTTTCTTCCTAATATATTAAGTGCAGAAAACCCTTTTTAATTATTTTTAAAACAAAAAATATTTAAATAATTATTTAAATTAAAAGCACATATATAAGCATCAAAGAAATTATAAATCATATTATCATATGATTCTATGAATTCACTTTTAAATTACATTCTAAATCACATTATTTGAGAGCTTGATTACTTTTTTAATACTATCTATAATCAATTTAAAATATTAAATTTTTAGCCTTAAAAAATATGCAATGGAAAACTTAACTACTTTAAAATTCGACGAAAACATATCAAGAGGTATTATCAGAATTTAATTAAATAAATAAAATAAGATAAAAACCTTACATCAAACAAAATCAATAATAATTTAACAACTGAGAAAAAAATAAATATGAATAGCTCAAATATAAACACAAAAAGTAAAAATTATTGATTTTTATAATAAATAAATTTTACTCGCTTAGATAATTTAAGAAAAAGTCCGAGTATAGTAAGCTTCATGGATGATGAAGAAAATGATGATGATTTAAATGATTTAAATGGTTTAGTTGGTGGAATAAAGTTAATAGCAAAAGGAGGGTTAAAATATGAGGATGTTATGAATGAAATAGAATTTTTGAAGAAAATTGATATTTCTCGAAATTTAAAAATAAGAGAAGAGAGCAATGTTGTAAGGCCCTCAAGAGATATTGGGTATATCAATATTTCTATTTTTTAAAAAATTTATTAATTTTATAAAAAATAATAATAGCAAACAATTTTAGGAAAGTTCATAATGATAATGTTGATTGGCGTATTGGAAGTTTTGATTTTTTGAAATTTCTTTATTGTTCATATACAATATTTTTTGTGAACCTTTTAAATTTTATAATTGGACTTGTGTGGGTATAATTAATTTAATAATAGATTTAAAAATATTTTATAAATATTTCATTTTAATAAATACTTTTTAAGTACAATATAGATTATTCGCTTTATTACTTGAAAAATGCACACAAGTTTATAAAATATGAAGATGAGAATAATGTAGAGATTAAAAATCTTATAAATGCATATACTAGCTCAATTTCAGATATTCAAGATGAATATGAATTTTATTCGAATATTTTATTGAATACGTTGTTAATTATTAATTTAATTCAAAGTAAATTAACATTTTTTATTGTTCGAAAATTTTTTATAGTGATCATACTTGTTCTTGACTATAATTTATATATGCAATGGCAAAAGTCAATAGGGATTATACTGCAAGAAGGTAAATTCAAAAAATTTTTTATGAATTCTTTAAAATTTTCTATTTTAATAAAAAAATTAGTTAATTCTTTGATTACAATTAAAAAATTACCTGATTAAATTTATTTCCTTTTAAAATTCAATTGTTTTAAAAAAATAAGGACCTAAATCCTGGATATTTGAACCTTATTTAAAAATTTTTTTTTGTGATAATAGAGTTAATAATTTAATCATTAAAAAGAAAATAATTTGAGTTACAAAAACTTCAAATTGAAAATGTTGGAATTAATAGTTTCTTTGTTTATTCCTTATAATATACTGCAAAATTCGGTTTTCGAATTTAGAGTCAACTATAAAATTTGTGAAATGAAAATTAATTATATTTTATATTCGATATTTATAATACAAAAAATTTGGTATTTATTTCGCTTTTCGCTTTATGTTTCTTATTATTCCAAACCACGAGCACAGCGCTTTTGTGCAATGTATAATGTTGAAATATCAATATTTTTTACTATAAAATGCATAATGAAAAAATATCCAAAATTTTATTTAATTTTGGGATCTCTTTCTCTTTTATTAACAGGTTCTTTTTTGCTTCAGATATGGGAAAGAATTGGAATAGTCCCGCCCAATTATTCTTTTGATAATTATTTCAACTGCATTTGGTACAGTTTTAGTACTATGGCAATTCTTAGCTTTGGAGAATTGTACGCAACAAGTTTAGTTGGTAGAATCGTTTCTGCTTTTCTCGTTATAAAAGGGCTAATTATCATTGCGACACTAACTGCAATTTTAAGGCAATTATTTAGGTTTGGAGATGGAGATTTAAAAGCTTTCCAAAACTTAAATGAAGTCAAGGATTTAATGAGATTGAAAACTATAAAACAACAAACAATCTATAATACGATCAGAGCCAATTTCTTTTATAATTCATATGAAAAAGCTAAACAAGATAAAAATAACAAAAAAATAAAAGTTTATGAAAAGCTTTGGAAATTCTATCAAAGCGAGTATATGAGATCTCTCCAAGAACAAAGGGAGGTCAAAGAGTAAGATATTTATCTATTCTTGATTAATTTTTGATCATTTTTAATTAAAATACCTTTAAAAATGCTTGAATATAAATTTCAATTTTATAATTTTTATTTTTTTCATACCTATTTACTTATATCTAAGTAAAATGATGGCTTCACAAAAAAATGATTATATTGAATTTTTCTATAATCATTTACAAAATGTTAAAGACGAGATTAAGCAATTGAGGTTAAGGGTTGAATATAATAAATCGAATTTAGATCAATACAATGAATTAAAAAGGAATCTAGAATCTTTTAAAAATATTTTAATCGCTAGAGAAGAACTTTAATTTCATATTTAAATTTTCATCAAATAAACTACAATTAAAATTTGATATAAAATCATTTTTCTTTAAACAAAAATTTTTCCTAAATAAATCTTAAAATGGAATTTAAATTAAATTTTAAAATTGTCAAGTTTTTATAATCATTAAAAATTAGATTGATAAACCTTATATTTAAATATAAATTAATAATTTCATTGGAGAAAATTAAATTTGGATAATTTTTTTAATATTTTTACCTGGGGATTGGGGATTGGGGATTGGGGAT
>Ga0194116_10007980_pt1 | contig 10811 bp, 10 predicted proteins | sample TA2MahsurfametaG_4_FD_148617 | JGI IMG/M metagenome (GOLD analysis project Ga0194116, IMG submission 148617) | Freshwater microbial communities from Lake Tanganyika, Tanzania - TA2015008 Mahale S9 surface | ecosystem: Environmental > Aquatic > Freshwater > Lake | place: Tanzania: Lake... | reverse complement strand
GGGCTTTGAGCACGCCGTCCTGATGTATGCCCGAGGCGTGCGCAAACGCATTGGCGCCAACCACGGCCTTGTTGGGCTGCACCACAAAGCCGGTGGTCTGACTGACCATTCGGCTGGCCGCCACGATGTGCTTGGCGTCAATGTCCACCTCCAAGCCGAAATAATCACGCCGGGTCTTGACCGCCATCACCACCTCTTCGAGAGAGCAGTTGCCCGCGCGCTCACCCAGGCCGTTAATGGTGCACTCCACCTGCCGCGCCCCGCCAATCTTTACCCCAGCCAGGGAATTGGCCACAGCCATGCCCAGGTCGTTGTGGCAATGGACCGACCAGATCGCCTTGTCCGAGTTGGGAATGCGGGTGCGCAAGGTGCGAATGAACTCACCATAGAGCTCAGGGACCGCATAACCGACCGTGTCGGGCACATTGATCGTGGTAGCACCCTCCTCAATGACCGCCTCGAGCACACGGCACAGAAAATCGACATCGCTGCGAGAGCCGTCCTCGGGGCTGAACTCGATATCGCCGCACAGATTGCGCGCAAAGCGAACTGACTGACGTGCCTGCTCGTAGACCTGCTCGGGCGTCATCCGCAGCTTCTTTTCCATGTGCAGAGGGGAGGTAGCGATGAAGGTATGAATGCGCGCCCGGTTGGCACCGGCCAGTGCCTCGGCCGCGCGAGCAATATCCCGGTCATTGGCACGGGAGAGGGAACAGACCGTCGAATCCTTGACCGCCTGGGCAATTGCCCGGACGGCTTCGAAGTCGCCGTTAGAGCTGGCTGCAAAACCCGCCTCGATCACATCGACCTTCAGACGCTCAAGCTGGCGCGCGATACGCAGCTTTTCGTCCCGGGTCATGGAAGCACCGGGCGACTGTTCGCCGTCGCGCAAGGTGGTGTCAAAGATAATCAATTTATGGGTCATCGCAGGGCTCCTGTGAAAAGCTGAGGGTTTGGAGGTCTTCGCATTGTGGGCTGATGACAAAGAAAAACGGCCCGGATGCTGGGGCAAACGGGCCGTTGATTCGGAAGACGCAAGTGCGCTACCGGCTCCGCCCTTTGGGCAATAGCAGTAGAGCGAATTCACGCATCGTCATGCGGTAAGTCTAGCACAGGCTTTCGCCGACCCGCCAGACCCATCGGTCCGATTACTTGTGCAAGCCCTGCTCGTCGGGCTCGTCGGTCGAAGTTGAAATCACGCTGGTCTGGAGCCCCCGGTAGCGCCGCCAGAGGTAAAGGACATAGCCAGACAGTCCGTAGAGAACGAAAAGCCCGAAGATCACCGAAGGCGGGTCGATGTTGATGACGGCAATGCCCAGAGCGATCAAGACAGTGACCGCAAAGGGGACGCTGCGCTTGAAACTGACATCCTTGAAGCTGTAAAACGGCACATTCGTGACCATGGTAAGACCGGCATAGAGCGTCAGTCCAAACATGATCCAACTGACCTCGGCCCCCTCGACGCCGGCCTCGGTCATCAGCCAGATAAAGCCCGTGACCAGCGCGGCAGCAGCCGGCGAAGGAAGACCCTGGAAGAATCGACGGTCTACGACTGCCGTGTTGACATTAAATCGGGCCAAGCGCAGCGCAGCGCAGGCGCAGTAGACAAAAGCAGCAATCCACCCCCAACGCCCAAGGCCCGTCAAGGCCCAGACATACGCAATCAGGGCTGGCGCGGCCCCGAACGACACCATGTCGGACAGCGAGTCCATCTGCTCACCGAAAGCACTCTGGGTGTTGGTCATCCGCGCGACACGACCATCGAGGCTATCGAGCACCATGGCACAAAAGACGCCGATTGCGGCCTGCTCGAAGCGGCCATTCATCGCCATCACAATGGCGTAAAACCCGCCAAAAAGAGCAGCCAGCGTGAAGAGATTGGGCAGTACATAAATGCCCTTGTGCGGTTTTTTTACCTCGCCGGCATCTGCCCCGCCCTCGGTTGAGCCCGAACCGTCAGTCATGAAGCAAGTGTAAGGGTAGCGCCCAGGGGCCATCATCGACCTCTGGGCGACCAGGCTTTCCAGGCCTGGGGCCGCCCCGATCAGTTGCGACTCTGGTCAACAAGCTTGTTCTTCGCAATCCAGGGCATCATCGCGCGCAACTGACCCCCGACCACCTCGATGCTGTGCTCCGACATATTGCGGCGGCGGGCGGTCATGCTCGGATAGCCGGTTCGGCCTTCCAAGATGAACTGCTTGGCGTAATCGCCGTTCTGGATACGCTTGAGCGCGCGACGCATGGCTTCCCGGGACTGCTCGTTGATCACCTCAGGGCCGGTTACATACTCGCCAAACTCAGCGTTGTTGGAGATCGAGTAGTTCATGTTGGCGATACCGCCCTCGTAAATGAGGTCCACGATCAGCTTGAGCTCGTGCAGGCATTCGAAGTAAGCCATCTCAGGGGCGTATCCGGCCTCCACCAGGATCTCGTAACCCATCTTGATGAGTTCGACCGTGCCACCACAAAGCACAGCCTGCTCGCCGAAGAGATCGGTCTCGGTCTCCTCCTTGAAGTTGGTCTCGATGATGCCGGCCTTGCCGCCCCCGTTGGCCATGGCGTACGAAAGGGCCAGGTCACGGGCCTTGCCGCTCTTGTCCTGGTGGACTGCCACCAGATGCGGCACACCTCCACCCTGGGTGTAAGTGCTGCGCACGGTGTGCCCCGGGGCCTTGGGGGCAACCATCCAGACATCGAGATCGGCGCGCGGCACCACCTGGTTGTAATGAATATTGAAGCCATGCGCGAAGGCCAACGAAGCGCCCTTCTTGGCGTTGGGCTGGACATTGTTACGATAGACCTCAGCAATCTGCTCGTCCGGCAGCAAAATCATGATCACATCGGCGGCCTTAACCGCCTCGTCGACCTCCACGACATTCAGTCCGGCCTTGCCAACCTTGTCCCAGGAGGCGCCGCCTTTTCGCAGTCCCACCAGCACCTTGACCCCACTGTCGTTGAGATTCTGGGCATGGGCATGGCCCTGGCTCCCGTAACCGATGATCGCTACCGTCTTGCCCTTGATCAGGCTCAGATCGCAGTCTTTGTCGTAAAACACCTTCATGATTGACTCCTTGTTGTGAGATGCCGTTCGCGCTGAGCCTGTCGAAGGGCTCAAGCACCCTGTCAGCGACAGGGCCTCGACAGACTCGACCCGAACGGACGGTTGGCCGAGCCTTGAAAATCAGAGGCGCAAAATCCGCTCCCCGCGCCCGATGCCGCTGGCGCCGGTTCGCACCGTCTCCAAAATAGCGCTGCGATCGATCGCCTCCAAAAAGGCATCGTTCTTGGACTGATCTCCGGTCAGCTCGATGGTGTAACTTTTTTCGGTGACATCAATGATGCGCCCCCGAAAAATGTCAGCCATGCGCTTCATTTCCTCGCGCTCCTTGCCAACGGCACGAACCTTGACCATCATCAGCTCGCGCTCGGTATACGCACCTTCGGTCAAATCGACCACCTTGACCACCTCGATCAGGCGGTTGAGGTGCTTCGTGATCTGCTCGATCACATCGTCCGAACCAGTGGTCTGTATGGTCATGCGGGACAGGCTTGGGTCCTCGGTGGGTGCCACCGTCAGCGACTCGATGTTGTAGCCACGGGCCGAAAAAAGACCCACCACGCGAGACAAGGCGCCGGCTTCGTTTTCGATCAGCACGGCAATGATGTGTTTCATCGTTGAACTTCCTCATTTGCCCTGCCCTCGTCCGCGCACGGTAATGCGCGGGTCTGGCAGGCCATAGATTGGTCGGGACGATCCGGCGCATGACCGGACCACGGGATTGCAGAAGCAGCAGACTACTGTCTAGAGGTCCTCGCTGCCCAGGATCATCTCGGTGATGCCCTTGCCGGCCTGAACCATGGGGAACACGTTCTCGGTGGGGTCGGTCCGAAAGTCCATGAACACAGTCCGGTCCTTGAGCTTGCGCGCCTCACGCAGAGCCGGTTCCACATCCTGCGGCCGTTCAATGAGCATGCCCACATGACCATAGGCTTCGGCCAGTTTCACGAAATTGGGCAGAGCGTCCATGTAACTGTGGCTGTAACGGCCCGAATACTCGATTTCCTGCCACTGCCGCACCATGCCCAAATAGCGATTGTTGAGCGAAAGCACCTTGATCGGGGTGTTGTACTGCAGGCAGGTCGACAACTCCTGAATGCACATTTGCACAGACCCCTCACCGGTGACACAGTACACCTCGCTCTCAGGCTTGGCCAACTTGATGCCCATGGCATAGGGGATGCCCACGCCCATCGTGCCCAAGCCGCCCGAATTGATCCACCGCCGGGGCTGGTCGAACTTGTAGAACTGCGCCGCCCACATCTGGTGCTGGCCCACATCGGAGGTGACATAGGCCTCGACATCCTTGGTCATGTTCCAAAGGGTCTCGATCACCATTTGCGGCTTGATGACATCCTTGTTGCCACGGTCGTACTTCAGGCAATCGCGGCTACGCCAGCCTTCAATGGTCTGCCACCATTGGGCGAGCGCCTGAGCGTCGGGCTTGAGGCCCGACTCTCGAATCATCGCGATCAGTTCAGTCAGCACATCGCGCACATCGCCCACGATAGGCACATCGACCTTGACACGCTTGGAAATGCTGGATGGGTCGATATCAATATGAATGATCTTGCGCTCGTTCTGCGCAAAGTGCTTGGGGTTACCGATCACACGGTCATCAAATCGAGCACCAATGGCCAGCAGAACATCGCAGTTTTGCATGGCATTGTTCGCTTCGATGGTGCCGTGCATGCCCAGCATGCCCAAAAACTTGCGGTCGGTGGCCGGATAGGCGCCCAGGCCCATCAAGGTGTTGGTGCACGGGTAACCCAGCATGTCCACCAGGGTACGCAATTCCTGGGAAGCCTCGGCCAGCAGCACACCGCCGCCGCTGTAGATGTAGGGCCGCTTGGCCGACATCAGCAGTTGCAGCGCCTTGCGAATCTGTCCACCATGCCCTTTGCGCACCGGGTTGTAGCTGCGCATGTCTACCTTGTCCAGGTAATGATAGGCGCACTTCTTGACCGAAACATCCTTGGGGATATCAACCACAACGGGGCCAGGCCGCCCCGAACGGGCGATGTGGAACGCCTTCTTCATCACAGCAGCCATGTCCCGCACATCCTTGACCAAAAAGTTGTGCTTGACAATCGGGCGGGTAATGCCCACGGTATCGCATTCCTGGAAGGCATCCAGCCCGATTGCGGCCGTTGGCACCTGTCCGGTGACGATCACCATGGGAATGCTGTCCATGTACGCGGTGGCGATGCCAGTGACTGCGTTCGTCACGCCCGGCCCCGAGGTCACCAGGGCTACGCCCACCTTGCCCGTAGCCCGGGCGTAACCATCGGCTGCGTGGACGGCCGCCTGCTCATGCCGGACCAAGACATGCTGCATGCGGTCCTGTTTGTAAAGCGCATCGTAGATATAGAGGACGGCCCCGCCGGGATAACCCCAGATGAACTCAACCTCCTCCTCAATCAGGGCGCGCACGAGGATTTCGGCGCCCATGATCTCTTCGCCCTTGCCGGCCGTCTGAGCGGCAGCAGCACTGGCCATTTCTGCTTTGGTGATTTCCATGGATGAACCTTTGCGATTTTCTCTAACGAAAAACCTTCGGTGCCCCTAGGGCCGCCCTTTTGAGGCGCCTGCGGGACTTTAGGTCTGGGACCATGAGCGGAATTGGTTGCCGCCGGATCCAGACCCGTTTGCTTTCGAGACTGAATCTATGATTATGACAGCAAAGACCGCTGCGAGCGGCCGCGATCGAGCGCGCGGGCGCAAGCGGATGCCATAATTTCGGCACAAAACTAACAGGGACGCCCGTCTGCGCCCCAAAATCCGGGCCGGACCCGCACCTTCGCCTTGGCATCAGAGACCGAACTGTCGGACTTCCTGCGCAGCGCAGAGCGCCGCGCCTTCAAACGCTGTCTTTACCATGTTCGGGATGAGGAGGCGGCTCTGGACATCGTGCAGGACAGCATGATGAAACTGGCCCAGCATTACGGCGATAAACCCCCAGCCGAACTGCCGCTTTTGTTCCAGCGTATCCTCAGCAACTGCCTACAGGATTGGTTCCGGCGGCAAAAGTCCCAGCGGGCACTTTTCTCCAATCTCAGCGAATTCGAACTGCCCGAAGAAGCCGACCCCCTGGAGTTTTTGCCCGGAGCTCTGGAAGAATGGGGTTCAGAGAGCGCTGAGGACGCCACCGGCCGAAACCAGACCTTGGAACTGCTCGAAAGTTTGATAAAACAGCTGCCGGATCGTCAACGGGAGGCCTTCTTGCTGCGTTATTGGGAAGAGATGGACGTTGCTGAAACCGCCGCGGTCATGGGCTGTTCCCAGGGCAGCGTCAAGACGCATTGCTTTCGAGCCGTCCAGTCTCTCAGCAAATCGTTGAGAGACCAAGGATTTTCCACATGAGCCCCACTCTCCCCCGCCACCACGAGGCCCTGGTCGATCGACAGGGCTTGCGGTTGGCTGCGCGGCTCAATGAAGGCAGCGCGCAATTGCCGCACTCAATTGCCGAGCGCCTGCGCGCCGGCCGCGAACAGGCCCTGGCCCGTCGCAAAGTCGCAAGCACGCAGACCGTCCGCGGCCTGAGCCTGGCTTTGGCTTCGGGGCCGGAAGAGGGCATGGGCTGGTTCGGTCGGATGGGCAGCCTGATGGCGCTGTGCCTGCTGGTCATCGGCCTGCTGGGTATTCACGAAATCCAAAATGAGCTTCGCGCCCGTGAATTGGCCGAGGTCGATCTGGCCTTGCTGCTCGATGATCTGCCGCCTGCCGCCTTTGCTGATCCGGGCTTCATGCAATTCCTCAAATCAGCCGATTCAGAGTGACTCCCGCTTCAACTGGTCTGTCCCTAGGCCCATCCGGCCCTGCCCGGTCCACAGGTGCGCCTGGGGTCTGGCTGCTCGGGCTGCTGTGCCTGGGCGGCGGCAATTTGGCCGCCCAGGAGCGGGTCGCAATGCCCCCAAGTGCGGCGCAAAGTCGACCCGCTGGAGCGCCGGAAGTCAAGCCACCTCCCCCGGCTGAAAGCTGGCGGCGCCTCAGCCCGGCGGAGCGCCAGGCTCTGGCACCGCTGGCCTCGAGCTGGGAGCAGCTCAGCCCAACCCACCGCAAAAAATGGCTCGAAATCTCGCGCAACTTTGACAGCCTGCAGCCGGCCGAGCAAAGCAAAATGCATGAACGCATGCGCGAATGGGCCACCCTCAGCCCCCAGGATCGGGCCCGGGCGCGACTGAATTTCGGCAAGACCGCTGAGATCGCCCGCGAGCTGAGCCCGGAAGAAAAGCGGGCCAAATGGCAGGCCTACCAGGCGCTGACGCCCGAGCAAAAGCTCAAGCTGGCCGAACAGGCCAGCCGCCGCAACCTAGGCGCGGCTCCGGCGGCTCAACCCGTGCCGGCCCAAAAGCTCGCAGTATTGCCGCCACCGGCCACTGCCCGCAGCACCAAGACGGCAGAGACCCCTGAGGAGACCCCTGCGGCGCCCGAAGCGAGCAGCAGTCAGTAGACTACAGGCCTGCGGCGTCATATCCCTCTTGGCCCGCCCCCTTGCAAGCGTCCACCTTGATTTCTCAGGCAGCCACCCCTTCCGTTTTTCGCCGCATGGCCTGCTGGTGCTATGAAGGCGTGCTGCTTTTTGCGCTTATCTTCATCGCCAGCTATCTCTTCAGTTCGCTGAGTCAGACCCGCCATGCCCTTGAAAACCGTCATGCCCAACAGGCCTTCCTTTTTCTTGTGCTGGGCATCTACTTTGGCTGGTTCTGGTCCAGAGGCCAGACCCTGGCCATGAAAACTTGGCATATCCGGGTGGTGGACCGCGAGGGATTCCCCCTGTCGCAAAAGCGCGCAGTGGCTCGCTACTTGTTGAGCTGGCTGTGGTTTTTGCCGCCTCTGGCGGCAGTGCAGATTTTTCAGCTCGATGCACGCTTTTCCTTGTTCCTCACCGTGCTGTGGGTCTGCCTCTGGGCTAGCCTGGCGCGTCTGCACCAGGACCGGCAGTTTTTCCATGATGTGCTGGCCGGCACGCGCTTGATTGACTCCAAAGAAGACCAGTCAGCGGCGCGGACACAGATGTGAGGCCCCAGCGGCCTGGCCTGCCAGATTAACAAACGCATGACTCCCCACTTCTCCATCTGCGTCTACTGCGGCTCCAGGGCCGGCGTGCAAACGACATGGGCGGAGCAGGCCCGCCTTGTGGGTCGATGGATTGCAGAGCATGGCGGACAGCTGGTCTACGGAGGGGGGCGCAACGGCCTGATGGGCATCCTGGCTGATGCGGCGCTGGAGGCCGGCGGACCGGTGGTTGGCATCATCCCCGAAGCGCTGGTGGAGAAGGAGTTTGCCCATCGCGGCTGCACCGAGTTGCAGGTGGTCAAAACCATGCACGAGCGCAAGCGCATCATGGCCGAGCGGGCCGACGCCTTTTTGGCCCTGCCCGGCGGAATCGGTACGCTGGAGGAATTGTTTGAAGCCTGGACCTGGAGACAGTTGGGCTACCACAACAAGCCGGTAGGACTCCTGAACCCCCAGGGCTACTACGATGACTTGCTAAAGTTCCTCAGCCAGGTGGTTAGCGAGCAGTTCATGGGCCCCTGGCAGATGGATCTGATTGCCGTTCATGCTCAAGCGCCGCACTTGCTGCGTCACTTGGTGCGAGCAGCCGGCCTGAGTCGGGCCGACGGCCTCGATCAAATCTGAGCCGAGGGCATCGAGCTCAGACGGCAGCTTCGTCCTGCTCCCCAGTGCGTATACGCACTACCCGTTCCACCGGGGTCACAAAAATCTTGCCATCGCCAATCTTGCCGGTTCGCGCGGCCTTGATGATCGCGTCAACGCAACGGTCCACATCCTCGCTTTTGACGACCACCTCAACCTTCACCTTGGGCAAAAAATCCACGACATACTCAGCCCCCCGGTAAAGCTCTGTGTGCCCCTTCTGCCGGCCAAAGCCCTTGACCTCGGTGACCGTCAGCCCAGTGACACCCACCTCGGCCAGCGCCTCGCGGACTTCTTCAAGCTTGAACGGTTTGACGATCGCGGTAATCTGATTCATGGTAGCTCCCGGCTGTCTAGGGTGATTGTGGCCGATCGAGGCTGGCAGCGACTCAAGCCCTGAAACGGCTGGTGATCGGATAACGCCAGTCCTTGCCGAAGCTGCGGTGACTGACCCGTATCCCCACCGGCGCCTGACGCCGCTTGTATTCGTTGACCTTGATCAGGCGGGTGACCTGCTCGACCACCTGCCGGTCAAAGCCGGCGGCGACAATGTCCTCGATCCGGTCATCATTTTCCATGTAGCGCACCAAAATCGCATCGAGGATCTCATAGGGGGGCAGACTGTCCTGATCGGTTTGATCGGCTCGCAACTCGGCCGAGGGGGGACGGGTGATGATGCGCTCGGGTATGGGACGAGCGCCCATGCCGTAGGGGTCGTTGGCATTACGCCAACGAGCCAGATCAAAAACCGTTGTCTTCAAAAGATCCTTGATCACCGCAAAGCCTCCAGCCATGTCGCCATACAGGGTGCAGTAGCCAGTGGCCATCTCACTCTTGTTACCGGTGGTCAGAACGATGGAGCCGAATTTGTTCGACAGCGCCATCAGGATCACTCCGCGGATACGGGCCTGGATGTTCTCTTCGGTCGCATCGACCGGACGCCCAGTGAACTCGCCCGCCAGGGTGGACAGGAAGGCCTGGAATTGCGGCACGATCGAATACTCGTCGTAACGGACGCCGAGCCGCTGCGCCATGTCGCGGGCGTCTTCCAGCGAGATGGATGCAGTGTATGGGGAGGGCATCATCACCGCCCTGACCCTTTGCGGGCCCAGGGCATCGACAGCAATAGCCAGCACCAAGGCCGAATCGACCCCCCCGGACAAACCTAGCAGAGCGCCCGGAAACCCATTCTTGCCCAGGTAGTCGCGCACCCCCATTACAAGCGCATCCCACAGGTCGGCTCTGACATCGCGCAGCGGTGCCACCGCAGCCTGTAAAGCCAGCGGGCCAACCGTCCCGGCCTGTGCCGTCACGATCAGCGACTCCTCCTGAAAACTCCGTGCCCGTCCAGCCAACTGCCCATCATGCTGCAAGGCGAAAGAGGCCCCCTCGAACACGACTTCGTCCTGGCCGCCGACCAAATGCGCAAACACCAGCGGCAGCCCGGTCTGGCGCGCGCGTATCGCCATCGCCGCCTCGCGCTCCTGGGACTTGCCGGCATGAAAGGGCGAGGCATTGATAACCGCCAACAACTGGGCCCCCGCCTCCCGAGCCTGCCAGGCCGGCCCCTCGAACCAGGCGTCCTCGCAGATCAGCACGCCCACCCGCACTGCCTGCTCGCCCTCCCCGACCGCAAAGACGCACGGATCGGAGCCGGGAACGAAGTAGCGGCGCTCATCGAAGACCTGGTAATTGGGCAGCTCCTGTTTCGCATAGGTTTGCAGCCTCCGACCCTCGCAGAGTACATGGGCAGCATTCAAGAGCTGGGGCACGCTGATGCTTCTCGTTCGCAGCCCGCTCGGCCGGGAGCCCGGCGACGGTCCGCCGACCACCACATGGAGACCCGGCAGATCGGCGAGCTCGCGCGCCACCCCATCGATCGCCTCTTCGCAGGCCTGCACGAAAGCCGGACGCAGGTACAGGTCCTCGGCCGCGTAGCCGCAAATGGCCAGCTCGGCGGTGAGCACCAGACGGCAACCCTGAGCATAGGCCGCACGCGAGGCATCCACAATCTTGCGGGCGTTGCCCTTCATATCGCCCACGCAGTAGTTGAGCTGGGTCACGCAGATTTTCAGCGACATAGGGGTGACAG
>Ga0194116_10007975_pt1 | contig 10818 bp, 10 predicted proteins | sample TA2MahsurfametaG_4_FD_148617 | JGI IMG/M metagenome (GOLD analysis project Ga0194116, IMG submission 148617) | Freshwater microbial communities from Lake Tanganyika, Tanzania - TA2015008 Mahale S9 surface | ecosystem: Environmental > Aquatic > Freshwater > Lake | place: Tanzania: Lake... | reverse complement strand
ATCAGCGTTTTGCGCCAGCCCGTCACTCGAAAAAAGAGATATGGCAAGAAAAGAAATCTTTACCAGTAGGATCTGATAACGGCTCATAAACCTCGCCCTACGAACCAGCGATGCAAGCCGAAAACTCTTTAGTACCTGGTTTTAAACCTTTACGAAGGCAATTCGAAATAACAGAAGGAATTCGATCTGACTGGCTCGCTTTGGATACATCGCGGGTTAGTCCCGTTGGGGCAGAACCCCCAACTGAAACAAATTGGTTTTTCGACCACTGCCCCGACCAAACAATCGCGCCATCTCGCGAGTACTCCACGCCGGCACCATCACGTTGGTCGTCTTTCCAACCCCCGATATACGATCCGCCATCAGCCCAAGTAAAGGTTCCCTGACCAGATCGGAGGCCCCGCATGAACTGGCCTTCATACCGATCACCATTGGGCCAGCGATAAACACCCGATCCGGTGATCTCGCCACGCTCGTACGTTCCCTCATAACGCTCGCCTGAAGGCCAGGTCTGCACACCTCGTCCATGAAACGCGTCGCGCTGAAAGCTACCCGTATATCGTCGCCCGTCGGGCCATGTGTAAGTGCCCTGACCGTCCGGTAAACCGTAGGCCCAAGATCCCTCGTACCTCTGACCGCTCGCACCAATAAAGACACCCCGGCCAAAAGGTTGACTATTCCGCCACTCCCCAGAGTACGAGCTGCCGTCAGGCCACTTGAAGGTTGCCACCCCGCTCTGCGGCGGCGTTGCCACGCATCCCTCGTTCAATAAAAATACGAGGAGGGCAAACAACCCCGCCCACCATTTACGGGCAGGTACGGGCAAGCGCGGCCGATCCAACCAAACGCGGCCTAACAACTGTCATTCCATCCCGAGTTATCAAGCCTTATTCCCCCGCAATACACTTTGAGAACTGCGCTGATCCGGGTTTCAAACCTCTTTTCAAGCACGCCTGAACCGCCTCGACGGCTGTCTTACTTGAACTCGACATCTCCCTCTGAGGTGAATCGTTGGACCTTCTATCGCTAGGGCTTGCAAAGTTACCCCTCCCCGTAGGCGAATCGTCCCTCCACTCCCCATCATAGGTGGACCCATCTGGAAATGTCTTTTTTCCCTGTCCGTGCCGTACGCCTGACAAGAACTCTCCCTCGTATTTTTCGCCGCTTGGGAACGTAAGGACTCCCCGCCCAGCTCGCTCGTTATTGGAAAAATCCCCTCGGTACACACTACCGTCCGGCTTTGTCTCAGTTCCCTTCCCCTGCCGCTGATCGCTTACCCACGTACCCGCGTAAACAAGACCTCCTACAAAGTAATTAGTCCCGAAGCCACTTCGCTTATCGTCGCGAAACTCCCCAATATAATACTCTCCGTCCGGCCAGTCGAAGCGCCCGACACAATTCGTCCATGTGGCATTTTTATTCTTTGGACATGGAGGCAGTGAAGACTGCGCGTGAGCGTCAAGCCACGCGGTTACTAATAGCAGCACAGCAAATAAACGAGTCATAGATCAGCTAGCAGCACAGCAAATAAACGAGTCATAGATCAGCACCCAACCGTCGCCATCATTGCCCTGCGATACACTTAGAGAATTGGGGGGTACCCGGCTTTAGACCCTTCCTTAAACAATCGTTTACGATCTCAACACCCGTCTTTTTATTTGACTCTCGAGTAGTTGGGTCTGTGATATCTGGACTCCCTCCAGCGCCGAAAGGGAAACGCGCCGTATCAATCGCAAAGGGTTGCGATAACTGATCATCGCGCCACATCCCAGACTCTTTTACTGAGCCGTTTGGGTTGTACTGGATTCCTTGACCGTTTCGCTTGTCATCCTTGTACTCACCGACGTACTTCGCGCCGTCGGGCCATGTGTTCGTCCCCTGACCGTTTCGCAGACCATCCTTCCACTCACCGACGTACTTCGCGCCGTCGGGCCATGTGTTCGTCCCCTGACCGTTTCGCAGACCATCCTTCCACTCACCGACGTACTTCTCGCCGTTGGGGAATGTGTACGTGCCCTGACCGTTGTACTTGTCATCCTTCCACTCACCGACGTACTTCGCGCCGTTGGGGGATGTATACGTCCCCTGACCGTTGTACTTGCCATCCTTCCACTCACCGACGTACTTCGCGCCGTCGGGGGATGTATACGTCCCCTGACCGTTACGCTTCCCGTCCAGAAACTCACCGACGTACTTCGCGCCGTCGGGCCATGTGTTCGTCCCCTGACCGTTGTACTTGCCATCCTTCCACTCACCGACGTACTTCGCGCCGTCGGGGGATGTATACGTCCCCTGACCGTTACGCTTCCCGTCCAGAAACTCACCGACGTACTTCGCGCCGTTGGGGAATGTGTTCGTCCCCTGACCGTTACGCTTCCCGTCCAGAAACTCACCGACGTACTTCTCGCCGTCGGGGGATGTATACGTCCCCTGACCGTTTGGCTTGTCATCCTTCCACTCACCGACGTACTTCGCGCCGTTGGGGAGTGTGTGCGTCCCAAAGCAATTCGTCCATACAACCGACGTATCCGTCGGACATGGAGGCAGTGAAGACTGCGCGTTGGTAGTCAGCGACAAAAAAACCATCGGAAAAATACTGCATTTTTTCATTTCATTTTAAAGCGATAAATACTAGGCCCTCCGCGAATCCACTTCCCTATGACGTATCAACGAAGATAGCTACCTACAGGGATAGTCCGACTCTTTTAAGTCCATCGGGCTAATCAAAGTTCCATTTTCGAAAATTCCTTTTTGAGTTACGACACAATTAACATATAGTATTCCGACCTTTAGGTCACCGTCTTTCCAATCACCAACTTGCCGTATCTCACTGCCAAAACTTTGAGTAATTTTCGCTCCAGCACCGTTGAGTTTATTTTTCGAGAACGTCCCAACGTATTGCGAACCATCCGACTCGCGGAGCGACCCCTCCCCCACGAGCACACCATTAATAAAACGCCCTTTTGCAACTTTTCCGTCCGACCAAGTCTTCGTACCTTGGCCCGTCTGCGCGTTGTTTCTAAACGAGCCCACATACTTCGTCCCGTCGGGCGATGAAAGTGCTCCCTGCCCCGTCAGCGTCAAAGATTGGTGCTCGCCTTCGTAAATTCGACCGTTAACGTAGGTTATCTTCCCTTTCTTATCAGGGATATCGTTAACGAACAGGCCCTCGTATCGTTTGACGTCTCCAGCGGCGCTGGTGTATGGCGGATCGAAGGTATCTAACCCGAAGCAGTTATTCCAAACGACCGACGTATCCGTTGGGCACTCGGACGAGCTTCCCGTACTCGGCTCGCCAGAATCAGGAATTGGAATCGGGTCGGTATCAGGTGTAGACCCTTCGACTGGAACATCCGGCGAGGCGCCTCTTTGGTTGAACCAGATTGCGCCAATAAAAAAAATAGAGACTACCGCAACCAGACCCCAACGATCCCATTTCGGTTGCGACAGCGGCTCAGGTTGCGGCGACTCAGGCTCGGGTGCTGGCTCAGTTCGCTGCGGCTCAAACCTCATCAATTGCCGAAACTCCGCGACTGACTGAGGGCGTTCCGCTGGCTTAAAGCCCAATGAAGCGTCCACCGCTTTAAGAAGGCCCGCGCTGTACTGTCCTTGCTGCGTTTGTTCGAGAGACACTAAAGAGTCCTGGAACGCGCGCGATGACGCCGCAGGCGGCCGTTTTCCGGTCATCAACCGATACAGCGTCGCACCCAGCCCATAAATGTCGGTCCATGGACCAAGCTTACCGACATCAATATCCGCACTCTCTTGCTCAATCGCAGCATAACCGGCTGACGCAACTTTCACGCTTTTTGTATGGCTCGAGATCGCTTGTCGGGCAGAGCCGAAGTCAAGCAAAACGACCGTGCCATCACTCTTAACAAAAATGTTCGAAGGTTTGATATCAAGATGAAGCAAGCGCGTGCGATGAACCTCATCGAGACCGTCTAACAGCTGCTGAACGATAGGGTTCAGTACACTTTCCGAAAGCGGTCCACGGGTTTTAGCCAGCGACTCTAACGACTCCCCATCGCAATACTCCATTACGAGATAGGCAGTGCCGTTATCTCGAATGAAACGAATCGCCCCGACAATATTTTTATGCCTGAATCTCGTTAAGCTTCGCGCTTCTTCGACAAAGTGATTCATTCCCCAGTCAAAATCGGCTCGATCCTGATCGTCCTGATTTGGAATGACCGTTCGCCCGGAATCACGATGCGCGAACTCTTTAGGGAAGTACTCCTTGATTGCAACATCACGCGCTAAATTCTCGTCGAAGCCGAGATAAGTGATTCCGAAACCACCCTGACCGAGCACCCTCTTTATTCGGTACTCCCCGATTACCGATCCAATACTAAGTTCTCGCGGCATAAGCTAGGACCCGAAAATACTAAGTTCAATCGGCCCGATGGTTAGCGTGCCATTAGCGGGGAATCGCAGGGGCTCTCCGGACAATTTCTGGCCATTCAGGAAAGTCCCGTTCGCCGACCCGAGATCTCGGATAAAAACACCCGCGCTAGATACTGAGATCTCCGCATGCCGTCTCGACACGCCGTTATCAACAATCACCAAGTCGCATACATCTCGATTGCGGCCGATGACGAACGTCTGGCTCCCGCGGGAGCTCACATTAAACTCTAAACGCACAATGTTACCCATCGAGTCAAAGCCAGACAGCACCCATCGACTTGCGTTTAAGTCATCTCCAATATCGGTGTTCCGATAATTCTCGCCGAATTTCGGGCTTAAGTCTTGTCGGCTCACCGCCGGCGCTCCGTAACGATTTGCTCCAAGACTCCCGGGAAGGCAATAAAAAACAATCAGTGCGACAGAAACACCGAAGAGTCCGAGCCAGATAAAACCGACGACCACAGCTAGAGCGTCATTTTCCGATTTCTCGATCGATATAGCTAGTACGACAAAAAGCAGAAAGAGTATCCATCCGAGAAATATTCCCCATAACCACCACCCGCTTCTATCGGTATCGTGTAAACGCCGCACCGACAAAGCAAGAGAAGGGAAAAAGGTACCAACTACAAAGAGCGTTGCCAGAGGACCGGTACCCTCCAAAGAAGTTCGTCCCCAACCGATAGCGATATCAACCATCACGCACCCGAACCCTAAAACGAAAGAGAATAAAGTCCACCACCAAAACTCGGATCGTGATGCCCGGCCGCTGAAGTCAAAATACTTTTTGAAACCAGACTTAACTGCGTCACCAAATGTCATTGCCGGCCCATCGCAGAACTAACCCTAACCTGAAGGGTAACTGTACCTAAGGTAACAACCCCCGACCTTGTGACGCGCATCGGCGACTGACCACACGACTGGCCGTTCACTTTAGTGCCGTTACTTGAACCAAGATCTGCACACCAAAGCTCGCCTTGAGCAACAAATAACTTGGCGTGATGGCGCGATACCGTCGAATCTGAGATCACGATGTCGCACGATGTATCCCGACCAAGAACCAATGGGCTCGACTCAGTATGTCGATGCTCGATAACGGTGATTCGCAGACTGTCATTAGAACTCGTGAACCCGGCAAGCTCCCACTGGTTCGAGCGTCGCTCAACAGGCGCCTGCTCTAGAGCAGGTCTACGATCTCTACCTCGGATAACAACAGCAACCGCTGCGCCGAAAACAGCTACCGCTCCAATTACAAACGCGAGAAGAGTGAGGACGTCCGATCCATCTTCGGCACTGCCGACTGTCTCAGATTTCGCTGAATTAGCGCCGGTCTCACAGCCGCTCCGGATCTCCTCCGGATTCGCCCCGTTATCTTTCGCAAACCAAAACGCTGCGGGCGCTTGGATTGCATAGCTGAATCCTTGGACATTGACGGTATCACCCTTACTCGTTTCTTCAATGGCACCTGCGGCGCTGATGCCGACTAAATTTCCACACCCGTCAATTAAGGCACCCCCGCTGCTTCCTCCGCTCGTTACAGCAGTGTGCTGCACGAGCGGCCAGTTTGGGTTATTTGGTAAGTCCCTGGTCAGCAACCGGCTAACAATCCCTTGAGTCACGGTCGCCTCAACGAAGCGCTGATTAATGTCTTCGTAAGTACCGCCTGGCAAATCGGCAGCAGCAGGAAAGCCAATGGCGAAAACTACTTGACCCTTCGCGAGTACTTTTGTGGTCATTGAAACAGTTGGAGTTTCAATTCTGAGTACGCGTAACAGAGCTAAATCTTTGGCTCGATCTTGTGCAACTACTTCCGCTTCGTCATCGCGAACCTCACCAGCTGACGTTTTCCATTGCACGTAAACTTTATCGGCTCCGACGACCACATGCTCATTGGTTAAAATAAACCCTGCGCGGTCGATCACTACCCCTGACCCGACTGCGTTGAACTCCAGACGTGTGCCTTTCTGATCGAGATTAATCACCCGCACAACACTTTGCTCGGCTCTATCGATCACCGATGACGCGAAAGCTGTCGGGGCGTCGGCTACGAGAAACGCTGTAACAGCAACGAATGCAGCGGCACTACTGACTCTTATCATTCTTTTTTTCTTCAGGTTGCGACTGTAAAGGAAATGCAGGCCCCGGACCGGGCGTTAAACTGCCATTACCTGGCACAGCATTTGGGGGCTTAATTTGAGGGACTCCGGGACTGCCGGGAACTGGCTCTTTAGCCTTTAACTCCGGCGTCGCCGTAGCGCCATTACCCACCGAATCTCCCGATGGTTTCTTCACAGTTTCGACTGGCTCCCCCTTTTTCTGAGGCGAAACTTCTTGGGGCAGTGCGGGGTTCGGTACTGGGCCAGTCGGGGGCACATCCGCCGGTACTTTCTGCCCCTCTCCTAACGATGGAGGGACGCCAAGGTCGCCTTCTACAACTGGTTTTGATTTCTCACTTTCGCTCTTATTGGACCTCGAACCAGGCGACACTCCTTTACCGGCACTCTCATTACGCCGCTTCTTTGAATCCGGCTCCGCGGGTTCCGTAGCCGGTGTCTTAGGCGAGACATCCTCGTTGCGAGCCGTCGAATCGGGAATATCAACAGGCTGCGGTACAGTTGAGCCCGGTACCTCGCCGCTAATCTTGGGAATCTCGAACGCCCTGACCTTATCTGCCACTGTGGACAAAGTCCCCGCGGGCGGCGCTACAGACAAAAAACCACTTCCCAAACCGATACCAACGAGTAACGAGATAACGGCGGCGCTGACGCCAAACGCCAAGCGCCATGACGAATTTTTTTGAGATCTTACCTCGCTGCTCGAGGACTGCTCGATTAGAACTACCGCGATTGTGGTGTTGTCTTGACGTCGCTTATTTTTATCACTCACCGCCCCGAGCAACTTATTCACAATTGCCCGCGCACCTGCCGACTTCTGCGCACTCACTAAAACGGCAATCTCTTTTTCGGCCAAAGTAAGCAACCCATCGGAGGCAAGAATTAAGACATCCCCCCTTCGAAGCGGCTCCGGGACATCCTTGACATCAACTAAGTCAATCGGAGCACCGGATACTGCTGATCGCAGTGCGTTTCGATCTCGATGGCCTGCGGCTTCCTCTGACGTCAACTTTCCTTTTTTTACGGCGTCGTCTAGCAACGGCGCCATGGAATGATCTTCATTGAGGCGGTGAACCTTTCCGTCCCTCACGCGCAGTAGTAACGAATCACCAACGCTAATCCACGAGACGCCCTCTTCGGACACCACCGCAGCAACTAGGGTACTTCCCATACCCTCGAGTTCCGAATTTTTTTTGCCGATTACTTCGAGATCCTTATTTGCGCGCTCTAACGATCCAAACAAACGAAACGGCGTCTTTATCTGCGCGTAGTCGGTGAAGAACGCGCTGACAAATGCATCCACACTCGTACGAGAGGCAACCTCCCCACCCTGATGACCCCCCATGCCATCCGCAAGGACCACCAACAACGATTTGCCGTCATTGAACGACCGATGCGTGACCGCATCTTCTTGGCGCTCCCGAGCACCGAGTATCTGGTCGGAGAACACTCCGTCATTCGCGCGAACCAGAGTTGGATTCATATAGCGCCCTCGGATGGCGGGAATTCGTTACTACCAGCCAAACTCAGCACTGCAAAATGGGACAAAGCAAAGCTTTGTTTGACCGATACCAATCACTTCCCGTCCCTTTAACTCCATCGGCTGCAGCACCGGCTCATCGCCCACGTACGTGAGATTCGCGCCACCCCCGTGTTGGATGAAGAAACGCCGCCCTTTATGGTCGTAGGTCACTACGGCATGTCGATCTCTAGAAATTTCACTATCGCCAAAGTTAAGCGAAATGCGCTCAGACTCGCTCCGCCCAATGCCGTTAACACCGAAACCAATCGGGCACGATTTACCCCTTCCTGGTCCATCAATCACGACTAACCAACCGACAACAAGCTCCGCGTCTTTGTTGGAAGCCACTGCTCCGTCGGATGTTGTCGACTTTGGTCGATAGATCGTCGTCTTCGGATCCGTATCATCGTCTCCGCCCGAACCAGTCGAGCCAATCTTGACCGTCTTATCACTGGAGAAGTCCGGTCTACGCATAATTCGTGTCGTGTCATCGTCCGCCATAAATCCTCCCTCCGACTAGTCAAACACTTTGAACTGCAAACGAACCTCAGCTAGCTCAACAATATCGCCGTCATGCACGTCTATCGCTGTCACGGAAACACCATTAACCATCGTTCCATTCGTTGATCCCAGATCTGACAGCCTGAAAAGGCCTTCCCGGGTCCGATGTAGCTCGGCATGCCGCCCCGAAACAGATGAGTTTGTTATCACAATGTCGTTTTGAGCGGCTCGTCCCAACGTCACAGCGGCTCGTCGCACCTCGTACCGTGTCTCATCACCGTCGAGTCCGCGGAACTCTGCTACCAGCCGGTTTTCAATCTCCCGCTCACGCCTCAATCGGCGATACCGGATAAAGCCCCAAATTCCACCGGCGACAACTAAGGCACCCGACGCAAGTGCCCACCAGTAAGCCACTAAAAAATCTTTCACTTTTTCTGGTGTTCCGCGACGATCTGGGAACTCGAAATCCGTTTGTACTTTTGTCGTCTTCTTACCAGCGTCGATCAAATTTACCGACACTGTTTGCTTGCCGTAGTACGCCGATCCATCGAAGGTGACACGACCACCTACGTCGACCAGAGATAGAATCTGCGTCTGCAGATCTACAGGAACGTTTTTGTCACTTAGGTCGATGAAAACGCCGCCAGTTTTGTCCGCCATTACCCGCAGCGACTGCATAGCTGGAGAGTCTGAAGGGCGCTCTGCGATCCCTAGTGTCACTACGGGAACATTTAGACGCTTAGCCTGGGCGACAACGTCTTCCAAGCGGTACGCAGTATCCTCAGCTTTACCATCAGACACCACGACCAACACCTTCCGCTCCGCCCGCTCATCTGTGAGCTTTTCAAGCGCCAAAGACACTGTTCGATTGAGTTCTGTCGACGCCCCAACCGCCGAGAACGGCATATTTTCTGATCGCAAATCCGAGCGAGGCGTCTGAAACGGGAAGAACACGCTCAAGGATTGCGCGAAGGTTGCCAAGCCGATAACGACATGTTCGGGCCGACTTCCAATAAGTCCATCAACTATCTTTGGATAAAGCTCGCTAGTTGTTTTATTCCGACGAGGATCGCTGACGTCAAATACTGCAAGCAGGGCTGTTCTTTGTCCCTCGCTCGGATACTTTTTTATACTGTCACGGTCTACGTTTATCTTTTTTTGCGCCACATCGACCGTTAGCTGACTGGGCCGAAATGAAGCATCGTGTCGGTAGTCGCATACCACAATTGATTTTTTCTTTTGAGCCTTGTCTGCACTGGAGGAGCTCGACTTACAGACAACACTTGATCCGGCGTGATTCAAATCCGGAAGGACAACTTCAGCCCGTACTCCTGATGTCACAGCGTACAGCGATACGACGGTGCTCAGTATCAAGAGCGGAATTTTGTCTATCTTTTTCATGTGACCAACCACTCAAAATGGTCCAGCCAAACCCGATCAACGATTCGGGTAGAGCCATAGAAACATCAGGGTATCGCATCGTCCGACGCGATGCACCTCGAGAACTCTGGGGTGCCAGGTCGAAGACCTTTTTGGAGGCATTTATCGACCAGGCTCGGGCCGGTGTTAGAACTGGAGTTCCGCGAAGCCCGTCGGGTCCGCTCCAACTCCGCCTCGAGTGTCTTGATTTTTTCTTTGGCTGCCGCTAAGTCCCTCTCTAAACGAAAAACGTCATCCTGCGACACCGGACGCCGTTTAGGGTCGCTAACCGCCCATCGCTTTACGGCCTCGAACGGTAGCTCACCTACGCGAGGAAATAACATGGGATCGATGGCCTCCTCTCGAACAAATGAGCCGCGCCACAATCCCTGACGAACCACTTGCCCAGTCGACGCATACTCAATTCCGTATCCATTCCTTGTGCCCTGCGCAAACTGACCGACGAATTTGCTTCCCTCTCTGGTGGTGTACCGACCTAAGCCATGAAACGACCCTTGATAGAATTCGCCGTAGTAGTTATCGCCCATAGAGAGTGAATACACCCCACGACAGAAACTCCACTGCGCTACGGGCTGATCGTTGCTACAGATCGGCGGCTCTGCAGCTAGAGCCCTCGTGCAACCAAAAAATAGAAACGTAAAAACGAGTTGTAGTGAATTTTTATTGATCACTTGTCGCTCGTCCCCCTTGCGCAATACAGTTTGAGAACTCTTGACTGCCCGGCTTGAATCCGCGGCTCAGACACTGCTGAACAACTAAAATCCCCGGTTGCTTAGCACTACCGCCTTGCGATTGAACTTTTTTCTCGAGATCTTCGTTTCTCTTTCGTAACGCATC
>Ga0194116_10007972_pt1 | contig 10821 bp, 8 predicted proteins | sample TA2MahsurfametaG_4_FD_148617 | JGI IMG/M metagenome (GOLD analysis project Ga0194116, IMG submission 148617) | Freshwater microbial communities from Lake Tanganyika, Tanzania - TA2015008 Mahale S9 surface | ecosystem: Environmental > Aquatic > Freshwater > Lake | place: Tanzania: Lake Tanganyika... | reverse complement strand
CATCACCCAGTACCTGTTCACACAAGCGTGCAAACTCCCGATTATTCTGAACTGAAATGAGCAAGATTTCGCCATCGGCACATTCAAAGCCACCATAGGGTGCAATCGAAGGATGCTTTAATCCCACGCGGGCCGGCGCCTTATCGCTATAAATTTGATGCAGTAGCGGTACGGCCATCCAGTCAAAAGCGCCAGAGAAAAGCGACACATGCAAACGCGCTCCCTGACCGGTTCGTTCTCTCAAAAACAAGGCTTGCTGGACAGCCGAGAGTGCATACATGCCGGCACCAATATCGCATAGGCTTACGCCAATCCTGCCATAAGCTTGAGGCGGGCCACTAACTGCAAGCAGGCCAGACTCGCCTTGCACCAAAAAATCATAGGCCTTTAAGTTCGCGCGTTCGCCTTCTCGGCCATAACCCGAAATATCGAGGGTAATCAATCGGGGATGCTGTGCGCGCAAAGCTTCAGAACCGATCCCCAGACGCTCGACTGCGCCAGGTGCGAGATTTTGTATGAAGACATCGGCGTTTGCGATCATCCGCTTCATCAGCGCCAGATCATCCGCCTGTTTCAAATCAAGCGCGATGGACTCTTTGCCTGTATTGAGCCAAAGAAAATAAGAGGCATGCCCGTGCACTGCCCGGTCGTAGCCCCGTGCAAAATCACCTTCCGGCCTCTCAACCTTAATCACACGAGCGCCAGCCTGGGCGAGTCGCGAAGAACAATAAGGCGCAGCGACCGCTTGCTCAAGTGATACAACAGTGATCCCTTCAAATGGCTTTCTCATCATGGGCTCTTCTTTGAAACAAAGTCACCTGCTGTGATCGTGATCAGATCGCTCAAACGAACATAACGTCGAAAAGCCTCATTCACTTCTTCGAGCTTGATCGATGCCCTCAAGTCCCGCATCGCTTGCAAATGGTCCACAGCACGCGAATGCTCCTCGAGCCAGTTTAAGGTCCCAGCAAGCACGGATTCTTGGGCCCAGGCTAAATTGATCTGGGCTTCGAGACCGTGCTTGGCCTTTTGCAATTCACCTTCTTGAAAACCTTGGCCATTGGCACGCTCAAACTCCTCACGCAAAGCCTGCTGCAACCGATCTAGATTCTGCGGTGCGAAAATTGCGTAAAACATGATTGAGCTGGCTCTACCCGGCTCCCCACCCGAAAGCGATCCGCCAACACCGTAACTGAGCCCTTCCTTTTCACGAACCCGGTCCCATAAACGACCTGTGGGTGATCCGCCTCCCGCAAAGATTCGGATAGCCAAACGCAATGCCTGGTAGGCCCTTTGGTCATCAGCAAGCTCAAAGCGTTGCTGGGCAAGCCAAACCGCATTCTTCTTCTCGGGCGTGTCGATGCGCTGGGTATGCGCCCTGATATCGAGCGCAGGTCGGGGAATACGCTCATAAGCGACAAGCGCTGGACGTTTGGCCTGCCATTGCTTCCAAAAATCCGTCCATGCCCGGTTCAAGCGCTCCGACGATACATCGCCGATTAGGCTCACCGACATCGGCCCTGGACGCACAAAACGATCCCAGAATGCTTTAACGTCCTCAAGACGCAATGACTTAATGCTTTGCAAGCTCTCCTCAAAACTGGGCACATAGCGAGGGTCGCCCTTTGGATAGCTCGAGAGCTTGGCGGCCATCGAACGGAAGGCGATGGCTTGCGGATCTTGACGCGAAGACTCGATCGAGGCGATGGCAGAGGCTTTCAACTCCTCAAACTCAGCAGCATCAAAGGCTGGTTCCGTCAAGGCCTTTAGCAACAGCCCGAGACCATCTTCGAGACGGTCGGCAGGCAGCTTGAGCGAAACATTCAAGCCTTCTGCTCCGCCTTGCAAACTCCAGGTTGCTTTAAGCGCAGTCATCGCCTCGGCGAAATCTTTTCTGGACTGCCCAACAACACCCTTGGATAACATGGCAATTGCCATCGAAGCCATATCGGTCTGATTTTGCAGATCTTTCAAATTACCATAGCGAAGACTAGCCTGCAGCACGACCAGATTCGAAGCGCTCCGCTTGTTTATGCTTTGCAAAACCAAACCCGGCAGCGGCTTTTCGATCTTAAGTCGTGCCTTGATGTTAGAAGGCGAAACATCAAAAGCTTCGCCCTGTTCACTTGCCCCTCTTGGCGAGAAGCCTGCCATGGCATCGCTCACGGAGGCCTGACGCTGCTCGGGCGATCTCAAGGGCTTTTGCTCGGGCTCGAAAATACCTAAGCTGCGATTACTTTCGATCCAAAACGCTGCAGCAACCCGATTGACATCTTCGAGTTTTGTTGCAGCAATACGATCTCTTTGTTGAAACAACATACGCCAATCACCAAGCGCAATCGACTCCGATAGGTTGTAGGCTACGCGCTCGGGGTCAGCTAGCATTTGTTCATATTGCGTCAAAAAATGGGCCTTTGCCGCACCTAGCTCTTTTTCAGTAAAGGGTTCGCGCAGGAGCGACTCCGTCAGATCGAGCAGCGATTGCCTCGCCTTCTCTGTGGACTGATCTGATTTTAATTGCAAGGCAAAAATAACATTCGAGGGTTCGGGTGCAGAACGCGCCCATCCCCAAATCCCAGCTGCAAAACCCTTCTTGACAATGCGCTCGCTGATTCGGTTATTCGGACCGCCCATCATATGGGTGGCGAGTATCATGGCTGGGAAGTCTCGGTGAAGTGCCGATGGCGCATGGTAAGAAAGCACAATCGCAGGCGCCTCACCGACCCTGCGCAGCTTGAGCTCACGAGCTCCTTCTTGGACAGGCTCAACGGTGTAGGTTGGCTCAAGCAAACGGGTTGGCTTTGCTAAGCCGCCAAAGGCTTCGTGTACCCATGCAATAACCTTGTCTTGATCGAATGCACCACTTACGAACAAGGCTGCATTGTCGGGCTGATAGTGATGCTGATAAAACCGCTTTAATCGTTCGATCGATACATTTTCAATATCAGAACGGGTGCCGATAATTGCTTTGCCATAGTTGTGCCAAGTGTAAGCGGCAGCAAAAACCTGTTGATATAAAACACCGACAGGATTGTTCTCACCGCGCTCAAATTCATTGCGAACCACTGTCATTTCAGAGTCAAGGTCTTGCTTCCGTATGTAAGCGTTGACCAACACATCCCCGAGCCATTGGATCATCCATTGGGTATTTTCATCGCTCCGGGGGAAACTTGCGAAATAATTAGTACGATCCCAGGATGTAGTGCCATTGACCCGAAAACCACGGCTCGATAATTCAGCGATGCCCGTAGGGAACTTTGGCGAACCCTTAAAAACCAAATGTTCGAGCAAATGCGCCATACCGGTTTCACCATAACCCTCATGACGGGACCCCACATTGACTGTCAGATTGATCGTTGTTGAAGCCTTGGTCGCATTGGGATAAAGAATCAGCTGCAAACCATTGGGTAGTCGGTAGGACAGCATGCCCTCAACCTGATGGATCGGTTGACTCGCCCAGGCAGGCTGTGTTTGAGCAAAAGCGCCAGGCGCTGTAACGCCAAGCGTCATTGCAATCATGACAAAAGACAGTGTTTGCGCAAAGAGAGTGATCATTCGCCCAAAAAGCTTGGTGAGGAAGCGATCAAGCAGACGCATGGATGACCTTTGTACAAAAATAAGACTGAAAGGAGCGAGAGCTTACCAGTGCGCCTGCACCGCCAAACGCAAGCTGCGTGCTTGAACAGGGAATAGATAAGTACCACCCCAATACTGGGTGGGCGCCTCACGCCAATCAGCTCTATCGAGAAGATTGTTAACTGCCAGGGTCCAACGCAAGCGCAGTTTCGGCAGGCTCTGCTGCCAAGTTAAAGCGCTATCCCACTGCCAGCGTGCAGGAAGTGCTAACGCGACATCGCCCGCCGACTCGGTTGAAAGTAAGACGGGCTTGCGTCCGATCGCGTAGACGCGGTTTTGCCATTGCCAATCCGGCTGAGCTAATGGCCAACGGTGCATCAGATGAGCACTCCATGGCGCAACATTTAGGACCGGCGCGGCTGCTTGGTTGGGGTTTAAGGCGTCGACCAGTTTGGCTTGGCTGCGTTGCGCAGCAAATTGAAACATCCCTAGGCTGGGCGTTTTGAGGCTCGCTTGCAACTCGAGTCCTTGGTGCCTCGCAAGATTGGCGCCGCCCACACGTTCGAGGGCAGGTCCCTCGCCGATTGTGTCCACAGAGACATCAGCCGCACTTGGTCGTTCCATATGAAAGGCAGTCAGTGCGATCTGCGCTTGAATGCCCGGCGCATCAGACCAAAGCTTGCGCAGGCTTGCCTCCCATTGCTTACTGCGCTGGGGCGGGAGTAGCTGCGCTGCATTGCGGTAAATAGTCGGGCGATTCGGCACCACATCGGTTTCAACGCCCTCGGCATAGGATAGGTAAGCGTGCTGAAAGCCTCCAGTTTCATAACTCAAGGCCAGAAATGGGCTGCTAAAGCGTTGTTCAAACGCCGTCGCTCGCTGGCCGTCACTTCGTGCTGAACGAGCCTCAATCAAGGTGTTGCGCAGCCCAGCCCAAACAACCCAAGGCCCAGACCACTGCACACGGTCCTGAAAAGAAAACTCGCGGGTGGAAAGCCATCGATTACTATTTAAGCTATCGGCGAGTGGGTTTGCGTCGAGCATGACCGAGGCGAAATAGTTGGTAACGCCGACCCAGTTATAGGCTTGACTTGGCTCAAGTTGCTCGCCCAAGCGGGTTTTCTTGAATGCGATTGCCATTTGATGCTTGGCACCAGCAATGGCTTTCTGTCCCTCCAGACGAAGCTCGTTGGCGCGGCTTAACCTTCGCTCGTTTAAGCTACGGTAGTCATACAAATCGGCATCGCCATTGGCACAAAACCCCGGATAGAGGTATTCGGCACCCGAGCTGCAACCGTCCGGAAAGGCGATACGGTCATTGGTACGAAGCGCTTGAAACGAACGGGCGGCCCGTACTACCCAGTCTGCACCGAGACTCTGACTCCAACGCAAAGCACTCGCCGTTTCCTGACTCTCAAAAGGTGCTGACCAAGCCTGATCATTCAAGTTGCGTCGCGGCAATACGGCAGGCAGCAATCGCCCATCGAGAAGGCTCGCACCGGGCACTGAGATTTGTGAATACAAATGGCGCTCGACATCCCACGTCAAAAGCCCACCGCCTGGCATTTTCCAATCGATCAAGGCAGAAAGGAACTGCCGATCGCCGGGGGCGCGCTCGACCATGGGTCGCCTCGTCTCAGTGGCGAGATTCAACCGCACACCAAGAGCGCCAGAAGACCCGAAACGGTCTGAGAGATCCGCCGCAGCGTAGCGGGTACCACGCTCCGACAGGCTAAAAACTGCACTTCGGATGGCCTCGCTACCGGGCCGTTTGAGCACAAAGTCGACCATACCACCCGGTGAGGAACTGCCCGCAAACATGCCCGAAGCACCCTTGAGTACAAGCACCGAAGCCTTGTTTTCAAAGGAAACTGGCGCATGCCCATTAACCGGCATGCCGTCTCGCCGATAGTTGAGCCGAGGATCAATCAGAAAGCCCCGAATCGCAAAGTTTTCGGGATAGCCCAGTGTGTTGTATGCATCCGAAACTGCCGGATCGCTTCGCAGTACATCCGATAGAGCTTGGAGCCCGAAGGACTTGAGCGCATCGGTGTCGATGTTCGTGATCGCAAAAGGCAGGTTTTGCAAAGGGCTGGCAAAGCCTGTCAGCGAGGCGGCTTCGGTCTGAAGGCTGCTGCTGCGGACTTCGAGTCGCTCTTGCTGAGCCCAGGCATTTGAAAGCGAGCCCAAACATAAGGCATGCACCGCGCAGATCATGCCTATGAATGGAGCCTGGCTTTGTGCTTGCGCGCCTGCTTTCGATAAAACCCGCGATTTCAATGGAGCACGCTGTTTGCCTTTATCCATGCTTGTCGATTCCTTGTTCGAACCTTCGAACACTGCAGAGACAAGATAAAAGGCTCGGAATACGGCTCGGATCACAGTTGAGCATGGCTGCAACTGCCTCCGAACACACGCTTCCCTGCGCAAGTCTTAACTCGATCAGGTTCGAAGGGTTTTTCTCACCCGTCTGCAAGCAGACGCCCCAAAGCGCGTTAGCGATGTGGCGGTTTTACGGGACCCCTAGCGAAGAGCGAATCCTAGCACATGACAAAACGAAGTCAGCGCAATGCTTAGGACTCGATTGAGGTTATCGCAAGGCCTTTTGTTCTTCTCAGGTGCCTTTCGACATGGTGAATCAGTCCAAGCACCGGCGAGCGAGCATTGCTCGCACCATAGTCAAACGTTGCTCAAAGCCGCCTTGAAGCAACTCGACCCTGTCATGGCCAATCGCTCCTTGCAAAGGTGGGTACTGCTCAATGAGCACGCGGCTAAGTACACGCTGACCAGGCCCATCGCGCTGCACGCCGTCCGCCTGCCATGCGATGTCATCAGCGCAGTGAAAATGGCGCCAGCGAAAACGATAAGTTTCGGCTAAGTCCAGCATCAAGTGCTTGGCCTTGGCAAATAGGCTGGCATCGCCAAAGTACTGCAAGCTGTAAACAGCAGTCATCCAAGGAGAGGTGTCACAGATCAACACGGGACCGATTGGAGCGCGGTCAAGTCCGCAAAGTGCCTTGTCGATCGCATCGCATTGGGCCATCAAGATTGCCTCTTGCTCATCCTGGCGCGGACTGCGCTGATGCTCCCCAACAAATAATCGCAGGGTCTCGGGTACATAACCGAGCTTGAGCGTGTGTGCCATAGACTGTGCAAGCTTGGTTTTGCCTGTGCACTCGCCACCAAGCATCGCAATCACACTCACTTGGTGCATCGCGCCCAAGGGCTTTTGCTGCAAAGCTTGCATGATGGTTGCCTGTCAACCCAATCGCTCAAGAACGCTTGTTGATGGCCGATTTTCATCAGCTTGAGGCTTTATTGATTGCGAGCTGCCGCTGCCATTGCCGCAAACCCACCATGGCAAGAAGCGCAAAGAGCAGATACAGACCCGCTGTTGCTTTCAAGCCCTGAAGCCAGAAAAGCCCCACGCCCATCAAGTTTGCCGCAAGCCAAAACAACCAATGTTCAAGCCTTTGACGCACCATAAGAATCTGGGCTACAAGGCTGAATGCGCCAACAAAAGCGTCAGCAAGCGCAGCATGGCCTCCCATGCTGGCGAGCAAACCATAGAGCGCAAGCCAGCATAAACAGGCACAAGACAAAGCGGCTAACCTTGCCCTCACAGGCATGACACCAGGTGAAAACACTTGTCGGCCCCAGCGCAGCCAACCCCAAACCGCCGCAAGCATAAAAACAAGCTGCAAGGCAGTGTCGGCCCATAGCTTTGCCTCGGCAAAAATCCTGAGGTAAAGCAGGCTAGAAATCAGCCAGAAAACCCAAGTGATGCGTCGACCCAACACACCGAGGCCCACAGCCGTCAAGGCCGTAAAGACAGCGAGCCACTCGATCCAATCCTGGCTCAATTCGCGATAACCTCCCTACCAGGGTTTACCTCACCGACCACCATGTTTCAATCACTCACAACCCATTGGACAGCCTGGCTCAGCCAGGCAAGCTTCGGACAAATCACACTTATTAGTGGATCGATGCTTATTGTTTCCAATGTTTTCATGACCTGGGCATGGTACGGCCATTTAAAGCATCTGGCCTACAAACCCTGGTGGTGGGCAGCCTTGATCAGCTGGGGCATTGCTTTGTTTGAATATTTGCTCCAAGTGCCAGCCAATCGCATCGGTTTTACCCAACTCAACCTCGGACAGCTCAAAATCATGCAAGAGGTGATCACGCTGGCTGTCTTTTTGCCGTTTTCCATGCTGGTGATGAACCAGCCTTTTAAGCTCGACTATCTATGGGCTGGGCTTTGCCTGGTGGGCGCGGTTTACTTCATCTTTAGGGCCTAAGCCGGTGCTTGATCTGAGCCCGCGTCAAACGCTCCTCAAGCCCATGGCTGCGTTTTCCCCGCTTTCGCTTTAGCATTGCCTTATGGGAAATCATCGTAGCACCGACCGTTGGCTCGGGATTGCCGCAGCAATCGTCTTGCTGATTGCCGCTGTGCTGGTGGTTTTGCCGTTTTTTAGCGCCCTTCTCTGGGCGGCGATTGTGAGTATTACCTTATGGCCGCTGCGCGACTTAATGGCCCACAAGATGAGATTGGGTCGTGGTTTGGCTGCGAGTTTCATCAGTCTGGCCTTATTGGGCCTGCTTGTTGCGCCGATAGCAGCGGCAAGCGTTTTGCTTGCGAACTATACCGAAGACCTTTTAAGCCAAGTCCGCCATCTGATGCAAGACGGACTGCCCGAACCACCGCTATGGCTCGGCACCATCCCACTGCTGGGGCAATGGCTTGCTGATCAATGGGCCCACTATCGTCATGATGGGAGCGCGCTGCTTGCGCAGTCCTTAGCGCTGCTCGAGCAACACCGTGGCTTGATTTTGAGCGCGGCTAGAGAAGTAAGCAGCGGGATCGCTGAACTGCTTATCGCTGTGTTTTTATCGTTTTTTGTTTTACGCGATGGCGAAAGGATCGCGGCCTGGTTAAACCAGGGCGCCCGACGACTTTCAGCCGAAGGACCTGAGTTATTGAGCCTTACTGCCCGAACGATTGAAGGCGTCGTCTACGGTATCGTCGGTACGGCTTTGGTATCGGGCTTATTAGGCTGGGCGGGCTACGCCTTGGCAGGCGTGCCCAAAGCATTCACCTTAGGACTACTTACCTTCTTGGGGGCTTTTGTACCCTTTGGCACAGCGCTTGTTTGGGGGCCAGCGGCATTTTGGCTGCTTCAACAAGGTGAAATGCCCTGGGCCATATTCATGCTGGTCTGGGGTGCTTTGGTTATTTCAAGTGCAGACAACGTGATTAAGCCCATGCTGATTAGCCGAGGTTCAGCCATGCCTTTCGTGCTCACCTTGGTGGGTGCTGTGGGAGGCGTCATTGCCTTCGGCGTGATCGGGGTATTTTTAGGGCCTACATTGATGGCCTTGGCCTGGTTTCTTGTGATGCAGTGGATGGCTCGCGCCTTGCCGATGCCGAACCAGCAAACCATTGCTTCAAACCCGAAACACAACGCTGAAGCTGAAGATCAAGACGATGCGCGATGATCGGACCGGTATAAGCTGAAACCGGCTCGATCAAGTCCCATTGCAAATCTCGAAACACCTCTCCAAGTGCTGCCGCCAACAACACATCGCCCTCAAGCTTAAGCTTGGACAAAAGCGCTTGCGGACCTTGCTGGACCACTTGGGCGACCAAACCAGACTCAAAACTCAAGCTGAGGCTCAAGTCGTGGCTTTCAACATGGGCCGCTTCTAGATACCCATCGCGTGCAATACGCATCGACCAGTGTGAGGGCAGCGCACTGGGCCCGTCAATAAGATGAAAGCAAAACGTCTTGCCAGCGAACCCGGCAAGACGTTGAGCAGCCCAAGGGTTTTGTCGAAAAAGCGCACCCAGCCCGCTAAGACTGAGGCGCTCGATGACTGGCTTAATGGCTTTGACCCATTTGTTGAATGCCAGACAACACCCATCCGCCAGCACCCTGCAGCGGTTTGCTGAGATTCCAGACTTCATCGAAGGTCTGTGGCGCCATGTTACGGCCTTCACGGATCAGACCGCTAAAGCGTACGCTTGCCAAATACTCGCCATCTTGTGTTTCGATGCCAAGCAACTCAGCATCAAGTCGCACGACTTCGGTGTAGTTCTCGCCCTGGCGTGTACGAATCTCTGCCGCAAACTCTTCAAACAACTGGGCTGAGGTGAACTCGCGCAAATCCTCAAGATTCCCAGAGTCATTAGCTGCCTGAAGTCGACGGAAGTGATGCTTGGCGTTTTCAACAAAACCCGCCACATCAAAATCGGCTGGAACGCCCCAGGGCTGAGAAACAGCAGGCGCAGCAGCCGCCGGCTGATTCATTGAACTGAACAGACCACCGGCTTGAGCAGGCTGTTGCGCAGCGTTTTGCTGACTGAATAAGCTGTTATTTTGCTGCGCCTGACCATAGCCCTGCTGCGAGCCCGACCCAACGCCCGCGGCTGCCCAAGCAGGTTGTGCTGAGGCTGATGAAGCTTGGTTGGCCGCCTGTCGTCTTGCCATCACCATGCGAATAATGAACAAAACTGCCATCACCAAGAGCGCGATCATCATGAAGTTTGCAAGCTCTTCACCAAAGCCAAAGTGGGAAGCAAGCGCTGCAAGACCCAAGCCCGCTGCCAGACCGGCGATCGGGCCAAGCCATTTGCTACGTTGCGACTGGGCTGCCGCTTGGGCGCCGGCGGCTGCAGGGGCAGCAGCCTGAGAGGGTGCAGCTTGAGGCGGCGTAGCCTGCTTTTGAGTGGCAATCGAGGATTGCTTGCCCGAGGAGCCACCTGATCCTAGACGTTTGCTCGCTTCGGCGTCGGCACTGAAAAGACCGGCTGTCGCAAGCGCAAGAACCATAGCAACACTCAAAGCAACATGCTTTAAATGCTGTGTGAACGATTTAAATCGCGAAGCGATAAAAGAACCCATGACTTTTCCTCCTTGAATGTCAAACGGCCAAGCAGACCGTCCAGTGAACCAGAACTATTATGGTTTGATGCCCTCATGTAAAGCAACCACGCCACCAGTAAGGTTGGTGTAGCGAACCGCTTCAAGGCCTGCGTCACGCATCATCGCTGCCAGGCTCTCCTGGTCAGGGTGCATGCGAATAGATTCGGCTAAATAGCGATAGCTGGCTTCATCACCCGCAACCAGCTGCCCCAAGCGGGGTAGCACATGAAACGAATATAGGTCATAAAGTTTTTCAAGCGATGGATTGACCTTTGAGAACTCCAAAACCAAGAGCTTCCCGCCAGGTCGCAACACCCGC
>Ga0194116_10007971_pt1 | contig 10821 bp, 6 predicted proteins | sample TA2MahsurfametaG_4_FD_148617 | JGI IMG/M metagenome (GOLD analysis project Ga0194116, IMG submission 148617) | Freshwater microbial communities from Lake Tanganyika, Tanzania - TA2015008 Mahale S9 surface | ecosystem: Environmental > Aquatic > Freshwater > Lake | place: Tanzania: Lake Tanganyika... | reverse complement strand
AAGGGCCCATGTCAAACCAGTTGCACAGGCAGAACAAGCAGTTAGTACGTAACCATTTGTGCCCACATCCAGAGCAGTCGGAGTGTCCGCAGCGGTGCCTGTAATCAGGGTGCCTTTGGCAGTGATGCAAGTATTGGGAATATAGGCCGACGCTGCGGCGGATGGAGTTAAAGCCGTCAGAGTATCAACGCCTGCCTGAGCCAATGCGTTCGTCGACAGACAAACCACACCGGAGCTTGTGGTCGTAGCGTAGGGAGGATCGAAACCAACGTTGAGGAATGTCCAAGCGTACACGCCAGGGGAGGTCTGAGAAACAAGGAACCAGTCGCCTTGGGTTGCTACCGTAGCAACACCGCCAGGGGGCGTCATAGTGCCAGGGTTGGTTACAATGACGTAGGAGTTATTAGTCGTGGCATCAGCTGCAGGCAACGTGGCGCCAACAACGTAACCATCTGCGGCGCCGACCGACGTAATTGAAAGCATAATGCCACCGGCACCGGCATCGATTGTGCCAGCTAACTCCACAGTGCCAGACACCAACAGAGCCGTAATCTGATCTTGCAGATTTTTGCCTTGCGCTGCAGTCAGAGCCAGCGATGTCGAGGTGCTGTCGGTGTTGTTATAAAGTTGAACGGCACCAGGACCCGTTGTAGAAGCAGCAGCAATGCTTACGTCAGGGGTTGTACCAGCAGTAACAGCAATGGGTGCAGTCCCTGTGAGTGCTGTCAGGGGTGCTAAGCCAGAACCTGCGGCAGTCAGGCGACCTTGAGCATCCACCGTGATGCAGGCATTCGTGTAGGAACCTGCAGTGACGGTGGTATTACAGAGGGCGATTGTGCCCGTGGTTGTAATGGGGTTAGAAGGACCGCAAAGACCTACCCCGAGGGAGATAGAAGTGACGGTACCGCCGCTGCTGGCAACGGTCGTCCAAGTTGGGTTGCTACCTACCCCGCCCGAAGTCAGAACTTGACCGGTTGTACCGTATCCAGACCCGCCAACCGCAAGAGCACCGTTCTCGTTAATGCGCACACGCAGAGCGCCAGTGCCGTCAGCAATGTAGACGTTATTGTCACAACCGGCTTCGCCTTGGTACGGGCCAAGAATAACGTTGCCGGATTCGGTCGTCAGGTTGAGGCCACCCAGGTTGCCGATAACAATGTTGCAGTCGCCGGAAACGTGAGCGAACAGGGCTTGGGCACCCAGAGCAATGTTATTGCAGCCAGTGGTATTAGCACATCCCGCCCCAGACCCAACATAAGTATTCAGCTGTCCAGAGGTAAGCGAGCAGCCAGCCGAGGTGCCGATACCAACGTTACCAGGGCCAGTTACGGTTGTATTAAGAGCGTCGTAACCGAGAGCAGTAGCAAAGTTGGTGGCGTCGTCGGCGTAACCGTAAATGACGCCCCGATCTGTCGGCGTCGCAGGGACCGTCGGCGCAGCAGCCGCAGCCCACTTCAGGCCAGTAGCACAAGCGGGATCCGCAGTCAAAACATACCCGGCGGACCCAACAGGGAGTGCCACAGGGGTGCTGGCAGCGGTGCCTGTGATAATAGCGCCTTTGGCAGTGATGCAAGCGCAAGGAATACCGCTACCGCCACTAGAGGCAGAAACCCAAGTGAGACCCGTGGGGCAAGCGGGGCAAGAAGCGAGGACATAGCCATTGGGGCCAGCATCCAAAGCAGTAGGAGAGTTTGCAGCAGTGCCGGTGAGAACAACGCCTTTGCCTGTGATACAGGCTTTTTCAATAGGGGGAGCACTGGAACCAGCAGCGGTGATACGGCCGTATGCATCAACGGCAACGTTTGCGTAGAGATAAGTGCCGGGAGTGACCGAAGTTGGCGCCAGTGAAATAGTGCCAGTCGAGGTGATTGGGCCACCCAAGAGCCCAGGACCGGTGTCAACCGAAGTTACGGTGCCTGCAGCAGCTGGCTGGGTCACCCACGCAAGGCCCGCACCGCAAGTGGAGCAAGCAACCAGAATCTGACCGTTGGTGCCTACCGGCAAAGCGACATAGGTAGAGACCCCGGTACCCGCAAGCAACTGACCTTTTGCGGTGAAGGAAGAGCGAGGGATAGCAGCGTTGGCCGTAGCCTGAGCGGCAGCAGCGCTGGTCGCAGCAGCAGTTGCCGTTGATTGTGCGGAAGAGGCAGTTGCTTGTGCCGCATTAGCGGCAGACTGAGCGTTATTGGCGGTGGTCTGAGCGGTGGCTGCGGAGGAGGCGGCACTCGTTGCCGCAGTCAGTGCGCTTGAAGCATTGGATGCTGCAGTTACACTCAGGTCGTAAGCTTGCTTGACTGCGCTCGGTGTAGCTGCTTGCGTTGTCGATGTGGAGGAAACGCTGGAGTTAAGCTGGACGGCACCAGGGGCAGCGGTCGACGCAGCCTGAATGGAGATGGTCTGGGGGAATGTAGGTGTAACTGCGAGCGGGGCAGTTGCGTAAATGGCAGATCCCGTGCCAGACCCAGGAGCAGCGTAAGTAACGCGACCGTAAGCATCTACGGTGATTGTGGCGTTAGTGTAGGTGCCAGGGGACACCGAGCTTACAGTGTCCAGGGCGATTGTGCCCGAGGTTGTAATAATGCCACCAGTGAGCCCAGTGCCTGCGGTTACAGATGTAACAGTGCCAAGGGTGCTCGGTGGTGGAGAAGGCTGAGTATTAACAATATTGAGATTACTACCGACGACCGTTACACCGATTCCCGGTCCCGCTGTTACGGTGAGGATACCAGTGTTTGTGATTGTAACGGTGCCAGTACCGGCGGTGACGGAAATGCCAGGGCCAGGGAGGATGGTTGGTGCACCAGATCCCCCTCCGCTTACCTCGATGGTTCCAGTGACGTTATTGATCGAGAAACCACTACCGACGATGAAAGGTCCATACTCCCCCTTGAGATAGTTTGTCTCGGGGTAGTAAAACGGATTATTTGGAATCTGCGTATTTGGGTTAATCGGAGGGACAGGAAGAGCCATCTCGCCAGGTACTACACTTGATGAGTGGTTTTACCCGTGGTCGGCAGATCAAACCACTGACGTAATCAAACCGTTAGTGATGGTCACAGTGCATGTACCAAAGACAAAGGTTCCAGTAACGCCACCACCCCAAGTTGGCTTTGCGCCAGCGCCGTTCGAGACGAGAACTTGACCGGCTGTCCCGTAAGTTGTGCCGTCAAAACTTAAAGCACCGAGGCTATCAAACTTTGCCTTAATGTTGCCGGGGCCGTCTGACAGAATCAGTGTGTTGGTGTCAGCGGGAACGCCAGGATGACCTCCGAACACCGCGTTGCCCGATTCAGTTGTGAAGGCACATCCAGAACAAATACCAACTCCAACGTTGGCAAGTCCGGTTGTTACGCTCGATAGGGCGCCAATACCTAATGCAGTATTCACGGTTCCGGTGTTGATAGCACATCCGGTCCCAGGACCGATAAGGGTGTTACCGTACGACCCGGTTGTCAGAGCGTAACCAGCTGCGATGCCGACGGCAACATTGGCAAACCCTGCCGCAGCACCTTCATCAAGAGCGCAGTAGCCAAGGGCCACGTTGTAATCAGTGTCAGTAACGTCTGTGTAGCCGGCAATGGCACCGATTGCTGTCGGCAGCGCTGCGTTAATACTGACGACTGGAGTCGTTGTGCCAGTGGCGACTTGAATCGGAGCAGTTCCAGTTACGGATGTCACTCCACCACCACCACCACCACCGGTAGCTGTGATTGTTGTTGTTCCCAGGAATGTCGTCAGAGCAATGCCAGGGCCAGCAGCCAGAACATTCTGAACGTCGTTTACGAGTTTGGGAACTACGGCGCCAGTGGTGATGTCAATACCGGCACCAATCGCAACCGGGAAATATGGTCCGCAGACGAATGGGTTAAGGGGGGAGGTAAACGGGTTGTTTGGAATGGGGTTGGTGTACGGAGGCGGGGAGGGCAACGCCATCTTACAACGGGCTAGCGATGAGTGGTTTTACCCGATCACTTCCAAGTCATTCCAACCTGGGCAATCTCTGGTGGCAACCAACAATGTGTTTCTGAACCAAGGAAAATCCTCTTGAGATGAGATCGTCCTCAAGTCGTCACTGATTTTGCGAGAAAGTTTTGAAACTTTTTTGATAAAAATGGAAGAGTCCTCCAAGTAGCCGAGATGTTTCATCAGGTAGATGTCTGATTCAGCTATGGCGGGATCTATTTTTTCCGAGGGGTCAAGATCAGGATGATGTGTCAGCTTGGCGCAAAAGTAAGTAAGTATCTCCTCGTAGACGGACGGAAGCGAACTTTCCGCATAGGTAGCTGCCATTTCCTGGCTACTCTTGCCCAAGTAATCTTGAACAAGTATATGACTTCGGTCGTGGAAACGTATTCCACTTTCGGTGATTTTTATGTTTCTAGGTGGAAACTCCGGTTGGTTGAGAAGTCCTAACTCACTCTTCCACTTACAAACCCGAGAGTCCAATAATGCTAAATCCAGGGAATCCCCGTCAAGGGACTGGCCCTTAGCAGAAATTCCCATATGCATTACCAGTCGTAGCGAGTGAGGAAGTATACCTTTGGCTCGTAGCCTTCGGCAACTTTGTAATGGTTGATTTTGACTTTGATGCCAGCGGCTTCCAGTTGTTGGGCTCTCTCAGTTGCCCATCCCAGTTCAGGGGGCAACTCTCCCTTGAAAGTAGTTTCATGGAACAGGAAGTTGTTAGATGCGTCTACTACGTTTGTTTGACCGGGGGTGGTGGGATCCTGGTAAACGAACCGCAATTCGTTGTTACGACCAGTATGCAACACGCTGGCGTAGTAGTTTTCAGTGGGGAGCTCAGGGGCCTCAATGTCAAAGATGCTCAGGAAATCCTGCGGAGAAATCAGAGAGACGAAGGAAGGTTGTGTAACTTTGTGAATGAAAAAGTCAAGCATAACTCCCGAGTTACGGTCAGCTGCCAACAGCGCCTTGCTCTTGTCCAGGAGATCGGGGTAGTTTGTCTTGATCGTTGTGTCAATGAACTGGTCAGTGAAGGAGGCACTCAGGTCGAAATCCTCGAGCCCTCGCTCCTCACTGTACTCCAAAAAGACAGAAGCGCAATTTACGGTTTTTCCAAAAAGGTTAATCATGGTATTTACTGACGGAATCGGGTAATTAAATTTGCCAGTTGATGGCAGCGTTTCCTGGCAATGGGCGGTAAAAGAAAGTAAACTCGGTCGGGTTCATAGAGTTTGCAGCGGGATTAAAATAAATCATCCACTGGTTGGCATTGGGGTCCGGATAAACTGGGTAGTCAACGGACCAACTACCTAAGTATCCGTAATCACCTGAACTGGCAGGCCATTGAGAGGTTTGATACCAGCCCGTGGTCGCGTTAGTGGGATCGCCACTCAGGTAAAATTCCCAAAACGCAAGGAGGTTGTTGGCGAACGTGGGCGCCAATACATTACCTTGAATCGTTCCGCCACCCCAAATAGCCACCAGCAATGGTGTACCAGCAGTGTAAGAAGTTGGGGCAGTTGTGTAAGTCACGAAAGGCGAGGTTTGGGGGGTTGCCCACTGAATGGCATTTGAGCCGGTGGAACACAGAACCTGGCCGACCGATCCGCAGGATCCGGCGCAATCGATAATGCCTGCGCCTGGCTTGACGGCAAAATTACTGTCTCCCGACAACCAGCACGAGCCACTGACCCCAATTGCGAGCTGACAATCTCCGGCTGCATCGGGTACATTAGTACCATGACCTAAGATAAGGTTTCTGGAACCGGTGGTAATGAACTGCCCGGCGCCGCCACCTAGGGCGACATTTCGTGACCCAGTTGTGACCTCCGAAAGAGTGGCCCTGCCTATTGCTGTGTTGAGAGTGCCTGAAGTTAAACTTAGGAGAGTATCGCAACCTAGGGCAGTACTGTTCGCCGAAGTGCAACCGAAAACAATTCCGGCTACAGTTGGTGTGGCGGGCGAACCACCACCACCACCTCCCGCAGTGCCCCAGCAAATGGCATTAGAACCGTTGGACATAAGGACTTGACCCGCAGTTCCGCAAGAACCCGCACAGTCAATAATGCCTTTTGCTGGCTTGATGGCTCCCGTGGAGCAACCAGTTAGCCAGTAGTCGGCGCCAAAACCAATAGCAAGTTGGCAACTGCCTGTAGTTACGGGTAGCTGAACACCTCCCCCAATAACAACATTGAAGGAACCAGTGGTAGAAGTGCAACCAGCAAAGTGACCTAACGAAACGTTATTGCTCCCTGAACCTAGAGTAAAAAGCCCACAACTGCCGATGGCAATGTTGCCCTGACCGATTGAAATGGACGGAAGGGAACAGAAGCCAAGGGCCACGTTCTCTGTGCCGGAGGTGTTGCCCGCCATGGCACTAACCCCGATGGCTACGTTTCGGTTTCCAAAAGTAGTTAGACACAGAGAGTTTGAGCCTACGCCGACATTGCAACCAGCGCCATTGACACCTCGCAGCGCGGCGGAACCCACGGCCGTGTTACAGTTACCGCTACCTAACAGGAGCAGTGAGCCTGCACCCACCGCAGTGTTGCATTGTCCAGCGGTGCTGGTGCACAAAGCCGCTGCACCCACAGCAGTGTTACAGTGGGCCAGACCGTTTGACTTGAACGCATAGGCGCCGATGGCCGTGTTGTTAGTCCCTATAGTGGTGGTAGCCGCTGCGCAGCAACCTATGGCAGTGTTATTGGAGCCAGCTCCGATGGAGTTGAGTGCCTGCGCACCCAGGGCGACGTTGCTATTGGCACCCGTGGTAGCACCTTTCACGCCACCAACTGTTGTTGGCGTAGCATTTGAAATGTCCGCGGCAGTTGCCCAGCAAAGTCCTGTGGCAGTGTCACTGCAGGCGACGAGGCTCTGACCATTAGACCCAACGGGCAGAACCAAGTAAGTCCCGTTTCCTGTGCCCGCAATGAGGTCCCCGAGAGCGGTAAATGTTGCGTCGGGAATAGCAGCATCGGCAGTTGCCTGAGCGGCAGCAGCATCGGCTAGAGCTTGGGTTGCGTCAGCTTGGGCAGCTGCGGCATCGGCCAGTGCCTGAGTGGCATCACCTTGAGCAGCTACAGCGGCATCGTAGGCGGTTTTCGCAGCGTTAGCTGTGGCAGCCTCGGTATCAGAAGTGCTTGTGACAGTGTCATTCAGCTGGACAGCGCCGGCAGCAGAGGTGCTAGCGGCATCGATACCGACGACAGGGTTCTGGGGATCAGTGTTGTCAACGGTAATGGGAGCCGTTCCGGTGACTCCAGTCACGCCACCTTCGGATTGAGGCACCCAAGTCGGAGCAGCGCCCGAACCGTTCGACTGCAGAATATAACCGGCCAAGCCGCCATCACCGTTGATCTGCAGATCTTCAGCCAGGTTCAATCCAATTGACGTAGCGGAATCAAACCGAACACCGCCGTTTGCAGATACAAAGTTGATTGCGTTTGGATCCGAGCTTCCGCTTTGAATTAGAACACGCTCTCCGGAGAGGTCTGTTGTTCCGCCAGAACTGATGAACAGGGGGTCTCCCGCAGGCGTGGTGATGTATCCGCCATCGACAAGCAATTCACCCGTCAGCGAGCCACCGGATTGGGGAATAGCGGCGTCGGCAGTTGCCTGAGCGGCAGCAGCGTCTAAAACAGCCTGATCAGCAGTTGCTTGAGCTGCAGCTGCGTCACTGAGGGCCTGAGTGGCATCAGATTGAGCTGCGTCAGCAGCATCTTTAGCCGTCTTGACAGCTGTGCTGGAAGCGGCAGTCGTACTGGAAGTGGTGGAGGTGCTATCGCTGATTGCGACAACAGAGGAAGCATCCGAAAATACAACGCCTTCGCCAGCGTCCGAGAAAGTGATGTTCCCGGTCATTGTTCCGCCAGCTTTTGGCAGAGCGGCATCGGCCGTTGCTTGAGCGGCAGCAGCGTCGGTTTGACCCTGAACGCCAGCGTCGTATGCAGCCTTCACAGCGGTGCTGGAAGCTAGAGTCGTACTGGAAGTGGTGCTTACGCTGTCGGAAACTTTGCTCTGGAGTCCAGAGGGGGTTACGGCATGAGTGGTCTCGACGCCAGCTTGGACCTCAGCGTCGGTGGCAAGTTGCACCACGCCGGGAGTGGTGGTGGAAGCGTAGGCAGCCTGGAAACCCACATCCAGGAACTCCCAAACGGTACCGCTGGAGAGGAACCAGTCACCGATATGAACCTGGGTGGCAGAACCGCCAGGAGGAGTGTAGGAAGAAGCGCCGACTGTGGCGATGACGAAGAACTCAGCGTTGCCAGCGGCGGGAGAGGGTAGAGGGCCGCCAATGACAAATCCTTGAGCAGCACCCTCAGTAGTCACCGTAACAAGGTTACCAGTCGAGGCGTCCAGTGTGCCAGCGAGAGTCAGGTTGCTGGAAACGGAAAGAGCGTTAATTTGTTCTTGGAGGTTACGACCCTGGTTCGCAGTGAGGGCTTCGGTTATCGAGCTTGAGGACGTTGTGTCATTGAGTTGGACAGCGCCCGGAGCTGTAGTTGAGGCAGCACTGATGCCGACAATGGGATTCAGGGGGTCGGTGTTATCAACAGTGATGGGAGCGGTCCCGGTCACGGAGTCCACAGCCCCACCGGACTCGACCCAGGCGGTTCCGTTGTAGACTTTCAGAGTGTTGGTGCTGGAGTCATACCAGAACTCGCCAGCGGAGTTACCAGTGGACCCTTCGGCGGTGGAGTTGGGGGCAGTTTCGGAGACTTGGCAGGGGCCTACTTTGACTACGCCGCCAGCAGAATCTTTGTAGTAGAGGCCACCTGTTGCGGCATCGTAGTTGAGGTTTAATTCACCGAACGCCATGGAGGCGCCGACGGGGCGCTTGCTGGCAGTGGCGGACCTTTTGAGAAGAATGTTTACAGCCATTGTAGGAAATTAGTAAGAGCCTGCGTCAACGGGTTGCCCGTTGTTGAAAGTAATGTTGCCGGTCATGGTTCCCCCAGATTTGGGGAGTGCGGCGTTTGCCGCAGATAAGGCGTTGTTTGCGGTGCTTACAGCGTTGGTGGAGTTTGTAAGAGCATTGTTGGAGTTAGTTAATGCTAAGTTTGCTGTATTTTGAGAAGAGGTTGCATCGGCTTGTGCCGCAGTAGCATCAGACTGAGCACTATCGGCAAGTTGCCAAGTGAGAACAAGAGCCTCCTGGACCGTATCGGCAAAGGGAGGGAGGCCAGTTCCCGTTCGGTCAAAGCTGACGTTTTCTGCTGTAGGGTAGAGGCTAGACTGAGGCACCCAGACAGGAGTGCCTAGTGCCCAGCTAAGGATGTTGCCATCGGTGGGTGAATTACTGGCAATATCCAGCTTTGTGGCCGCTAGCTCATCAATAGCTGCTTGGACAGTGCTAGCCACAAGACCCGATACAGTATTGCTGTAAGGGACTTGAATTGCGGTAGGGTCTGCATACCCGGCAGCATAAACCCAGTTTCCACTCTGAAACAAGTAGAGACCCTGGTAAGTGTCGCCAGGCGCACCGCTAACAATAGCCGCATCTGCTTCTACAGGTGTTGCCCCGATAGCGGACGAGATCTTATCACTTGTGGTTGCGCCAGGTGCGGAGGATACGTTTGCGTTGGTTGTGGTGTATACTGTCGAAGTGCCGAGGGTAGACGCATCCGCCCAGTATGGTTTGCCAGATACGCTAGAATAGGCAAGAACTTGCCCATTAACGGCAGGAGGACCGTACTCTTCCGGGTTGGCAAGAAAGAATTCGGTCAGAGTTGGGTAGTTGAGCGGCATGGAGAACCATCCGCCATCAGCTACGCCAGGGGATTGCGTACCGTCAAACGATGTCTTGACGGCGGAACCGTCTCCGACAAAAATGATTTGGTCGGCTATGTTAAATGCTATTTGACCCGGAAGTAGAGAGGAAGGCTCAATGCCAGGTCCTACGGCACGGAGATTCTGTACGGTAAGTGCCATGGTGTTATACGAGGAGTCCGGAGTCGATGGAAAGGATTTGACCGTTTACGTCAAGCTGAACGCCGTTACCATTCTTCATATATCCATTCTGGGTCAGGTAGGCCACGAGGTTGTCTTGAACCCAACCCACGGTTACGAAAGCGGCGGGGTTGTTTGGGATGAGATATTGTGCGTAGATTGCTCCCTCGAATACACCGCCATTTTGGTCGATGGTGTCCTGAGGGTAAGGGACGACGGAAATCCACTGAGATCCGTTTAAGTCCTTGTAATAGATGTTTAAGTTGGAGTTATTACAGTCATACCACAAAGAGCCTGCAACAGGATTTGGTGGTGGGCTGACGCTGATGTAGACGGGGGCGGATGTTGGAGAGGATACTGCGGTCGCCGTCCATTGGACGCCATTCCATTTCCAGGTACGTCCATTAGACGTATATATCTGCCCAACCGTTGGACTAGGCGGGAAGGAATATGCCATTAGTGCAGGCCATATATCAATATGCTTTTACCCGTTAAGGCCCCCAGCCTTGGTTACCGTCGATTTGCAAACCACCGGCATCCGTAGGTTCTACGATTTGGGGAGTGCCTCCAGTGAGCTCCTCGTAGTTGCTACCGTTTATCCAGTTAGGGAACTGGAGGTTTTGATTGATAGCCCCCCAACCCCAGCGGAAATCAGGAGCTTGATCCCCGGCGCTGTCGGTTGTCCACCCTGAAAGTCCTTTCCCGCTTACGCTATTATACCGCTGAGGAATATGCCAAGACCGCATAATCCCGGCAGGCGTATCAATGGCTGAATCGCCGTTACCCGCCCTAATCGCAGTCATCTGCATCTCGGCCGCCAACTGCTTCAGCGCAGTTTCGTAGTCAGCCTTAACATCTTCACGTCGGCGGACCGTATCCAAGTAGTAACGGGAGATTATTAAGGCAGTG
>Ga0194116_10007965_pt1 | contig 10823 bp, 9 predicted proteins | sample TA2MahsurfametaG_4_FD_148617 | JGI IMG/M metagenome (GOLD analysis project Ga0194116, IMG submission 148617) | Freshwater microbial communities from Lake Tanganyika, Tanzania - TA2015008 Mahale S9 surface | ecosystem: Environmental > Aquatic > Freshwater > Lake | place: Tanzania: Lake Tanganyika... | reverse complement strand
ATATATTTGGAAATGACATAACAGTGAATAATAAATTATTGGGGATTGGGGATTGGGGATTGGGGATTGGGGATTGGGGATTGGGCCCAATCCCCAATCCCCAATCCCCATATTTTAAATTGAAACATTTAATTTTTTTTAAATTGGTAATCGAAATCTGTTTATTAATTAAGTCTCAAAATAAATAAAATTTTTATTTATAAAATAATATTTTCTCTCCAAAATTTATATTTTAAAATGATAGTCATATATTAGTTAGTTATTATTAAATATCACTTAATTTTAAATAAAATATTATAAAATTAAATTTGAAAAAATGAGTGATGTAAATGAAGAGAAATTTGAAGAAATTCAACTATTGGGGAATTATGATGAAAAGTAAAAATATAGAATGAAGGTTATAAAAATAACCTTTGTTTTTTCAAAATCACCAATAATCTTGTTTTTAAATTTTTAAATTAATTCTTAAAAATTAAAAAACACAAAATCTAAGATATTGTATAAAGTATAAATATTTACTTAAGAAACATGAATAATAATATAACAGAAAAATTCAATAATGAGTCAACTATCAATAATGATAATGAAAGCAGCTATACTAATAATAAAGATTTAACATTGAATTTGAGTGAAATAAATGAGCACAATAAAGAACAAAAATTTTATCATGAATTTATGGATAATAATAAAGAATTTTTTGAAAAAATTGGTTTTAAGGATATATCAAATGATAAAATATTTTTTTTGTCAGAAGAACAAAAACCTCGTAAAGGAACTAATTTAAATTCTTGTGATTTATGTAAAAAAGAAGTTTCTAGATTTTTCACAAGTTTAAAAAATTGGTAAAGATTATTGCTATAAATTAAATCAAATATTTAGTAATATTTCCAAGATAATAGAAATCTTTGAGCAATATATTAATTCAATAATTTGTTTTTAAAATTTAAATATTTAAAAATCATAGTAAATTTTGTGGGAATATTCTTTGTGACAATTGTTCAAAATATAAAAGAAAAATTCCATTTAGTGACCAAGACAAGCTATCATTAATATGTAACATTTGTGAGAATAAATTTTTGAATATCAGCATTCATAATAAGTTCAAAGAGGATTTAGTAAAGAAAGAATTTGAAATATCTGAAATGAATCAAAAATTAGAATCATTATCGCTTACATGTTCTGAGCAATTGGAAGAAATAAATAAATTAAATGATAAAATAATTTCTAAAAAAAAAGAACAAAATTTAAAAGAAGAAGTATTGAATAATGAAATAACAACATTAAAATATCGTGAAGTTGAGATTGCTTCAAATTCTGAGAAAGCCACTTTAAAGATAAATGAAGCAATAACTGTACTAAAAAATTTGGATGAGAAGAAAAATAATCTTGAAAAACAATTGGCTAATGTTCAAAAAGATAGAGAGGATATAACTTTTGATTCTGATTATAGAAAAATTTTTTTTGATGATTTGAATAAAAAAATTAATGAATTGTCAATAAAAATAAAAAATTTTGAACAAGAGAAAATTAAAAAGACAACAGAAACTGGAAACTCCAAACTTGATTTTTTGCTAAAAGAAAAAATGATCATACAGGTTTTTTAAATTTTAAATTCAAAATAAATCTTTTATTTATATATATTTGTTCGACAATTTTGATTTAAAATAAAAGAGAAAATCTATTTCTCAAAAATCAGAAAATGATTTCTCAACAATTGTTATCCCTTCAAATTCTAAATCAGAAATGTTAAATGAACCATTGATTTCAAATTCAATTATAAATCAAGATAATAATATACAAAGTATGTTTTAAATTTGTTTATTTATTTTTTTAGGTGTGACCAAACGAAATTCTATTTCTGAAATGTCTGAAAATTATCACAATAAAAAAAAAGAAGGATTTTTCAAAAGATTCGTTTTTTATTTTGGTGAAAAAATATTCCTCAAAGAATAATTACTAATTTTATAATCCTACTTTTTTTAAATTTTATTTGCTGAAATTTATTTATTTTTATTATTGAAAAGGTTTTCACTAAAAAAAATAATGCAATTTTTAATGTTTAAATTCATTTTTTTTCTTGATATAAAGAAAAAATTATTTTTTATTAAAACTCTTACTTATACAAATAAATAAATTAATAACTCAATTTGATTTTTAATTGCCAAAACTTTTAAATCATTCAAAACTTATTAAAAAATAATGTGATAATAGCTGTAAAGATAAAATTTATAATAATGAATAACAGGATTTTTTTATTTAAATATAAAGAAGTTTTCCAAGGCTGAAATTTTAATAAACCCAATATTATTTACATCCAATCTATCAAAACAATTTTTAATCAAATTCAGTTCTATATTTGGGAATAATTCTAGAATTTTCATTTTAAATACATCATAAGTTATTTTTATATCATTTTCAATAATTTCTTTTTCTAGATTCAATTCATTTTTATTTGATTTTCTATAATTGTATTTATTATAATCATCTTCACAAGCTAAATTATAATAAAATTCTAAAATTATATCATAATCGGAAATTTTAGAATTATTGCTATTATCAAAAATGATATTTTGAATCAAAGAAAGAAATTCTGCTTTTTCTATTAAATTATAAGAATAATCTGTATTTTCTTCTATTTTTGGAGTTTCTCTATTCCAATTTCTATTTAAAAATTGACTTTTCTTAATATCTTTTCTTATTTTATATAAGAGTTTTACAATTTCTTTTTTTTTAATCTTTTTTGTTGTTAAAAAAAATATGGCATATTTAATATTTTGAATGCTTATGTATTCTCCATTTGAATTATCTTCAATCTTAAATTTATTAATATTTCTCTTGTCAGCAAATAAAATTTAAATGTAAATCATGCGGATTATGTGAGAATAAAGTTTTTCAACAAATGACAGGAAAATCATTAAAAATTATATCTATTTCAAAAATATCATTAAAAATATTTTTGTGTTTGGAAGATTCAGAATAGTTTATGTTCATTTTATTTTATCTTAACTTTTTATTCAAATGTTTTTTTAAAAAAATATTTTAATTGGTAGTTAAAAATCAAAATCAAAATAATATTATGAAATTAATCAAATAAATGAACAAATATTGTTTTTTCTGGTTACTTTCGATAAAAAATATTTATGTGAGTAATATTTTAATTTCTAAGAATTCATATTTTTACTATTGAATTATTATTATTAATTTATGAGAAAAAAAGGAATAATAAATTTTATTAATGTAAATAGAGTATATAAATTTATTCATTGGAAAATTAATAAATCAAAAAAATGTATCAACAACATTTATCGAATTCTCTTGAATCAAACCAAATTTTTAGAATAATCAAATCAACTTTATTAGAATCCTCTTTAATAATTCAATTAAAAATTTTAAGATACACCTCAAAACAATCAATTAAAAATGATAATGAAATCCTAAAAAATCTAATAAAAGAAATTAAAATAGACTCAACTAATCACATAAACATTTTAAATATGAATTTGATAATTAATTTTTTCAACTATACTAAAATAAATCAAAATTCAGAATTAAAAACTAGTTTTATGCTTTTCAAAAAATATGATGAAGATAAATTACTCGTTAAAAGCCATGATGAATTTTTGACTTTATGCAATTTCATAGAATCATTTTTTTACAACTTAGAAAAAGTAGATTTAAAAGACTTACAATATTTACAAGCCAAGCTTTTGACTTTTAAAAACAGTGAATTTCTTAAAACCTATTCTCTATTTGATAAATATTTCAACAAACTAAGAAGACATCAAGAAATCCGATATATGCTTTTTTTTGAATATTACGAGATTCTAATAAATTATTTAATAATTGTTAAAGGAAAAAAAGCAAATTTTATCAATAATTATAATATCAATAATAATGATCTTTGTGGGAAGATTCAAAATTTCATTTGTTTGATTTCTGATATTAAAGAGAGTTTAAAAATAAATTATTTTGATTTACTAAGCTTAATGGAACATAATGTGCGTCTAATTAATCCAATGCTTATGCCAGAAAAAGAGAAAATTTTATGTTATGAAAATTTATTAACAGACTTTTTGGGAAATCCTAATCTAAAAGAATCGCAATTAGTTATTTCTTTTTATCTTTCTGATTCATATTATAAACAAAATAATTATGAAAAAGCAATTGAAGTAATCTTACCGATGATTAAATTACTAAAAGAAGAAATTTTTATTGAAGAAAATCCTTTTGCCACTAAAATTGAAATACACGATTACTTAATGTTGCTTTGTTCAAGAATTATCAATAGCTCTTATTTTTTAAATAATTCTGAAATAGTATTGAAATTTATTAAGAAATTAACTAAATATTTTATGCTTTTGAAAAAATCTAAAAAAATTGATCAAGAAAATCCAGAAATCCAATCAATAATAAAAAGATATGAATGTATGGTTTCTATATTTTTAAATTTACTTAATTTGGAAATGGTGGGAAGAACAAAAATTAAAAAAGAAATAATTAATAATTCTTATTATTTAAATAAAAATCAAAATAAAGATAATGCAGATAATAAAATAATAAATAATTCTAAGCTAATATGTTACGATAACATTATTTCCTTTTTAGATCAATTTAAATCAAATGATTTTTTGCCTATGGAAAAGCCAAAACAGAATCTCTATAATTATCCTCTAGAAAATAAAAGTTTAACACTCGATGAAATTCACAGTCTTGATTTTGATAAATTACTAAATCATTTTATGTGTAATTTCGCTAAACAACTAATGATTTCAAATGATAGTACAGAAAATAATAAAGTCTGTATGAGTAAAACCAACAGAGAATTTTTAAAGAGTATTAAACTTTTCTTGGATGATAAATTACTAAAATTAGAATTTGGTATTGATTTAGACCAAAAAAAATTTCAAATAAATAATATATATAATAAGAATTTTAATTATCATATTACAACTCTCGAAAAATATTTCCAATTAATAATAGGATATTACAATCTCATGTTTTTCTTCCACAATTTACTAATCCATGAAAAAACTGACCAAAGAAGGAAAAATAATTATTTTTCGAATTTAAACGGTCTATGTGAGACTTTTCATTATTTTTTCACAAAAATTTTCTCACCAGTTTTGACCACTATACAGCAGAACGACCAAAATAACTTCTATTCTACTCCTGGAGGAGATAATTATCCAATTAATCCACAAGTTAATCCCAATACTAGTATATTAAAAATGTTAGTCGAGAACTCTAAAATCAAACATTTGCTATTGAAAATATTTTTTATACACATAAATTCTTTTAAATATGAACAAAAATATGAAGAAGGGCTTAAACAATATGATATTTATGAATTGCTTTTATTAAATTTCGATTTAAATGATGATATTTCGCAAAGTTTGTATTTTAGTTTAATGAAATTAAAAGCTGATCATCTAATAAGATCAAGAAATTATATTTATGGATTAAATGTTTACTTTGAAATTTTAAGAGTTTTAGATAGTAAAAATGATAATTTTATAGAAGATAGAGCAATTGTTCTTTTCAATACAGGTTTTGCTTATTTGTTTAAAATGAGAAACTATATTTCGCAAAATCCAAATAACAAATCTGAAGTAAAAGAGGATATTAGAAGTATAAAGAATTATTTCCAAGATGCATTGAATCTTTTTGAGACAATAAAATATAATCGCGAAAAATCAAATGTTAATTTGAGTAATTTATTTTTATTTTAATTTTTTATATATTTTATTAAAGATTAAAAAAATATTAGATCTATATTCAATAAATGTTTATAAATTTCTTTAGGACAAATTCCTTCTCAAGGACCCTCAAATGAAAAATATATTGCTGAAAGCTTAGGTGATATTAAAATAGAAGAAAAAATTAGAGAATTAAAAACTCTATTGCAACTTTTCAACTAAAATTGTTTAAAATTAAATTAATTGATTGAAGTTACTTAAATTATATTTTTTAAATTAAATATTCAATTATGATTTATTTGATATTAAAAAATATTTTTTTAAATTCTTAATTAAATAATTTTTTTTACGTATTTTTTATATCATCTAGGATACATATTTACACAATGAAAAGTTTAAATTAAAAATAAATCTATAAAAAAATAATTCAAAGAAAAAAATTAAAATAAAAAAATATATTCCATAACTTGTTGCAAGATTTTTCAATTTTTCAACTAAATCAATAATTACAAAAACAAAAAGATCTAACTTAGACTCTAAAAAATATATTTTATTTAACAGAGTGAAATCATTCTTTATTTTATTTTAATATTAATTTTTGACATAAAATTAAGTATTTCGATTTTCTCGTATAGGATTCAATAAAAATTAAAGGATATTTCAATAATAAAAATTAATTTTTAAAAAATCAATCACTTTCAAAATAAAAAATTACATATATTATTATTTTAAATAAAATATGTTAATTTTATCAATTTTATTTTATCAACGATAAAAAAATTGGTTTTTAAAATATTTCATCCAAATTAATTGCTTTCAATGACTCTATAAGATTTTTGAAGTTTGAAGTTCTATCGCTTTCGATAAATTTTATGTTCTTAAACATATTAAAAGAGAATTTTCCTTTCATCGACTAAATTTTTATTTTAATTTGTATTTATTTAAATTAAAAATAAAAACTAAAAAATTACAAATAATGATCCTATCTGAGCAGAGTCTTCATCTAAATTATTTTTTTGTTTTATATTTTTAATATTTTCAATCTCTCCAGTTAATTCCATTTCAATAATTTTTTTACTTTTTGGGAATTTAGTATCTTGTTTATTGCAAGCAATTATAATAGGAATATTTTCATTAAATTGATCAGAATTTAAAATATCATATACATATTCAGCCGCCAAAACAACATTTTGTCTAATAAAATTATAATAGATTTTTTATTAATTTTTGTTACTTGTCTGATGAATCAACAAAAATTATTATAATTTTAGCTGATGATAAAAGCTCCATTATTTTTAATTTGTAAAATCCTTGACCTGGAATGTCTATCAAATTCAAATTTTCATTTTTGAAAATTTCAGAATTAAAATTATGAAATTCATTAATTTCCATTGAAGTAACAGTTTCAAGTTGTTCATTTTTATTGTTGACCACTAACTGCAATTTGAATTTTATAATTTATTAAATAATTTAATTAATGTATAAAAGCTTTTTTCCCAAATATGATATTTACATTATAAAAAAATGCTGTTTTTCCAGAATTTGAAGGACCTATGAGTAAAATTTTATTTTTTTTCACTTTATTTTCTGCTTTTTTTACTGAATTTTTTAATTGGTATATTAAAAATTTTAATTTTACAAAACTTTTTTATTATAACTACAAGCAAAATAACTACTAAAATGACTGTATAGAAAGTTTTATTAGATTCTAATTCAATTGATTCTTCTAATTGAAAATTATTTTTTATTAAATCTCCGCTGTCATTTACATCAAGATTTGTGAAATTCATTGAATCCATTTTTTAAATTGTTTAATTTTTTCATTTTAAAATTTTATCAATTTAATCCCACTTTGAAATATTGTTAATACAATTGTTAAATTTCATAAAATCCAAATAAAAAAAATTTTCAATCAATTTAAATTAATTTAATGAAATTATTAGATTACCAATAGAATATCTATTAATCAATAAAATTTAAAGTTTTTACTTAAAATTATCAAATTCAATTACAAAATAAAAATTTTTAAATCAATTTTAACCTTCTTATATATTAATTTTAATATTATTGTAGAATTTTTTTTTTTTAATCAAATAATCTTAAAGGTTCAGAAATAATATGATAGCTATTATAAAAAACATTGCATTGCTTATTTCCTTGCTGTACTGAATCACATTTGCTATAACAACACTTCAGATTTTCTTTTGTATCAAGCTGCATTTCAGAATCACAACAAGTGTAACAAAATTGAGATTCTTTAAGGCAATTTTCCAAAAGCATTTTACTTTTTACAAAATTTTTATAACAATAATCTTTTCTATAATTCAAATTTTTTGCTTGATTACTAAAGCACTTCTTAGGATCACCTTTGCCATTTTTAAGATTCCCCAAAATTGCTTTTCCTAGATTTTTTTTTAAATTGACTAATTTTGTGACAGCTTTTTTTCTTATCGAATCATGCTCTGTACGTAATTTTTGTAAGTTATTTAACATCGAAATTCTTTGTTCTGATATCTTTGAATCAATATTATTTAGAATATTTTTCATTTCTCTCTTAACCATTTTTTGTTTAAGATCAAAATTTGTATTCGATTTTTTCTCTTTTTTTATTTCCTTAAGTAATTTCTTTGCCATAATTTCTTGATTTTTAATTTCTTCATTAAGTTTCTTGTCTTCACATTCTAACCTTTGCTTTTCTTGTTCTATCAAACTCTTCTCATAAGAATTTTCTTTTTTAAGGACTTGTTCTGCTTGTTTTTTGAATTCTTCGAATTGTAAATCAAGCATTTGCTCTTTTCTTTTTGTTTTTATTCCTTTTTTTCCTTTCAATTTTTTAGAGATTTTGTTAATCAAAGAATCTGTATTTATTTTTGAATTTACAGATTTTTCAATGTCTTTAATCATTTTTTCCATAATTTGATTACTACACTTCTTCTTAAATTCATTGAATCTTTTCATCCAATCTTGGCAAAAATTGACATTATTTAAATTGCCTAATTTATTTTCATTGAAAGTATTGCATAATCTAATTTTAGGACTTTTTTCCATTATTAAATTTTCAGTATTTTTTTTTAACTGTATATTATTATTGTTGATGCTTTTATTTGTAGAGTGTAATTTTATACAATTATCATTTCTTCTAGAATTCTCAAACGTGATAAAATCAGAATTCGCAATTATTAAATAAGGTTTCATATCATGTGTTATTATGCTTTTTTGTGAATTTTCCATTCTATAAAATTCGATATTTTTTAGATTTACTTCTACTATAGTGGGTATAATGTCTTCTCCATTAAGCAAATTAAATTGTCCAATTAAATTTTTGCATTGCTTAAATAAAATGTTATTATTTCCATTTGTACTTTTCGAATTTCCATCTTTTTTATTATTATTTTTATTAATTTTTTGACAAGCTATTATATTACAAGGCTTACTGACTTCACTTTCTCCAACACAATTTCCATTAACGCATATTCTCTTAATTTTTTGAAATCCTCCAATCCCACATTTTTTTGAGCATGGAGACCAATTTCCAAGATATTCCCATTTTCCTTTTGCTACTTTCTCCAAATTAGAAATATGTTCTTCAAGATCTTTTTTACAAATTTGAAGATTACATTGTCGTTTTCTTAAACTCTCTCCACTGCATTTATCAGTATCTTTACAAATATATTTTCTAGTCTGTAATCCTCCACCACATGGTTTTGAACAAGTTGACCAATTTTCTATTGGCAACCATAATTCATTAGAATATTTTGTTTCTTCGTGAATGACACCTTCAGGTGAAATTGTAGTTATACGATTTATATTACTATTAGGAAGAGGAGAGGTATTTGTAACAATTTTATCTGGAAAAGAGTGCAAAATTTTAGGGTTAACAGAATTATCTATTTGATATATTTTTCCTATCAATAACGAAGCTAAAGAAATTTTTAACTTTAATTATAAAATATTTTTTTTAAATAAAAATTATATATTTTAATTAATAAAGTTCTAAACCGAAAATTAGATTCTAAATGATCCTTGAAAATTGACTTATTGTGTTGATATTATTAATAAATTTCAAAAATAAAATTGAATTTTATATTATGATTATAATTAGAACACAATCTTTTATCTAATTTAAGGATTTTAAATAAATTGTTACCTCCATTTTCTGTTTTTATTTTGAAATTTTCTTTTTGAGCGTATTGTAGAGATTGAATCCATTTATTAGCCTCTCTAGCTTTTTCAGAACACATTTCCCATAAAACCTTTTTATTCATTTTTGTAAATTTAATGATAAAACAATATCCTTCTTTAAAACTACCAATTTTTTCTATACCTCCTTTACAAGGTTGAAGACCTATATCTTCTCCTATAGATTTTATTTTCAAGTCATTTATTCTCTTTCTGAAATTTGAAAAATTATCATAAATAGACAATTTATCGATAGTCAATTCAAAATAAAATAAATATTTGTCAGGAATTAAATAATTATTTGTATTTTCTTTTTCATAGAACTTTTTATTTATGAAAAAATTTTTAGGAGGTTCTATATTATCTTCGGTAATTTCCATAAATTTAAGCCATCCTCTGTATAAAATCTTTTTTTGAAAATTTTTTTCGTTTTGAATTTTTTTTAAATTAAGATTTAAAAAATTAATATCATTTCCAATGTCATTATCTTCATCAAACCTCTTAGTGAACATGAATTGTTTATTTATTCCAAATTTATGTTTCTTGGAATTTATTAATTCAAAATTTAACTTGTTAATTTCGAAAATAGAGATATTTTTGTTTGATAAATTAAATTTTTTTGTGTTATTTTCGTTTTCATTATAAGAAAAATTTGAAGCTTTATTTTGAATGTAGCTGATTAAGAATAAGGCCATAAAAAAAAGCATCCAAGCAAATTTTATTAAACTTACACTTCGTCTTATAAACATTATTTTATTATTATTTTTTTTTAAAATTTATTTTTTTCATAAAGTCAGAGAATTGAATTTACTATTTAAAAATAATTTTCTTTCTTAATTTGATTTTAAAATATAATATTCTTTATTTTGAATGATTTATAACAATTAAAAATATTTATTTTTTATTGAAAACTATTTATGCCACAGATGGGGATTGGGGATTGGGGAT
>Ga0194116_10007964_pt1 | contig 10824 bp, 10 predicted proteins | sample TA2MahsurfametaG_4_FD_148617 | JGI IMG/M metagenome (GOLD analysis project Ga0194116, IMG submission 148617) | Freshwater microbial communities from Lake Tanganyika, Tanzania - TA2015008 Mahale S9 surface | ecosystem: Environmental > Aquatic > Freshwater > Lake | place: Tanzania: Lake... | reverse complement strand
TTATATTAATATTTTAATTAATAAAGCAATTTGTAGATTAAATGAATTAAATTTTAAAATATAATCTTTATCAAAAATCGAAATTTTATTAAAATTTTATAAAAAGGCGTAAATAATAATTATAAATTACGGTAAAATATAACAAATAAGTTTAATTTTGATTTTTCTAAAATTTTATTCTAATTTTTAATTAAGGATAAATGAAAAATAATCAAATTTATCAATTAAGCAAAGTTCGATTAAATCAATCAATTTATTTTTTTAATTATCTTAGGAGCATATATATCATGTTAAAATACCAGATTGTCCACTAAATATTGCAATTTCTTGTGATGGTTCAAATGCCATTATTTCTACAAATAAAAAATTGACACTTTTATACTTTCGTAAATTATTCAATAGAGAAAAAGCTAAAAAGATTTTAAAACAAGAATATTGCGATTTATATAGAAATGTAATTAAAATTCAAATAAAAAATTAATTTTGTATAGTTTATTTATTTCATTTATTAAGTTTAAATTTTAGATAGGACCAATTCAAATGCATCCGTTTTTTGACGAAAAGGAGTATTTTGCAGGAGCCTACGAAAATAATATTTTTGTAATAAAGGTTTCAAAAAATACTTTGAATATTAATGAAGCCGTATCTAAAATTAATTTTTAACAATTTTTAAATCTTTATTTTATTCTTTCTTTCCGAAACTCAAATTGATACTAAATCATTTAATATTTATAAAGAAAAAATTTACTAATCAACACTATGATAATATTAAACTCTTATCTTGGCAAAACCGTCAAAATGGTTTCTTAGTAAGCTCATCCACAGACAAACTTTTAAATTTTTATGACATACGCTCAATGACAAATCCTATCTTTAAAATTAAAGATGATGATGTTTGCCAAAGCTTAAAATTCGCAAACACAAATTTTTCCAATTTAGCAGCTGGATATAATAAACGGCTTAAAATTTGGGATTTAAAAAGAATCTCAAATAAAACTAATATTAAGCCTTTTTTCGAAGAAGCCATTTTTAATGGTAATGTTGATATTTTAGATTGGCATCCCACTCAAAATTTTTTATTAGCAGCTAGCAAAACTGAAAAAATTATAAAAATTCTTTCAGTTAAAGAAAAAGTTGAATTATTACTTAGTATCAATCTAATGAATTTTGAAGAATCAAATGAAACAAGTGAAAATATATTAAAATGCAATTTTATCCCAGGTAATGGCATTATCATAGTCAAACCAAAACGAGCTTTTATTTTCACCACTATGAATAATTATACTGAAGCTTTTCTGGATTCGAAATTTGATTTTGAATATCCAGTTACAAATTTTAAAACTATGACGAATAATTTAAATAATCAATATTTTCTCTATACTGATAAAGAAAATAATTTTATTGTTAGACTTTACACAATCAATGAAAATATGTGTAAGTCTTTTCTTTCTTCTAGCGTAACTTTCGAAAAAGAAACAAGAGGATTGCCTACAAGCAAAAAAAACATTTATATGAAAGAAATGGAAAATGTATATTTTTTACTAAATTTCATGGATTCCATCGAACTTTTATTTTATTATAGATATTTATGTAATTTTCAAATATTCCTTAAAGAGGAAAATTTAAGTTTTAATTATATTTTAAAATATTTATCATGTAAAATAGCTAAAAAGAAAATTCCCAACTATTTCAGTATTACATAATAAACTTGAAAAAAATACTTTTATTATACAATTATCTCAAGACCTCATTATGCAGATAAATTTAAAAGTAATATTTACTGATAATTATCCTAATGAAATACCGAATATAGATATTTTAGATAAGCAATCCTTTCTTATCCCAAAATATTTAATAAACAACATTTCAAAAAAATTGGGTGAATGGGAAAAAAAGCTTTATAAAAATCAACCCTTACTTAAAAACGGAATGCTGGAAGATTTGGTAACAGTTTTAATGGAGATTATTGAATCAAATTTTATTAATACTTTCTCAGAACAAGATAAAGAATCCGCAAAACTTCTATTTATGAATACTAATAAAAATCAACAAAAAAATATCATTTTATATCCTAAAACATGTTCTTTTTCGTGGAATCCAAACGGACAATTATTGGCTTTTTCTTATCACAAAATAGATTTTTCCCAATTAAAGCAATCTGATAAAATTATCACAAATTTTAATGATTTAGATGACTGGGTAAAATATTGCAAAAGCAAGGATTATAGAAATAATAAATTTTCTAAATCTGAAAACAAACTTTTTGAAGAAGAAAATAATGTCATAGTTTATGAAAAACTAAGAGACTTGATTGATTGGAAAAGTATTATTGATACAGAAGAAAATGCAATTTTGAATTCAATTAATAAAATTGAAAGTTTGCCTAATATTTTTACAGGAAATGTTGCATTGGACATTCATCAAGAGCATTTTAGTGGTTGCAATAATAACAATAATTTAAAAAAGAACATGAATTTATTGTTTATGGAAGATTTGAATAATCTTGGAATTAATCAAAATTTTTCTCAAACACATATACATAACTCTTTGAGCATAAACAATTTTCATAATAATAATCATACTTTCAATGATACCTACAATATGCTAGTTGCTAATGAAAACACTTCTGCCAATAATTCTGTCAGTTATGGTAGATAAATAATTTTTCCAATTTTCTTTTATATTTTTATTGATATAAATCTTTTTATCCATTTAGATTATATTGGAATTGGAGATGCTTTAAATGAAGAACATAAGATAAATTACAATGTTAATATCTATGATTTCGAAACCAACAAGAACAAATATTATTTTTTAGAAAATATAAAGATTCGACTTTTAAGCAAAGATTATTTTCTTCAATCTATTAATGTACCATATTATTGCTTTTATTTCAATTTTTAATAATTGTTAATTTAAAATTAATTAATAATACAATAATTTATTTAAAATATAGGATATTCTTCTGAGGATCAATAGTGAAGAGGCTTCTGTTTTATTAGATATTATAAAACTCATTGATTATAATATTGATTCAATACTGGATAAAATTAATACAAAGAAGAAACTGATAAAAATATATACAAATTCTATAATGACAACTTTAAAAAGTTTAGAAAAAAATAGAAATTTTGAATTTTTATACTTATGTATTTTACTAATTATCTCTAGAATGCGTGATGATATTGATAAATTCAATGAAAACCTTACACGAATGGCAAGCAATAAATCAATTTATACTGGTAATATCAATTCTCAAAGCTCTCCGAGCCGAAAATTAGAATATAATCTTGACATTAAAAAATTGAAAAGCAACAATCTCGCAAACACAAATGCTTATTTTGATCAAAATAATATTAATAACTCAAAAAATTCCAATGTTAAATCTGAAACTATAAACAACTATCATTCCTATTATAATCTTCCAAAAGAGGCGAATGGTATTGAAATTAAAAATACTGATAATAATAATTTGGTTAATCCTCGCGAGTTATTGAATAAATTTTCATACGAAAGCTCAAAAACATTAGCGATAGGAGAAATTAGAAATAAAGAAAAAACTTTTGATTTTTCTTTTACTAACTTAAATCAAAATAAAACAGCAAATACTAACGACGCCAATTTTAAGAATGAATCCTTCCAAATTCTTTTGAATTCAAATAACTCTAAAACCAATTCTAACAATTTAAATAATCAAACAGTATCAAATCATTTATTAAATGGATATATAAATATAAATCGAGTTACTCCTAATATAAATACTCCTTTGAACCAGTTCAGTAAAGTTTCGAGTATTCCTGAAAGATCATATACTCAAAATTCGCAAGCTGTAACTTCAATTGAAGATGAAAATATTAAATATTTAGATAAAAATAATTTGAAAAAAGAGAATTTTGAACGCATTGGTTTTAGAAACAGTGAAATTCTAAATCCTGTATATAGCACCAATAATAAAAATGAAAAGATAATCTTAGGGAAAAATCAAATAAGAGATTTACAGATTGATATATCTAATGGTCCTAAACTTTCACAAGAAGATTTATATATGAAGGAAAAAGAGCGAGAAAATTCAAATTACTTTAATAAAAAATTCGTTAATAATAATAACCTTCTTAAAAAACCTAATAGAAATATTTTGCTAATTAACCTACGAAAAGAAAAGGAAAAAGATATTGATAGAGAATCCATATTCTCAATGAAAAACGCAAAAAATTTTGATAATAATAAATCTCCAGTAATCTCTACTAATAATTCTTGTTCATTTTATAATCTTCATGGTAATAAAAATAATTTAATGCTAATAAATAATTAATTATAGGAAAAAGCCATAAAGCTAATCATGAATTGATTTTGGAAAATGAAGATGGAAAAAGCGAAAATATAATTCTCAATAAAATTGTTGGAAATAATAATATAAAAAATGGATTGTATAATGGAGTATGTGTTAGTAACTTTGATTTATTGACACAGAATAATTTAAATAGAAAAGTATTTTTCAAATATTTTAATATTAATATATTTTAATTCAATAAAACATAATAATTTATTTTATAAATTTGAATAGAGTTCTAAAATTTCTCTATTAAGCGAAAAGCTTAATATTACAGAAAATACTAATAATATCCTGAACTCAGAAAGCAAGAGAAATGAGAATAGTAATAGTAATAAAGATAGAACAGCCTCAAATAGATACTCGAATTTGGATTTTGTAAAATATTCAAGTTTTGATGAAGAAAACAACTCTATTAATATCTACGACAATTATAATATCACTGAACCTGCTAGAGAAAGAACATCTCCAGATTTTTTCTTAGGAGAAAATTTAATTGATACAAAAATACCTATACATTATCAATCACCTCCAAATGGTTTAGAAAGCGAAAATATCAAAAAAATTAGAAATTCAAACACTAACAGCAATACAAACATTGATAAACCAAATTATGATATAAATTTAAATGTTATGAACTATATCGATAATAATGGTAATATGGTTAATAAAAATAGCAATAAAAATGTAAATGAGATATATATTTCTAAAAACTGTCAAATAAGAAACTGTATAGACAAATATTCAGATTTTCAGAAAAGCGTAAAAAATAATTTTAATAATTCAGCATATAAAAGTTTTATTGCTACTAATAACAATAACGTTATTTGTCCTAAAGCTTTTATTCAGACTGATTTAATTAGCAATAATTCTCAAAATAATAATAGAAATAAAAATTTGATTGCTTTCAATGCAAATGATAATATGTCAAGTGGCCACAACAGAAACACAATTTCGAATAAAGATAATAAAATTTTAAAGACTGATTTTCAGGATGAAACTTTAGATTTAAAATTTAGTAACTCAATTGATTTTCAAGGAAAAACTAAAAATGAAAAAGACCACAATCCCGAAAAATTGAATCTTACGACATATGATGAACCTTCAAGTAAATTAAAAATCGACTGTTTAGGAAAGGAAAAAAATTCTATCAAAAAAAGGAATCTCGTGAAAATTTTTGGAAAGAATATCTTATCAGTAAACATTTTTTTTCAAAAAAATAACTTTGAAAATTATTTTACCAATTCATTATTTTAGAAATTCATAGACTTTCTATATCACTATTCAAACGAATTATTAAGAAAGAAAAAAATGATGGAAAGAGCAGAATTGATAAAATTCTTATATTTAATTAGCACAAAATTGGAGATTAATAGTAAGAATTTTTTAAATTTCACTTTTACTTTAATGAATAGAAAATTAAGATGAATCCAATTTTATTTTTATCTTGTTTTGACAAATTATTTTAAATAGAATTCAATTCAATATTCCAAAATTCTTATAATAATCATGTTTCTATTGATAATAAATCTAAATTGTCAATTAGTGGTATTTCTAGAGAAAGAGAAATTTCAATTAGAAGTTCTCCTGAAGTATGCTTGTATAATAGGTTTTTGAATTATGTTAATTCTAACAAAAATAATGAAGAAAATGAAAAAGCGAAATATTTTAAAACTAATATAATGAAAAATAATGAATTTACAAAATGTGATATATGTGGAGAAAGAATTAAAATAGAAGAATTATCGCTTTATAATGCAACTTATAATTTAGGAGGTCATTTTGATCATATAGTTAATTTTATAAATGCAATTCAATTGCAAAGAATTTATAATAAATAAAATTAAATTAAATTTGAATTACTTTCGATAAAATCTTTAATTAAATATTTAATTTTTTGAATGTATATACTTAAATCTAATTAATCTTAAATGATTTTTCTAATGTAAATTTCATACATACCAATTAATAAAGATATTCTAATTACATTAAATTAGAATAAATTTCAATGTCTCAACCAAAAAACATCTTTAAAAAAATTTTAATAAATAAATATATTAAATAAACTCCCTATTTATTTAAAAAATTATCTTTAATCAATCCTAGAAAAAAAATTAATTTATATTAATATTTTAATAACTCTTAAAAGTTATAAAATTCAAATTCAACGAAAGATAAATCTATTATTTTTTGAAGTATGTAAATACTTTTTTCAATAAACCTTTTTTATTGTTTGCTCCAGAATTTTCTATATTACAATCTGTTTGCTTCTCATTTCTGTCAATAGAAGTATTCAATTCATTACCTATTTTTATAAATGATTTTACTACCTTCATTATTCAAATATATCCTGTTTTCATCGATCGAAAGGTTTTTCAAATCTAAAGTCTTATTATTATCTGAAACAGAATCTTTATGAATATTCCTATTAGTATTGTTTAGTTTATTGGAATTGAAGAAGTCATCATTTATGAAATCTTTAAATTTTTTGTAAAAATGAATTATAAAATTATAAGTATTTAGAATTTTTAATCTAAATTAAAATGTTTATGCCCCAACCATTTAACAATTAAAAATTTTCTTTTATCAAGAAAAGAAAATTAAAATTTATATCCAATTAATGCTTATATTTTACTTTCAATATCCTTTGAACCATTAAGCGTCGAATTTTTCTCTAAATTTTCTTTAATTTCTTTCAAAACATTATCACGAAGATTTTTATCAATCTTATCAGCTTTTATTTTAAATATTGCATATATAGGTTTATGATCAGAATGTGTATAATCCACCTTATTGTAATCTAAATTGATAACACTTTCATTGCCTTTATATAAAATCCTGTCACACCAACTAGGAACCCTCTTTTTTTTAGTATCGTATTCTGATGTTCCAACTATATATTTATATGTAGGTTCGAATTTAAGTTGAGCTTCCATTAATTCCATTAACTCAAAATTAATTGACTTCTTTTTATTTAATTGATCTTCTCTTCCCAATTTTTCTAAATCGCCATTCCTTATACAATTTAAAACAGTAGTCATATCTAAATCAATTCTAAAATTTAGGTCTCCGAAAAGAAACTGATAATCATGATCCTTAAAGCGGATTTCTTTATTAAAGCTCACAGTATTATAATTGTAATTTGAGCCTGTATAGTAGCTTGTATTTCCTTGAATTTGATTCATTACATTAGTGTTTTTAACTGGAAGCGCTTTTGTTATTACTTCTGTCATCTCGGATATTCTCGAATTAACTTCAGACGATCCTGCAGCTAAATGACAACAGGCAAAAGCTAAAGAAGTGTCTAAGTAATTAAAACGCATCATGCAACTGCCTTTGTTTCCCATTGTCCCAAGCAAGCCAGTTCGTACAATCAAAGCTTCTATGTTTCTGAAGTTTTCTTTTAATGAATCTTTCACAAATATTATTTGGAATATCCCTACTAGGTCAGATGTTTTAAGAATTATATAATTGTCAATTTCATTTAAATTTTTTTGTATAAGATTTCTCCAAGCTTCTACTTGGGAAGAATTTGAAGAAAGGACAATATTTTTGGCATTAAGGCTCACTATTTCTTGGAGGCCTATTACATATATATCTGGAGACTTCATATCTTTTAAAGGATAAAGCCATTCAAAAAGCATGCTGCTTTCCTTCATTGTGTTACCTCCAACATTCCAAGAACCAATAAAAATAGTGATTTCTTCTTGAGTTGTGTATCTATGCTTTTGTTTTTTTATTTCTTCTTCTATTGAAGGATCCTCTATATTTTTATTTAATTTAAACATAACAAATTTGTTTATTTTATTAATAAGACCTGAAAATTATTTTGAAATTCTGAGAAAGAATTAGCTAAACATTGATAAATTAAAATAGGTGATTTAATTTACTTCCTCATTAAATAAATAAAATGATTAGAAGGAAAATCTTATTTTTTTTAAAATTTAAGAAGAGAAAGTTTTTTTTTCGAGATAATCAAATATTTTTAAATATTCGAATTAAAATTTTAAAAATTTATAATTTATATTGTTTAAATGATTCCATTTTAAACAATAGAAAATGCTGAGAAATTAATAAATTAAAAATGATTTATTCTTCTTAAAAATATTTAGAAAAATAAAGAATTATAATTAATTAACAGTCTTTGTTTATACCTAAAATATTATCATGTAACTGTCTGTTTAGAAAAGTATCTATACATTTCTGCTTAAATCCATCTTCAAAGTTGCCTTGATAAATTCTTGACAAAGAAACAAATCCGTGATGAAACAATCCCATAATTCCATGTTTCCCCTTTTTAGTCACAGTTGTTATACAAGATGCAGTTCCTGCGTATTGAATTGAAATCATATCTCCATTATCAGCCCAAAGATTTTTAAAGGTTTGTGTTATCGGATGCATATTTTTGAAGTCTCTGAAATTTATTCCAAAAATATGTTCAGTGTTCAAATTTAAGTAATTTAACTATTGAAATTTTGTTATATAATTAATCCTAATTTATAATTCTAGAATTTCTTGTTTTTATATAAATTAACGTTTACTTATAATAGAATAAAATAATTTTGTTACCATAATTTCAAACATTTTCCAAGCGAATCTAGTTTGAATCACATTTGTCCTATCAAGACAATCCAAACAATTTGTGCGGATGATTCCTGTCTGCTCTTTTATTATTTCCCCAGTATTGGTGTCTTCACAATAAAACTTGAAAATATTCATTACATTTTCAATGTTTTTAATAAGCAAGTCAATTTTTTCGTAATTATCATTTTTACATTCATTTTGGAAGTCCCAAAAAACATATTTACATGATCTTAGATTATTGATTTTTATTTGATTTTCAAAATTCTGAGTAATAATTTGCTCATTTGGTTTATAAAAATTCATTAAATTTATCATGAAAATTAACGGAAAATAATCTTTTTGAATTTCTTCAATGTGCTTTGAATAAGCAGGTGTTGTTAGTTCTGGGATTCTAGTGATTTCTGTTTGCGCTGTCATTCCAGTCTGTTGCCAAAAAACTGGTACTGAACCTCTTATCTGTACAAAAGACATTATATGATTTCCATGCTTTATCATTTGTTCCGTTTCTACAAAATTTGCTACATGACCGTCATCATCTATGCCTCTAGTTAAGTATCTTGTTCCCGCATGAAAAATACTGCGGCGTGAAATTAAATAAAAGTTTAATAAATTACTGTTGCTATTTTTATTGTTATTATTTTTCATATTCTGATCTTTTTCTATTGAAATGTTTTGAGATTTACCATCATTATTATTAGGCGGGCTAATGTCTGTAGATTCTGAAATTCCAACAAATCCATTTATGCAAATGGTAAACCACCTAGTATCAACAATAGATTTTTCATTTTTTATAAATTTTGTATACAAATTAAAATTCCAAAAAAACTTTTTATTAGAGTTAAAGAAAAAGTCATCTGTAGGTGAGTATACTGAATCACCAGTGTTTTTCAAGTGATTATTATTACTCACATTTATATTTCTATCATCTTGATTAAACTTTCTTTGCTTATTTTTCGGATTTGTTAAATCATATGTAAAAGAATAGTAAAATCCAAGACTTAATAAATTCATAATTCCCAAAACATTTGATTTGATTTCTTGACTTAAATTTGCGGCTGTAGTATCATCTGTTATAGGAATTAATTCCGCTTCTTTGATTTTAAAAATTTCAGAATTTTCAATCTTTCCAATCATAATAGCTGATTTTACAAACACAAAAAAATTATAAGATTCGATTTTTAAAATCCCTAAAATACAATGAGGCTTCATTACAGCATAAACGTTAATTTTCTTGAGTATTTCGATGCTATATTCGTTAATATTACAGGTGAATTTTTCTACTGTTAAGATTTTATTAAAATTAACATTTTGTAGATAAATGCTATCAGCTGTGAAATAAACTCTATAATTTCCTTCAGTTATTTCTACCATGTCTTATATTTTATAAATTTTTAATTAAATGGATATAAAGTAATTTTTTAAGAATGAATGTTTCAGGAATAATTAGTTTTAATTATATTCAATTTGAATTCTAATAAGCTTGTTAAAAATTAAAAATTGAATTTAATTGAATTTGTTTTAAAGAAGGCTATTTTTAATTATAGAAATTTTTATAAACATTTAAGATTTTAAATTAATATTGTATGAAAATGTAGAGTTCCTAAATTTAAATTCTTATAATGGAAAATTTAATTTTATGATTATTTTTGAATTAAATAAAAACACTTTATTTTACATGAGAAAGTAAGAATAATTAACATTTAATTATCAAATATTGAGTCAAATTTTTAATTTTTGAAATCTTTTTTTTCTTTAATTTTGAAAATTTAGCTTGTATTTTAGTCTTGTAATAATTGATGATAGGATTAGTTTAGTAATAAATTGTCATTATGGGGATTGGGGATTGGGGATTGGGGATTGGGGATTGGGGATTGGGGATTGGGCCCAATCCCCAATCCCCATCCCCAATC
>Ga0194116_10007959_pt1 | contig 10828 bp, 8 predicted proteins | sample TA2MahsurfametaG_4_FD_148617 | JGI IMG/M metagenome (GOLD analysis project Ga0194116, IMG submission 148617) | Freshwater microbial communities from Lake Tanganyika, Tanzania - TA2015008 Mahale S9 surface | ecosystem: Environmental > Aquatic > Freshwater > Lake | place: Tanzania: Lake Tanganyika... | reverse complement strand
AGTTTAGAGGTGGTCAAGAGTTACATTCAGCATCAAAGAACACCGCCTTCTGCAAAACAAATTAATCAATCAATAAAAATATCGGCCAAAAGCCGAGAGCTTGCTTGACCCGCCTCTGAAAGAAGCGGGGTTGCGCAAGCATTTTGCTCAAAGATCGTGCAGATCTAGAAGATTTAAAGCAAAAGTATTTAAATCAATTTTCAAATGAAAAAATCAAAAAAAGCAAAGAGACAGAGTTCAATGCTACAGTAGCAAGCATGACAAATAACAAGCTTACTGTAGGAGTTGATAATAATAATCCAATTGTTGTTTTTTTAAATCAGCAACAGGCTGTTAGACAAGAATTACATACTGAAAAAGAACTCGTTCTGCCAGAAATTGCCAGAACCAATGAAGAAATTGTTGAGGCAATGCTTGAGGGCGGTCCGTTTATAGATCCGCGCGCATTTAGAAATGGTGCTTGCTTGGCATGATTCTGAAGCGTCTTTTAACACAATGAAGGCAGCTCTTCAAGCAGGATTGGAGCCAGATTTCGCTCCCGTGTTTTATGCATTAAAACACAAAATCGCTTCAGCGTACAATGCTTATATATGGGAGCAAACACATAATGATTTAAGGGTTCAACTAGATTTTATTCATAATGCACTTACTCATATGCTATCTCAGTCACCTCTGTTGAACATTCCTTGTTCTCAAACGGTGCTGTGTCAGTGGCTTGAGAAAAATATTTCTATATTATCGATAACTAAGAAGAAAAATTTGGCAATACTCTGTGCTAAGCAGGGATATGCTAATGCTTTGGGTGTGTTGATAAGTAATGGTGTTAATGCAAATTTTCTCGATCGAGAGGAACAAAAAACTCTCCTCTTTCATGCAATAGAAAATAATCATGTTGATGCGGTGCGTATACTAATATATCATCAAGCATCTATTGAATTAACTGATGCGTATAATAAAAACGCTTTAATATGGGCCTGCGAATGCAATGCTGTAGAGTCTTTGGAGGCTTTGATGTATCCTTTCCAGGGCTTACATGAGATTAATCCAAATGCTGTTGCATGTATTAAAGCTGCTGATACTCAAAATAACACCGCTTTACAATATGCTGCTAAAAATAATAACTTAAAAGCGATCGAGTTGCTCATTATAGCTGGAGCAGATCTGAATGTGCGAGGTAATCAGCAGGGCGCTCCAATATTACATGCGGCTAAGAATAACAATTTCAAAGCGATTGAATTACTTGTTACTGCTGGTGCAAATGTTAATGCCCATGATGTTTTTTTGCATACTCCATTGCTATATGTGTCTGAAAATAACAATCTAGAAGCAATGCGCCTCCTTATTGAGGCAGGTGCGGATGTTAATGTGAAGGATATGTTTAATGAAACTCCATTGCTGCATGTGGTTGAAAATAACTCAGTTGAAGCACTAGAACTTCTGAGTAAGGCTCAGGTAGATTTGAATATGCCTATGGACTGCGAAAAAACTGCATTAATGATAGCATCTCAAAATAATGCTTTTGTTGCCATGAAGTGGCTTGTTGCAACGGGTGTGGATTTAGATATGCAAGATGAAAATGGTGATACAGCATTAGTTTATTGTATTGCAGAAGGTCATACTGATTGCTTTCAGTATCTGATTGAAGCAGGGTCGGATGCTTCAATTGTGAGTTTTTCAGGCAAGAGTGTGCTCGATTATGCTATTGACTCAGAGTGTACTGGGATTATAGAAATTTTACTTTCAAAAAAAATGTTGTCTCATTCACTTCTCTCGAAAAGCATTAAATATGCAGTTGAGCTAGGTAAACACCACCTCGTAACAAACCTTTTTATACAGGATGTTGCGAAATTCATGGTGCATCAAGATAGTGCAATGATTCTTTGGGCTGCAAAACATGGATGTTTAGAGGCTGTAAAAGCACTTCATGAAGCAGGATCTCGTCTTGATGCTGTTGATACTCAAGGGTGTACTGTGCTTATGTACGCAATGCAATCAAATAATCCTCAACTTATCCAATATCTCGCCACGTTTGGAGTGTCACAGCCACCAGTGAGCTTTCATGCACCATATCATGATTTGTCACGAATAGGTTCAGATACCAGTCAGCTTTCTTCTGAGTCAAACAAGATCATTCGACGACTTATGACGCGTAAACGGTCTGAAAGTTTTTGTTCTGATGATGAAAATGTGAAAAAATCTCAAAAGAAAGGATAGAGGACGTAAGATTACATACTCTCGAAGGAAGTCACAGCCCTCTGTATTCATTTCAGAGGGCTTATTTTAATTTATCAGGCTTGATTTTTCTTTAGCGCTGCATCAATAAAGCCCACAAATAGTGGGTGGGGTTTTGCAGGGCTTGATTCGAATTCAGGATGATATTGAACTCCAATAAACCAAGGATGATCTTGCAATTCAATAACCTCAACTAAATCATAAGTTCCGCGACCAACGACTAAACATCCGCGTGCGTGAAGCTCAGCACTGTAAATTGGATTCATTTCATAACGATGACGATGACGTTCAAGAATATGTTCCGCTTGATAAGCTGCATGGGCTTTAGATCCAGGAGTAAGAGTGCAAGGATAATGGCCAAGGCGCATAGTACCACCTTTCCAGGTATTTTCATTACGTTGATGCTGCTGTTGATTCATATCAATCCATTCAGTCATCAACATAAAGATTTTATGTGGACTGCTTGGATTAAATTCTGCAGATGTTGCATCAGCATAATGTAGAACATGGCGGCAATACTCAATGACAGCAATTTGCATTCCAAGACAAATTCCAAAATAAGGCATATGGTTTAGACGACACCATTGTGCCGTTGCAATTTTACCTTCAACACCTCGACTTCCAAATCCACCTGCTACTAAAATTCCATCATATTGCGATAAAATCTGTCCAATATTTTCAGGATGCTGCTCAAGCTCTTCAGAGTCAATAAATGTCACTTGAGCTTTTGCATGAAGACGAGTTGCTGCGTGAAGTAGCGATTCAGTAATAGATTTGTATGCATCTGTTAGTGTTGTGTACTTTCCTACAACACCAATTTTTATTTCATGATGAGGGTTTTTCATGCGCTCAAGGAATGTTTGTAGTTCCGATGCGTAAATCGCCGGTGTTGGGATTGCAAATCCGAATTTCTTCGAAAGAACATCGAGAATTCCCTGCTTTTCCAAAAAGATTGGGAGTTCATATATTGAAGAAACGCTTGGACTTTCAAAAATGCACTCATGAGGTAAGTTAGAGAAAAGAGCAATTTTCTGACGCTCATCATTACTCATCAATCGCATAGAACGACAAACAATTAAATCAGGATTGAGACCAATCGAGCGCAATTCTTTGACGGAATGTTGTGTTGGTTTTGTTTTGAGCTCTCCTGAGCTGTCAAGGTATGGTACAAGTGTCATGTGAATGCATAGTGAGGATGGGCACTCATAACGAAGTTGTCGAATAGCTTCTAAAAATGGCTGGGATTCGATATCCCCTACTGTGCCACCAACTTCTACAATCATAACATCAAGGCTATGGTCATGATCGAGAATGCGTCTTTTGATTTCGTCTGTGATATGCGGAATGATTTGAACAGTCGCGCCGAGATAATCGCCTTTGCGCTCTCTTTCAATAACACTTTGAAAAACAGCTCCCGCTGTAATGTGATTTCTCTTGGATAGTGATTTTTCCAAAAATCTTTCGTATGTGCCTAAATCTAGATCGGTTTCAGCGCCATCACGAGTCACAAAAACTTCCCCGTGTTGAAATGGACTAATTGTGCCAGAGTCCAAATTCAAATAAGGGTCGATCTTCATAAGTGAGACATTGAGTCCTTGTACTTGAAGTAACTTCGCTAAAGACGCAGAAAATACGCCCTTACCTAAGGAGGAAAGTACGCCGCCTGTAACAAAGATTAACCGTGTATGATTGGAAGAATATGTCGACATTTCATTATTCAATAGTATATTAATATGGTTATTTTAACAAAATAATGCTCAATTCTCTATGCGTTCAGGGTAAGTTATTTTAAATGACTTTTTAGTTGTGTTTTGTGAGTAAAAAATTAAAATCAATCCTACAGATTGAATTGATGATTTATCAAAGCAAGAGCATGGCAGTCTAATATGCTTCGCATGATTGATGATATGCTTTTATTACAAAGAATAGTGATTGTATGTTAAGGGTGTGAGGGCGTGATTTTTATATGACTTCTCAGTCCTTGGTAATTTTTCAATTCATTTTTGATCAATGGATAGCAGAGAAGTATGATGCCTATCGGATAATATGTGGGTAAGAAAAATGTCGAGATTCTCAGCATAGCAAGACCCTCTGTAATCAAATGACAAATCATATCCGTAGCAATCAAATCGTACCACTGATATATATACAAAAATGGTGCAACTATAAAAAGTAGAATAATCCAAGGCTCTATAATCCTTCCAATAATCCAGCAGATCGGCGCCCATTCTTGATTTAAACAAAACATCCAGCCAAGTGAGCTGAGCATCAGAGAGTATTGATCTATCTTTAACTCTTCTATTAATACAATGTAGTAACAGGTAAGCCAGAAGGATAAACTCATCCAAGCAAAAGGCTGGATGAATAAAATGCACAGTATGCTGATTGACCAACAGGCTCTTCTATCTGGAATCTTTTCATTGAGGGTGCTTTTTAAATATGCAACTGATAACGGAAATGGTAGCATCAAGATGCCAATATATATCAGCATAATGATGTGATAGAGATAAGGATATCTTTGAAATTTTTCTCGAATTTTCTGAACATGCCAGCCTGAAAAACAAAGAAGATGCTGCAACCCAAATGATCGAAAGATTTCCCCAATTTGATTGAATTGCTCGATATTTCCAAAGCAAAAGGCCTGAAAAAAATCATATGACGCAAGGCGTGTTCTTTTGATAGTTGGTCGGCTGTGTGTATCCTCAATTGGGAATGTTGTATAGAACCGATATCGAGGTATGTGCCAGCCTATCAAATTTTTCTCTAAAGAGACTTGTGGAGTTTCATGTATCAAAAATGTGCGCTCTGTCCAATCTTTCTTTACTGGTGTTATGTAACATTGTTTCAAGAGGATTTTTTCAATCATATTATCTTCGATCTGGCATCGTGATTCGACGCAGTGTACCTGATGATCGAACAAGATATCGGGAATAATAAAAATGCTAAAAAAATAAATGCAATGGCCAATTAAAAAACCAGCCCCAAAGAATATACATTTTCTGTAAATTGGTCCGATAAGCGCAAGAAAAAAAATCCAGTTTCCAAAATCGATTAGCCAAGCAATAATTAATCCAAAGAAAATTTCACTGCTTTTTTTCGCGATGCTCTGCAATCCAGTTAACAATTTCATCAAGTACAGCCCGATCGGATAATAAGCCCTCGTGAGTGACAGGATATATCACAGATTTTTTACAAGGATATGCGGTGGCAGACTCCACTGATACTAAACAATCTGATTGCCGATCGCAAGACTCCACATTAAAAAGGAGCCAACTGAGATTGCAAATTCCATCAGGACAATAGTTACCTGCTATAAGTAATAAATCAGAGGGTTTAATCGATGGATAAATTCTTTCACAATTTGCAATATCTTGTGCAAGTTGGCCATAACATGGATAAAAGATCGTTTCCGTCACAAATCCATTGGGAATGAGCCATGGACTTCCTAAAAAAGGCGAGCCAAGGCAAACCATTGAACCTAAGAGGCGTGGTGTCATATGCTTTGCGATATGAAGTCCTAACATGCCTCCGATCGAATGCCCTACAATATGATATTTTGTGACGTTAGGATGTGTTATGTAATCATTTTCTATATAATTTTCTAAATAAATTAAACTCTCAAAAAAGTTTAAAGATGATGAGTCATAATCAACTGAACAAACAGATATGTCTTCGAAGTGCTCAGTAATCGATCTGGAAATATGCTTCATAGAGGTTCCATGACGACCCATACCATGAATCAGAATGACGCGCTCTTCTGCATAAATCATTCCAAAAAGAGTCAACATCATAGAAATTAATAAAAAGTCTTTTTTTGACGAAAGAAAATTCATGTAATAGTTAATAAAATGGCAGTGATAGCATTTATTCAGTATACAAGATGTTAAGAGTGGAATTCTATCTAGAACGAAATTTCAATGAATTTGCATATGGGATTGCTTCACTTATACTTTCGAGATTTGTAATTCACATGTTTAATGAGCGGATAAGAACATCTCATAATTCTTTTTTAACTGCTCTTGAAGACTCGAGCATGAGATATTACGAAGAATTGCAAGAAACTCTCCAGTATGACGAACATAGGCTGGAATGTTTGGTTTTCCACGATAAGGTACAGGCGCTAAATATGGAGCATCGGTCTCAATCATTATTCGATCGAGAGGAATATATTGCGCTGTTTTTTGAAGGTCGATAGCCTTTGGGAAAGTTAAAATGCCTGAAAAAGAAATAAGCCACCCTAAATCTAATACAGATTCTGCAAATTCTTTGGACTCCGTAAAGCAATGAATCACGCCATTCACACCAATATATTTTCTTAATACAGAAAGTGTTTCTTTTCCTGCATTGCGTGTATGAATAATGACGGGTTTAGAGTATTTTTTTCCAAGTTCAAGGTGGTGTTCAAATAATTCATATTGCTGCGTGAGTGTTCCAGTATCATGAAAGAGGTCCAACCCTGTTTCACCTAAAGCATCTGGATTCAATGTTTGAACAATATGCTCAAGCTCTACCATCTTATCAGCTGTTTTTTCCTCAGGGGAGTGACACGGATGAACGCCAGCGCTCCAGTGAGCGCGGCGATCTTCTTTTGCAATTGACATGAGTTTTTCCGCATCACTTAACTCAACAGAGACCATCAATAAATTAATGAGCCCCTCGGTTTGTTCATTCCACAGCTCCGAAGGTAAGAGCTGTGGATGGCAATGCGAATCAATCCAGCCATTCATAAAAATTACTCCGCTGAACCTGATGGTGCATGCTCCGATCCGGCCGAGCCAGAATCAGTCGTGTTCGATCCGGAATTTCCGTTTCTCTTACGATTGTGATAATGGCGTCGATTTGGTCGACGTCTAGGATGACGTTTCACTGGATTAGCCTCAGCATCTTCTGCGTTTTGAGTCGTCGTTATCGCATCATTTTGCTCAGATTGCTGAATGATAGGCTCAGCCATAGGAATCGATTCCATCACTACAGATGCTGCTGATTCAATCACGATTGGTTTGATTTCCTCAGTAGGAGTTGAGATCTCTGTCAACACTACTGCGTGATTTTCATGAGATGGTGTTGGAGGCCGGCGAGCTGGCTTCTTTTTTTCCATCACTTGCTTTTCTTTCGCAGGAGTAACTGGTGCTGATGATTGCTTTGGACTTTCGACTACAGGCTTTTCTTGGCTTTTTTCATTCTGTTGTGGCGCTTGTTTATTCTTGTGAGCATGTTCTTTGGGAGCGTGCTCTTTTGGTACAACTTGCTCTTTATCTTTATGTCTATGGTGCTTTTCTCGGCTTTGTTGAGCGGAATGCGTATGAGAAGTGCGCTCACTTGAGTGACCATGTGGTTTGTTATTTCGATTTCGCGTTGATGCCCCTTTGTGTCCTGCTCCATGTGATTGGCTACCACGAGAGTTGTTTTGCTCTGCATTGGATGCAACAGGTTTCGCAGGTTGTTTTGCAGGAGCTTCTGCGCCAAATAAGAAATGCCACATTTTTGAGATCAGAGAGTTTCGCGGTGCAGCATTTTGTACTGGAGCGCTTACATAAGGCAAGGCTGCAACATTTTGTGCTTGATTTTGCTCTTGTTGTGCAGGCAGCCCTTGTGTCACTTGAGTGATTGAAGGGATATAGTTTCGAATGGTTTTTCCTGCAGAACGCTCTTCACCTTTGATATGGAACGTAATATCGTAATCTCCCGAGCTCTTATGTGCATCAGTTTGTACTTGAACATGCACATCAGCCTTTTTCTCAAGATCGCATAAAGCTTGGCGATAGTGATTAAAGAAATATAGAGCAATTGTTGGATTGATTTTCACGACAACAAGGCCGTGACGATAATTAATTGCCTCTTGTTCAATTAATCGTAAAATTGACAAAGCAACTGCTTGGGGTTGACGGTGTGTACCACGACCATGGCAATGTTGACATGTCATTAATTGTGATTTATCAAGAGCTGTTTTTAGGCGCTGTCTTGAAATTTCCAATAACCCAAGCTTTGAGATTTTTCCAATTTGATTGCGCGCTTTGTCGGAGCTTAATCCTTGTCTTAATGCCGCTTCTACTTGACGACATTGTTCTGCAGATGCCATATGGATAAAATCAACAATAATTTGACCACCAATATTACGCAATCTAATCTGACGAGCAATCTCTGCAGCAGCCGCTAAGTTTGTTTTAAAGGCTGTTGTATCAATATCAGCAGATGTTGTCGATCGTGCAGAGTTGATATCAATTGAAGTTAGAGCTTCACGGTGATCGAAAATCAAGGTGCTGCCATTCTCTAATACAATTTCAGGGTTAAAGATTGACTCAATATCGTGTTCAATTTGATAGTACGCGAAAAGCGGAAGACCATTTGGTGATTTAAAATACTTCACTAACGATAAGAAATCAGGGCGAATGTGCTGAACAAGTTTCAAAACTTCTTCATAAACTGCAAAATCGTCAATTAAGATTTCACTGACTGAAGGTTTCAAATAATCACGAATCACACGGGAAAGTAATGCACCATCTTTATAAAGAATTAATGGAGCACTATGATCGTTTGCATACTGCATGATCGCTTCCCATTGGGAAGTTAGGACGTTATAGTCCCAAAGGAGATCTTCTAACGATCTTCCAATGCTTGCTGTACGAATAATGACTGAAGCTTGATCTGGGATATCAATTTGATTGAGAACACGTTGTAAATAATCGCGGTCTTCTCCTTCAATTTGACGAGAAATTCCGCCAGAATTTGGAGTCACTGGCATTAATACAATATAACAACCAGCTAATGAAATGTTTGTAGTCAGGGCTGCGCCTTTATTACCTTGCTCTTCTTTTTCGACTTGAATGATAAGTTCTTGTCCTTTTTGAAGTAAATCTTGAATAGCATATTTGCCAGAAGGATCGAGATTTTTAGGATATAGAGCTTCAGAGACTTCACCCGCAGGTAAAAATCCATGTCTTCCCTCGCCGTAATCAATAAAGGCTGCATTCAGCGACGGCTCAATTCGAGCAACGACGCCTTTGTAAATACAGCCTTTTTTATTAATGTTGTCTAAACGATCATGATCGTATTCAATCAGTTTGTTGTTTTCGATAATAGCAACACGCACTTCTTCGCGGTGTGTTGCATTAATCAGAATTTTTGATGCCATGTTTAATGTTTCCCTACAGGATGGGATATCCTGGCTTGATTTGCGTATCCTTACGTTCGTTATCTCAGCATGCTTGATATTCAATCTAATCGCATGTTTTTATTGATAATTTACTGGTTTTATGCGTAAGGACCAAAAGTTGACGCTACAGAATATCAGACTAGTAATACTTTTTTTTCAGGTTGAATTATAGCTCCATAATACTGCTCAGAGGGTTTTGCAATTTTTAAACTCAATCGGAGAAAAACGCAATTTGGCAGGATTCTCGCCATAATACTTCCTATGGTTTGTTTTCTTTTCAAACAGGAAATTCAGGTTCCCTTGCAACTATTCTAACAAAAATATAGAATCAACACCAACAATCTCGAAATATTCTAAATTTTTAGATTTTCATTGTCATAATATTAACTTACGTGAGTCATCAGCTATAATGTCAGATCTTACCTCAAACATACCTAAGAAAATTTCTTATCGAACCCTTATCGTGCCTGAAGAAAGGGCCGATCAGAGACTGGATAATTTTCTTATTGCAAAATTACGCGTTCCAAAATCGCTTATATATAACCTCCTCCGTCGAGGAAAAATTCGTGTGAATACCCGTAAAGCCGATCCAAGCTATCGATTAATCGCGGAAGATGCTGTTGTTGTTCCCGATCAGTATTTTGAAACTGATACAAAACCAACAATTAGTGTCGAAAAGTCTGGTTGGATTTTAGATTATATTGTTGATGAAAATAATGATTTCATTATTTTTAACAAGCCTTCCGGTTTGGCGACTCATGGTGGTTCAGGTCATAGTTTCGGTCTAATCGAGTTAATTCGTGCAGCACGGCCTCAACAATCTTTTGAATTGGTCCATCGACTCGATCGTGAAACCTCAGGTCTTATTGTTGTCGCAAAGAAACGCTCAGTATTGCGTGAGTTAAATGCACAGTTTGCCGATCGGGCGGTTGATAAGATATATCTGACAATTCTCAGTCAACATTGCCGCAGAAAAGAAAATATTGAAGCTCCGTTGTCAGCAAAAAGACAGAATAATATTCGTATCTCTGTGCCCGATCATGCAAATGGCTCTATGGCGAAAACTTCGTTTATTCCATTAAGTCGCCATTTAGGACACACATTGTGCTTGGTTATTCCAGAGACGGGTCGTATGCATCAAATTCGTGCACATGCTGCGTATATGGATAACCCAATATTAGGTGATACCTTATACAAGGGTGCGCAAGATCCGCATTTTTATTTACATGCAGCTCAACTGTCGTTTAGCGTAAAAGGACAAACATACGTATATCAGCAAGAGCCTCCACAGTTTTGGGATCAGGCGTTTTTTAAAGGATGGGATTTATGGAAAGTAATCAACAAACACACGATCAAACATTAGCCACAACACTGCTAACGCAGGTTTATCAGGATTATCAAAAAGATAAAAGACGAGCCAGGTGGTATTCGTATTTTTATTAT
>Ga0194116_10007955_pt1 | contig 10834 bp, 7 predicted proteins | sample TA2MahsurfametaG_4_FD_148617 | JGI IMG/M metagenome (GOLD analysis project Ga0194116, IMG submission 148617) | Freshwater microbial communities from Lake Tanganyika, Tanzania - TA2015008 Mahale S9 surface | ecosystem: Environmental > Aquatic > Freshwater > Lake | place: Tanzania: Lake Tanganyika... | reverse complement strand
CAGCAGCTTCAGCAGCGAGGTTTGCAGCATCGGTAGCAGCATTAGCAGCATCGATTGCCTCTAGAGCAGCATCTGTTGCTGCATCAGCAGCGGTTTGTGCTGCTTCAACAGCAGTAACCGTTGATGACTTACCAGCAATTGTTGCAGCTGCGGTGATTGAAGCAACGCGTGTTGGGCGAGCTGAACCATCGTTCAAAGTAGCGGTTGAAGCATCGCCACCGGTGAACGTTAGAGTCAGAGTACCCGTGCCTGCTGCATCGCCAGAAAGGCCGATAACGAGCTTGCCATCAGTATCAGTTGTGCCGGTTGAGGCGCTTACACCGTTAAGTGAAACAACGCGTCCAGCAGTTCCTGTGTAGGCAACAGTTACTGATTGTGCATCAACTACGTTTCCGAATGAGTCCTTAACAGTAGCTGTTAGGAACTTGGTCTCGCCTGGAGCCATCGTTGCAGTTGTTGCATCTAGCGCAATGGTGCGTGCTGAGCCAGCAATGATCAAGTAGCTGGTCGTAGTTGACTTGCCACCCGAAGTAACTGTTACCACAGAGGTACCAATTGTTTTCGCGTAGACAGTCGCAGAAGCAACACCTGAGCTGTTGGTATAAGCGGTTCTCGAAGTTGCTCCAGTTGTTAGAGCAAATGACTTCGAATCTGTGCTTACGGTAACTGGGTAACCAGATAGTGCAGCACCTGTGGAATCGGTAACAGTGATTGTTACTGTTACTGATCCGTTAGCAGCCGTTCCGGCTGTAGCACCATTATTGGAAGCGGTGATAGCAGATGCAGTTAGCGAAGCAACCCATGTGTATGCGGCTGAAGTTGCAGCCAAGTATGTACCGGAGTTACCAGAAGTACATGTTACACCGAGAGTATCAGTCGGATAAGTTGTGACGGACTTGGTTGAATCCGCATCTGTCCAACTATAAGTAGCTGTTCCATTAGCACCAGTTGTACCTGTAACTGCAGCAGCAGTTGGATTACGGCCCGAGATGGTCCAGTTACAGCTTGCGCCATTTACTAGCGATCCGTACTGGTCTCTAACAGTAACTTCGCCCATAACAGTGCCGCCAACAGCAACCTTCATTGAAGAAGATGTGTCTGTAAGAGCAACAGATGCGCCTAGTGAAGTACCAACTTGTGGAGCTTCATAGAGCATTGTCACGGTGTGGGTTACCAGTGCAGATGCCTTCCAAGCAACTGTGAATCTCTGACCAGCTACCGGTGCGGTAGTTGTGATCGTGATTGCGGTTTGAGTCTCAACGCCAGTTGCACTTGTGGTCGTATAAGTTCCAGCAGTCACTCCGGTAGGTAGCGCAAAGCCAACTACGGCAGCAACTGTGTAAGTGAATGTACCTGCCTGGCTTAACTGGACAGTCAAAGGAATCGAGGTACGAGCTGTGCTCACCTTGATTGTTTGAGTAGTCGCAGCAGTTGCGTCAATTCCACCAGTAGGGGTTGCGGCAGTTGGGCTTGTGATGCCAGGAGCACCAGCGTTCCAACCTGTCGTTCCCTTGGTGATTCCGTATCCAGCTACTACCGACGCAGACGAAGATCCGAAACCATATGAAGTTCCATAGACCTGTGGTGCGGTGGTAAGAGCGACAGTACCGGAGATGCTATTGGCAAGACCGCCAAAACCTTCAACTAACAATGTAGCTGTAGTGTTTGACTCAACGCGCCCTCTAACTGTGAATGAACCAGTAGCGGTCGCCGACTCTTGAGTTGCCTGAGTTGCGGCTAAGCGGAAAGTCGGTTGCGCATCAGCATGTCTAGCATCCAATGTCACAGATGCCTTAGCCGCAGTTCCGCCACCGTAATACATCATGCTACTCGGCATTAGAGAACCAGTTGCATCAGGACTGTTAACCCGCGTCGAACCACCTGTCAAAGCCAACGAAACCGTTCCAGACGAGTTCGTATCGCCAAGGCCAGCTCCCATGATTATGTTGGTACCCGTTGTTCCAGTTGCACGACCTGCATGAAGAATTGCACGGCCGGCTTCTGGAGTTAACGAGACGGTGAAGGATTCGGAGCCTGGGCGCAAGATTGTCGTTGCGCCAGAAGCGTTTTGAGGTGTGATTGTGTAGGTAACGGTATCGCCAGCTGTGGCAGTAGTCGCACCTGACACCCCAAATTTAGTAGGTGCGCCGGCATCAGTACAGGTAACCGCAACTGATGGATCGTCTACACCGGGAGTTGCAGTGTTACTTCCATCGAGATCGGCCCAAACTGTCCAAACTTGGGAAGCCAAGACGGAAGACGCTGACTCATTGGAGGTTCCGCCAATAAGCGGAATTGTGACGGAAGTACCGCTATCTGTTGAAACGCTGGTTGCACGAGTGAATCCAACAGCAGTCGACTGCGTGTACGAGGCGCCAGAATTCAAAGTGAACGAGTAGGACACAAAACGATATACGTTTTGGGATGTCGCTACACCACTTCCAGTAACGCTAATGAATCCACCAACGCCACCACGCATAACGCATGTTGCGCTGATTGACGCATTTGGATTTGATGCAGCAGAAGCTGGTGCGCTGCCAAGGAAGCCAGCACCCATTGCCACAATCGCCCAAAGCGCGATTCTCTTAAAGAATGTCTTTGAAGACATTACTTTCCTTTCTTTAGTCGACCTAGAGACCATCCCTAGATCGGCTTGGCAAAGAGTTAAACCCTTTACCTCGTGATGCAATGCACGTGCTACTGCACCACATTCTCCGCCGTGTATCCGGACGCGGCGAAGAAACTCAGTTAAGGAGCCGGTCACGCTTTGGCTCCCTTTTCAACTAAATAAATGGCTTGCGCCAAAACTTTGGTCTTACTTGGGTCAAGCACGATGCGAGTTATGACCTGCCTCGGTGCCGCAGCAAGATCGCGGCCGTTTGCGGTCGCGGCGATCTTTATGGGGGTTTCTATGACAGATTCTACGGCAATGTAGACCGTAAGAAGGTAATTACCGCTCATTTGGCGCGTAATATCCGTCGAACTCACCTTTACCAGCAACGGAACCCAGTTACCCCCTTGACCGAATGAGACCGTCGGGCGGTAAGAAAGTCCGTAGGAGTCCGTAGTGAGAGTCTGGGATAGGAAGATGTTTGCCGCCCCTGCGTCTGTCTTAATGATTTGACCGATAATGAGTTCAGTCTCATTTGAAATTGGAGTTCTCTCGGTGAAGTAAGCCGATCCCAAAGCTCCTGTTGAGTCTGAAACTGTAAACCCTGTGGGAGTTCCGATTTTATCTAAGCCCGGGAACTTCAACTCTGTGCCTTTGGCATTTTCTACAGTGGAGCGATTCTTCGTCGGATTTGGAGCAGGAGCGTTTGAATTCGAAACGGATGTTTGTTCACTAACCTCCGCTGGTTCATCTGAACTTGTATTTGTGGAGGAAATAGCGTCATCGGTTTGAGTTATTGGAGCAACGGTATTTGTTGGCAAAGAGTTGAAACCAAGGAGAGCAAAGAAGATTAAGAGAAGAGATAGTGCAGCCTTCGAAGATTTCTTCGCCATGTGAGAAGCTCGTCGATATGTGTTAGAGAGCATGTCAAGAGCGGTCAATCCTCTTGCCTCATCAATAATCAATTCACTCATAATTCGTCGTAGCGAGGCTCGCGCCCGTGAGAGCGTATGGCGAACAGCAGACTCTTTAACGCCTAGTTCACGAGCAATTTCCTTTGTCGAACGACCTTCCATTTCCCACATGATTAGAGCTGTTCGTTCGGCAGGTGAAAGCATTGAGAGTGCTTGTCGCACGATAACCGCATCATCCGCAGCTGCTAGAACTTCAGAATGATCGTCCTGGAGCTGCCACTTTGATTCAATCTCTTGGGCGGCATCATCCAGCAAGACTAGATTTGGACGACGACCCTCTAAGCGAAAAATATCAATACATAGGTTCTCAATCGTGCGATGCATATAAGCAAGTGCATGCTCCGAAGAATCAAGTTCTGGTGCTGCCAACATAACTTTGATCAGAGCGTCTTGGACAACCTCTTCAGCCCTTACGGAATTCTTTAGGACTCGATTCGCATGAGCGAGTAGTTCCGTACGGTGATCGGTATAGAAAGCACCTAACTCCGCGACGGTCCATGCTTTCGGACCTGCGGAGAAGACTTTCTTTCGGATAGCCAAAGAAGACCTCTGTTTCGAAACCGGTTTGAACTGCAGAAGCGGCCGTCGCCACCTCTAACCCCTTCTACGGAACGATAGCCTAGTTGTCGCTAAAAACGGACATTTAGGTCAAAAGGAAATCATCTGCAGGCAGTTTGCCCTCAACGCCAAGCTGGCGAATGTAGAGATTGGGTAAGTGGTGAATCCAGGATTCGGGCGCAATACCTGATCCCTTCACCGGCAAGAGATAACGCGACTTTGCCCCAGGAGGTACATTCTCAAATTGAAGTCCGACGGTAGCTCGAGCGCCGATGTCCCACCAAATTCTCTCTCTACTCTTCTCGAGATCAAATGAGTCGCTCTCAATAAATTCTCGTGCTAGCTCGTCGGTCAGTAAATAGCATCCGGAATAGGTGTTTGGTAATTGCGTGAAGAGATGCAAGCCGGCATAAATTGATGATTCTTCTAACCTCACCCGTTCGCCAGACAAATTGTCCATGGGAAACCAAGTCTTTTTCGTTTCTGAATATTCGACCCTAAGAAACGATGGGATATATCCATGTTCCTCTAGCAATGAAAGAACACGTAACCAATAATCTAGGTTCTCTTGCTTGAAAAGTAAGTCATTTTCGATGTATAGAAACAAGTTCTTCCCACTGCTCCGTTCAACCAGATTCTGAAGCGTTCTCCGGTGTTCCCATGTGAGCCTCCAGGGGCTTGTTAAATCTCTCTCATCCCAAGGTGAATTATGAATTACATTCATCTTTGAATATTGCGGAAATACATGGAAAATCAATCTTTTATCTCTAAAATCCTCAGTTATCTTTTGGGCCTCAATTTTGGAATTAGTGTGGATATGAATCTGAATCGATTTAACTTTTAAAGAAAGTAATTCCTTAATTGAAGTACTGAGTTCACCCCTTCTTCGAATCTGACTTTCTCTCCGAATCTTCGTCATTACATCTCGCTTCCAGGGAGTATCGCCGCGAGAGCCATTCTTCAACAATCGGCCGAAGGAGCGAAGGTACTGGCGGTTTATCCTTAACTTGATGAAGTCTCTGATCAGATGATGGAGTTTTGAATCAGGGGGAACAAAATGAGTAATAAGAACATGTAAAGCGTATTCACTGCTTGGCGATACATAGTTCATCACGTGGGCCCTGTCGGGATCGAACCGACGACCCACGGATTAAAAGTCCGTTGCTCTACCGACTGAGCTAAAGGCCCTTGACTCAACAGTCTACCCGAGTTGTTTTACATGAAACTAAGTACTTCAAATTGAAATTTTTGATGAAACCCGTCACGCAGACACAGAAAACTAATTGAAAGTTTCAATACTTGTGAATTCACTCCTCTCCAACTCTAAACTATTGGTAACTCGGCGATTGTTCCGTCCAAGGTGGAGCCGATTGAAGCAGTTTTGCACTTATTTAGAGTAGACCAATTAAACACAAGGTACTTCTATTCTTATTTTCTAGACATTCTTGTTCTCATGAAGCTTTCTTAGGTCAACCTTTTAAAAATGTACAATTTGGTACCGCTATCTAACTGCATTTTTTCCTTGAGGTAGAAGTCCTTTACAGTAAAGCCTAGATCACGAATTAAGTTGAGAGGGTTTCCATAACTCTCAATTCCGGCACAAACGAAAATGTTGTTAGGAAAACTTTCTTGAATTCCTGTGAATTTCATGTTATCGCCCAATCCGAAATATGGTGTGTTTAGGATTAGCTTTCCTCTAGAATTGAAAACTACCTCGCCATTGCAAAAAACAGCGGTAGTTTTCGACCCTACACTATTCGCCGCTGCTTCGAATACCATAGGGTGAACAGCATCATCTTTTTGACTTGAATACGTCCCAAGTAAAAATTCTGAAGTAAACTTAAATCTCTCATCCTGAGCACTTGACACGAAGAATAGTGCGGTCATAGTTGCAAGACTAACAACCATCCTAATAACTCCAACCTCCATGCGCCTTTTTAGATTTTGGCTAAAGAATCCTAAGCGAGAGGAGAGAAATAGAGAAAGTGTGATCAGAGACGGTAAAGATATGGCAAATGTGTGACCGATGTTTGGATATAAATAAATAGAACTTCCAATTGAGCAAGCCATCAAAATGCGAAGAAATAGCGATGATTCATCACTTAATTTTGAATCCTTTAGCAACCAACTTGGCTTCTTAATAGAGTAAAAGAGCACCAAGTACAACACTACTAAGGCAAGCCTCGGCAACAATTGAGGGAAATACTCAGCCAATATTACTAACCAATTAAGTGGGTTGTTATTAAGATTAGTCTGAACTTGTGATTCTACTGCAAAATAAAATACCAAAGCTAATAACAAAGTTGCCCCGGCTGAAATTCCTACCCTGGCGAATTTGCCCTTCGCATCCACTCCGATTCCAAAACAGAATATAGCAATGAATAAGGCACTCGTCAGGAACGTTACCAGGGTAGGAATCAAATCCCCTACCGGCATCGTAGAGTGGCGACTCCCTTGGAACGTGTACATGACGGGGTGCCAAATAATTTGTCTAAACCAGTCCGCTAGCGATTCGCGTTGTAGAAGATAAACAAAGGGCAAGGTGAAAGAAAAAAGGGTTCCTGCTATACTTGGGAATTTGCTAATTCCCCGCTTTCGGCAAACCAAAAGAAGATATGGAAATAGTAACAAGATGAATATTAAACCTTGTATTCTTACCCAGGGTAACATCCCAATTATTGATGCGGCAGTAAATGTTAGAATATTGGTGTTCATGGAATTAATGTTCTTGAGAAGTAAAGTAGAAATCAAGACTAGGAATACAACAATCAAGAAAGCTACAAGATAGTTTGGCTCTAGAAAGAAAACTCGATGTAAAGACCAGTTGCTATGTGTCCAGTACTGATTACCAATCAACCAAAATACAGGAATTGCAAGCCTAAGCTTACTTGAAAAGGTTCTCAAAATTATCCATGCACCGAACGCAGTTACTCCAACTAGGATGTATTGAAGCAATCTTGAGTAGACCGCTACACTAAAGTAATCGTTGAAAATACCCTCGAAGTAGGCCAAAACTAGCGGATAGAGTATTCCCTTTGGTTCAAAAATTTCACCGTGAAGTGAATAACCCTCCTGCGCAGCAATCACTGAATTGAGTAAGACCGTCTCGTGAGTACGATCGAAGTCCCAAAATATGGAGGGGATAAGAAGAAAAGACCAAGAAAGCAGCAAAATAAATTGTTCTTTGAGATTAGATAACTGCCAGCGTATCTTAAGATAAGATTTTGAGATTAGACCAACTCCAAGCAGAATAAATTTCAACGGATTAGTCTCCTAACCACGCTGACAGTATTTTTTGCAATCTCTTCGATATCACTTTCTGTTAGACCAATGTACAAAGGGAGTCTAATTAAGCGCTGAGAAAAATCCAGGCTCACTTCGTTCGTAGTCCCTAATTTTCCTACCACTTGACCATGTGGGCTCGAGTAGAGGTCTTCGTAGTGACTGGCAGCTTGAATGCCGAGGCCCGCTAAACTCTCGATCACTTTTTGTCGAATATCTAGATTAGGCAATAGGAATGCAAACATATGAGAAGTTTCAATTAATCCATTCAAGAAGTGAATGTTCTTAGCACCAAGCAAGCCATCCATTACAAAGTCTTCGTATAATTTCACCGATCGTCTTCTCTCCTCTTGTATATATTCTGATGCCTTTATTTGAGAATATAAAACAGCCGAACAAATCTCAGGTAATAGGTACGATCCCCCTTCACCGAGCCACTGATATTTTTTTGCAATCCCTTTAATGAACTCAGAACGATTTGTCCCTTTTTCTCGGATCACTTCAACCTTTCTAGCAAATCCAAAATTCCTAACACCGATGTGCCCACCTTCACCGCATTGAAGATTTTTTGTTGCATGGAAACTTGAGACTAAGAATTCTCCAATTCCGTACCGCCCGTCAGCGCCAAAACCATGTGCGTGGTCTTCTATGAGTGTTAGTCCGAAGCGTGAAGAAATTTCAATAAGTGACTTTTGATCTGGAACTAATCCTCCGTAGTTTACCCAAGATATTGCCTTAGTTCTCGGAGTGATTGCCTCAAATATCTGATCAACATCAATACATCCATTTGACAATTTGATATCGACAAAAACAGGCGTAGCCCCGAATTTACTAACGGCTAAAGGAGCGGAAGTGAAGTTGAAACTGGGCATGATAACCTCATCTCCGCTCTTTAGGTCAATTGTCATTGAAGCAATTTCTAGCGATGCCGTACAAGACGGTGTCGTAAAATTTTGAAACTCGGCAAAATATTTTTCGTTTAGTAAATTGACAACTTCCTTGGTGAAACGGCCATCACCTTGTTGGACTAGGCTGGCAAGAGCCTCTTGAATTTTTTCACTAGCGTCATCGGGAACCCAAGGCTTATTTAGAAAATATTTCATTTTCATGGATGTGACTCCTTAAGGTTCCAAGAATGATAAACTAGAATTGAGTCTTGCTCCGCAGAATTTTCAAACACAAAGCCACTTTTTTCAAATAGTCGTATACTCTTTTCATTTGTGGAATTAACGCGCGCCTTTACCTTCGTAGCTTGGAACTCATTAAAAGCCCAAATTAAAGCCAATTGAACAGCTTGTAAAGAGACTTCCGAACCAGATCTGTTTGGACAGAGAATTCCGATGTACATTTCGCCACGCTTATTTTCTACAACTTCTAAAGTTACGTAACCAAGGCAATTATCTGTCTCCAAAGTCTTAATACACCTGACCCATTTCTTACCCTGAACCCTATCTAACTCCAAAAACCACTTTCTAGTTGCTTCAAAATCTGCTGGGACTTTAGCGCCTCTTGCGACAGCCCAGTCAACTCTTCTTTGTAATTCATATATGTAGGGAAGGTCAGACTGCTCCACTTTCGACAAATAAGCTTGGGGTGAATTTGCTTCCTCTTCCAAGACATCTCTTACTAATTGCATTCCAACGTGTGACAATGTTTGAACTATAGAAACATCTACACGAGAAAACTGGCTAGTTGCTTCAATCAAATTGCGATAATTTTCCAAGACTAGTTTGAGTCCAGCCCTTTCGAAAATCAATGGTTTCAGATAATTACTTGCCATAAAACTTGAAACATACACGGTGCCATTAAGAGTACGGACGACACGAACTAGTCTCTCGTTTTTCTCTAAATAATCTTTATCTTTAATTGTCTTAATCTCAGTTTCTATCATTAAACGATTGCAAAAGTCTAAGATGAACGTTTCATTAACTTTGCTTAAAAACTTCTCTTCTCTTAAACCTTGTGAAACTCTTAGGAAGTTTTTCAACTCTTGTGAAAAAAAGGGCATCTCACCTAATCGTCCCCTAAGTATACCAGTATGACGATCGACCCAATCTCCAACAACTTTCACCTCAGACATAGGTGTTCCAAGTTGCCTATACTCAACAGGAATAGTAAGCCAAGATAACTTCTCTAGACCAACTTTATTTCTATTTCTAAAAGTTCCCTTGGAAAAAGCTAGCCCATCGTGAATCACAAAAATATCACAAGACGATATCAACTTAAAGTAACCAAGCCACGGTAAGTAATTGCTCTGTGCGATTGCAACTTTTATATCTGAGTTTTTAGCCATTTTTCCAAAATCCATAACTTAAATACCAAGTAAAAATCTTCCGTGGAACCATTCAAGAAGCCAGAAATAAGCCGAGACACTTTTGACTGATCAAGATAAAGAATTTTGGAAAAGGAATTTGAATCCTTTATGTAACTGAGTTCTTTCTTATAGTATTTGCTATTCATCCAAATTTGAATTGGTGATTGAAAGCCTTCTTTCTTTTGAAACACAATTTCTTCAGGTAGATACTTCATTGCAACTCTCCGAAGTATCTTTTTGGTAGAACCTGAGTGGTCAACTTTCTCATGAGCTGGAAGTGTATTGCTAAAGCTGTAAATTCCATTAGAGAGAAAAGCAGGGCGAACTTCTAGAGAGTGATGCATCCCCAGATGATCGCTGAAAAGCAAAACTTGATTGCCGAGAAGAATTTTTGAATCATATAAGAGTGCCAAATTCAAAAAATCGTTTTTGGGTAAGTAGTCCGACAAGTCTCCTAAAGCCGCGAACAAATTAATCTCTAGCTTTTTCTTGGCTTCTGTTATTGACTCCCACCATTTTCTTATCACAAATTGACAAAAGCTCTTCTCGAAGCGGACCAACATGCAAGACATTGGAAATTTCTATGTTCGGGAGAAATGCGATTGAAACACTTGTTCCCCCTTTTTGCAACCACGAGACGGATGACTTGCAAATATCACAGTCATTGTCGAAGAAGAAATAGAACTCCACCTGCGAAGATTCCTCTTTGAAATCATGTAAATTCGTAATAATCGCTACCTCCCCATGACAATTGCCCTTAAGCGCAGAATAGTCATCTCTCTTAAGCAACACTTTCGTGATTGGAGAGTATTGCATTTGACCAGTATTGTTCTCCTTCCTCTAGTCCCCATCGTCTAGGGGCCTAGGACATCGCCCTTTCACGGCGGTAACACGGGTTCAAATCCCGTTGGGGACGCAAAGGCCCAGTGGCGCAGTTGGTTAGCGCGCCGCCCTGTCACGGCGGAGGTCGCGGGTTCAAGTCCCGTCTGGGTCGCGATTTATTTATTTGTAATCTCGGCTGGGTAGCTCAGTTGGTACGAGCGTGCGACTGAAAATCGTGAGGTCGACGGTTCGATCCCGTCCCCAGCCACTCTA
>Ga0194116_10007953_pt1 | contig 10837 bp, 4 predicted proteins | sample TA2MahsurfametaG_4_FD_148617 | JGI IMG/M metagenome (GOLD analysis project Ga0194116, IMG submission 148617) | Freshwater microbial communities from Lake Tanganyika, Tanzania - TA2015008 Mahale S9 surface | ecosystem: Environmental > Aquatic > Freshwater > Lake | place: Tanzania: Lake Tanganyika... | reverse complement strand
CCCAATCCCCAATCCCCAAAACAAACACCATTTTAATTAATTATTAAAATTAATTTGCTTATGTATAAGCATCTAAGCAATCAAAAAACAATTTTATAAATATAAATTTTAAATGAAATAAATAATCAGAAACTAATGAGAAATTATATTAAAATTCTTAAAATGGCAATTTGTTTAATTATTTTTAATGTTTTTAAAATTATTAATTTAATTAATTTTTAATATTAATTAATAACCAATTTAAATATTCATTTAAAACATTAAGATTTTATTTTAATTTAACAAAGAAAAAGCAATTATTCATGAAAAATCATTTTAAGTATTATTAAATTAATTAACTTTTAAATTATATTTTAAAAATTAATTTAAGAAATTTAATTTTAATTTTAGTTTAAAGGAAAAATTAAGAAATTTTTTCTATACAATAATCTTAAAAAGCCTCCTATTTAGGCAGGTAAATAATATCTTCACAAAAATGATTATAGATATTAATTAAATTTGATTAGAATAAAAAATTTTAAATTCATAAAAGAATTTTTTCAAAGATTCTTCTGTACAAGGTTTAGGTAAAATATAATCTCCTCCAACACTTTTGATAAGAGCTTTAGTAAAATCATCCTCGATCGCAGTTATAGAGGCAATAATGATTGGCTTTATTTTTTTATTTTTTACAATATTTTTCAAAATTTTAATCGCTTCAGAACCATTTATAAATTCCATATTTTCATCAGTTATGACACATTTTATTCTGTTATTTTCGAATTGATCCTTAATTACGGAATTGATTATGTCTGTTCCATCTTTCCCTTCTTTTATTAAAAATTTATTTTCTAAATTTTTCTCTTTGAGTATTTTCTTAATAATATTTTTAATGGCTTCTCTTATATATAGATGATCATCAACTAGTAAGATTATGTCCTTATTTTTATCTTGGAATTCTTGATTTATTATATTAATTCTGTCTTTACTATTATTTTCTTCTTCGTATTTTGAAATACATGAAGGAGAAAAATTTACATTATTAGAAGAAAAATCTATATAATTATAGTTATTTTGATTAATTATTTTAATGAAATTTTTATCATCATTTATCTCATCAGAAGAAAGATTATTAATAAAAGATTTATTATTATTTGATTTTATAATGGTTTTATTATTATCATCATTTATATAATCTTTATTTATATATATTCTTCCATTAGAATCAAATTTTAATAATTTATTTATATATGGATTTTCGAAGCAACTGGAATATTTTTCAGTTGAATTTTCATACAAGTCAAAGAACAATCCATCATTAATTAAATTTTTTTTTGACAAATTTGGATCCTTTTCATCCATAAATTTTATAAGATGTAACTCACCTTCACTTTTATTTTTTAATAAAAAATTTTTTTGGTAAAAATTATCTTTATGCTTAAACTCACTTCTAACTTCAAATATATTTTCTTTTTCACTTGAGTTTAAATAGGAAAAAAATTTAATATTTGCATTTTGAAGCTGCTCTGAATTTGAATTATGATTTAAAAAAGGTTTAAATTTAGATGGCTTTAAATTTCTAGAATTAACAATATTATAAATTTCTGAATCGAAAATAATTGTATCATTATTACCATTTTGATAATTACTATTTAAATTTCTTTGTTTTAATTCGGATTTTCTTAAAATTTTCTTGGTTATTTTGTAGTCCTTTAATGTTTCTGATTTGCTTTTTTTCTCTTCTTTAATCTGATTAAATTTTTTTTCATTATTTCTTCTCTTTTTGTTATTGTAATAGTCACTATCAGATTTAAAAAAGTTTTTTTCTTCAAAACTTGACCTATCAAGCAAAGACGAACGATTTAGGATCCTCTCTGACTCGTTTTTCTGAATATTTCTTTTAATGCTCATTTCTTTTTTTTCAGCTTTTATTATTATACTAAATGAACTACCTTTCCCATATCGAGTCTCTATTTCTATTTTATGATTTAACTGATCCCCAAGGAATTTTGTAATTCCTAGTCCCAATCCAGTTCCATCTTGATTATATTCCTTAACACCATCAAATATATTTATATCTTTGAATTTCAAAAGGCTTTTTAATTCAGAATCTTCTATACCTAGTCCAGTATCAATAATGGAAATTTTAACAAAATTACTTTTTTGTGGTATTTTATTTTCTGATTTATCGCTTGCTTTTATTAATTTAGAATTTATAGTTATTGAGCCAGATTTTGTAAATTTCACTGCATTCGAAATCAAATTTAAAAGCATCTGCTTAAGTCGAAACTCGTCAGAGATTATTTTATAATTACTGATGTTTTTATCAAATTCATATTTAATTGCAACAAATTTTTCTTTTTCTTTATTAATAATTAATGTTTGAAGCACATTTTTTGTAAAAGTTGTAATTTCCTTTAAATCAATAATTTCAATTTTCAAATTTAATTTTTTTTCATTTATTAATGGAAAATTTTTTTCCCCTTTTTCATTATTAATTGCACATATATTGGAATACTGGATTATATCATTTATTAACAAAATAACATAATTTGAAAGATTTTCTATTTGCTTTAAATTGAATCGAATTTTTTTATGGTCTATATTCTCTTTAAATAAATGATCCAATTTTTTAATTAATCCTAATATAGAATTTAATGGAGTTTTAAATTCATGTGCTACTTTTGCGAAAAAGCTTGATTTCAAATAAAATTGATTTTGTTCTACCTCTTTTATTTTGGTTAAATCATAAAAAAAGAAATCTATCAAATGCTTAATTTCAGGGTGTCTCCGGAAATATATTTGAAAATGTTTTTTGTCTTCTTCTAAATAAAAGTCCCCAAGAAAATTAAAACCATAATTGTCTTCATTCAAAAAAGGAAAATTTCCAAGTTTATCAATTATGGAATATAAATTATCTTCAGTCAAATTCATCAATTCATTTGATAGAGATTTTTTTTTAATGTTTCTTAAATACAATTCTCCAAAATCATCTAGAAATAACAAACTAAAAATTATATTAGAAAAGTGTTCTTTAAATTCATCATTATCTTCGAAATTCAAACTACTCAAATCATTATTTTCAATATTATTTTTAACCTGTAATTCCAATTCGTCATTATTAAAACGGATTTTTGAATTTAAGATTGTTTGTTTATTTAAATTTTCTTTATTTGAACAGCTGCTAAAAATATATTTCTTGTCATTTAATGAGTTTTCATATTTATGTATTTTGAGTTTTTTTGATTTATTTATCGAAATAAAATTTTTATTATCTTTTTTTATTTTATTATCCACAATTTTATTATTTATCAAATCTTGCTCTTTAAGATTCATTGCTTTTTCCTTTAATCGAATTTTTTCTCTACAAAAAGTAAAATTATTCTCATCTCTCCTTAAATTTAAAAGATTTTCAAGAATTTTTTCTGTAAGTTTTTTTAAGTGATATTTATTCTTTTCTTCATTATTTTTTAAATCAAATGTTACATTGGAGGGGCTTTCAATTTTTTCAAAACTAAATTCTTTTCTTTTTATAAAGTCTTCATTTGTAATTATAATGCTTTTTGAGTGAATATGCGGGTTTGAATTTATAACTTCAAATCTTTCAGCTGAAATTTTTCCTTTTTTATAAAAACTTAAAAAATCTTGATTTCCCTTTTTAAATAAGTTTTTGGTAATATTTGATCTTAATAAAAAATTTTCAAAAATTTTATTGTGTAAAATAATTTTATTATTTTTCATTGTGAATTGAGGTCCAATGGAATTGTTAATTAAATCGAAGCAATACAAGAAATTTTTCTCCTGTTTTAAATTGTTTAAATAACTTTGTCTAGATAAAGTAGAAAAATACTTCTTTAGAAATATTATCAAAAGAATTATTAAAAAAGCCACTATAATTTCTTGATAAGCTTGGTATATAATATCAAAATTAATAATGTAAATCCATGTTGTGGTTAAAATATTTATTAAAAAAACGAACAAGGCTACATAAAAATTATATTCGAAACAATATAAAAATTCTAATGTAGTTAAGATAATCATCATATAAACATTACGTAATATTATTTGCTGATCTTGAGGATGCAAAAGATAATTATATAAAATACTTGAATAAGCATTTAAAAGACAAATCATTGAAGTGTAGATATAGCCTATGATTATAATAATATTCATTTTTTTTATACATGAATTCATCAGAAAAATTAAAATAAATAAAATTAGAATCATTATTCCTGTAAATAAATCCAAGTAAAAATCAATTTGAAATATTTCTTTTTTGATAAAATTGAGCAACCGCAAATTTGTTAGAATCAGAGAAACTAAATTTATAATGAGTCGAATATTTTTATTGAATTTCAATAGGTATTCTCTATATTGTAACTCTAATAATGGATCTTGAAATTTTAGGCTGAAATAAGTATCAATTAGTATTTTATCCATCTCCAACATTGATGAAAATTTATCGAAAAGTACTTGTTTGTTCATTTGCTATTTTTGTATTTTTAAATTTTCCAATCTTAAATAACACAAATTATTTAATTCAAATTCAATAGTTCAAATTTCATTTTAACTTCAAAAATTGTTTAAAAATTTTGGCAGAGTTTTTTCATAAACTTAATCAAAATGTAAGTCATTTTTTAATTAATTACCTTCATTCAAACAATAAATATATTAGGATAATGCTTTAATTTATATTGAACGGTAATAATTTTTAGAATTTGGTTTTTATTTTACTGTTTATTTGAATCTTTAAAAAAGTTAGGAGTTAATAATGAAATTTAAATAATATTTAAAATGTTTTTCAAAAAATTTGTTTTTAAAAGTGGATGAAAATATAAAAAATTATTGGTTTAAAATAATTTTATAATGAAACAAAAAATTATGAATTCTTTAATATTTAATATATTTGAAAAATTATGATAAAATCAAATAAAACTAATAATTATTAGATATGGAAAAGTGAATTATGGCTTTCTTCTATTTTTTTTACAATAAATTCTACTATTTTAAGATATTTCTAAATAGAAATTATCAAACAAAGTAAATTGAGAAATTTTCATTAACATTATTTAGGTAAATTTCACAATAAATTTGAATCTTTAATTAAATATTTAGTTATAATAAAACAAAATATTTATTTTATTCGTTAAATGATTTGAAAACATTAAAAAAAAATTTTTAATAATGCAATTTAACATTATAATAAAATCAATAATTTGATGATACTATCCATCAATTATTATTAAACCAATCATTATAGGTAAATTTAGTTTGAAATTATTAAACTCAATAATAAAATTTTTTAAATAATTTAAAAAAATGAAATTCCTATATTTATTAGGAGTGGTTATGACATCCTACTACTTTATACGCTGGAGAAATAAGAACCAAAAATTGCTTATGGTCTATTCTACAAATAAACTCAGTAAGCTCTTTCACCTAATAAACATCAAATATTTTCAAGGCTTGCAAAGACCACTTTTATTTTTTTCAGGTCATATCCAAACATTTTTAATAGAAATTTTTAATATTCTGGTTAGACTATTTCGAAAAATTTTCAAAATTTCAAAATTCCGTTATGAACGTGAAATTTTCGATTTATCTGATGGTGCTAAAATAGCTATTGATCATGCTAAACCAAGAGGTCTTCGTTCAGCTGAAGAAATTTTTAATGAAAGAAATAAAGAAAAAATACTATTGATTATCCCAGGAATTACTTCTTCATCAGATGAATTATATATTAGGCAAATAGTGGAAGAATTTTTTGATGAATATGATTGTCGAGTTATTAATGCAAGAGGTTTAGGAGGAATAAAACTTTACAATCCTATAGGTATTTGTCCTTATTTATTCCATGATATTGGAGAATATGTAAATAAAATATCTGAAGAAAATAAAAAAAAAAAAATTTTTGCAGTTGGTTTTTCTTATGGAGGATTTTTACTAAGCCGCTTTTTAGGACATGAACCTGAGAAAATCCCTGAAAATTTTTATGGTGCATGTGGAATTTGTTATCCAGTTGACTTGCAAAAAACAGGAATTTTTTGTGAAAATACTTTCAATGGAATTTATACAAAAGGTTCACTAAAAAAAATTAGAGAGGTTTTTTTTGATAATATCAATAGTATATTTAATGAAAAACATTGTAAACCAGAAATATTAGAAAAAAAAGAATATTTAATAAAAAAATTTCAAGAAGCTCAAAATCTGAGTGAAATTGACATCCATTATAATACTTTTGTTTTAGGATTCAAAACAGTAGAAGAATATTATTCATATTCTAATGCTGAAAAATATCTTGCAAAGATTAAAGTACCTTTTCTATCCTGGTTCACTGAGGATGATCCAATAATCCCAATAAAATCTATTCCTTTTAAAATTCTTCAAGCGAACTCTAATTGTGTGACTGTAGTTACAGAAAATGGAGGTCATCTTGGATTTTTTGATGGACTTCTAATGCCGAGAAGAACACTAAATGAGCCCATTAGGAATTTTCTTTCTAGTATAGAGATTTTAAGAGAAAATTAAGTAATTAATATTTTTTAATTATTTCTTAAATATGATATTTATAGTTTTAATTTCAAAAAAATAACACTAAACATTTTTTAAATTAGATTTTTCAATGAATATAATTCTCAAAATTTCTATAAATAGAGTTAGAGTTTTGTTTATGAAAATCAACTTACATTATTAATAATATTATTGCTAGATTCTGACCTTTATTTAAAATCCTGATGCAAATAATTATTAAGATAATGGAAATTATCAAATTATTCTTGTATATATATTGATTCAATTTTAAATGAAGAAGTTTAATGAGTTAAATTAATATCATTATTTATAATTATATATACATTTTCTAAAAGGAATTTCTCAAAAATGTAATCTTTATCATTTATAAAATGAATATTTTTTATTTAATTCTTTTTTATTACCTAATAATATATCTTAGTAAGAAATACAAACTAAGTCTTTTATGAATAATTTTTTGAAATTTTATTATTTAAAATCTGAATTTTTAAAATTCATAAATGGAAGAAGAAAAAGAAAAGCTAATATCAAGAAAAAAACAAAAGAAAAATTTAAAAGAAAAGCGTGAAAAAATGTATCAAAGTATTAATCATGAATGTGCAAAAATCAACACAAGTGAAGTCAGAATAGAAGATTTTGTTGAAAGCAGAAAAAAAGAATTAAAAAATTTCAATCATATTTTAAAAAATAAATTCAATTCTAAAACTGGATTTCAATTATTACCGAAACATATGAGAAGAAGATGCATGTCACATAATCCTTTTAGAGTTCCAATTAGGAATAGATTAGGAGATATTAAAACAGTGATAAAAACAAAACAATTTAAGCATAAAAGAAAAAGAAAGTATTTGGATAAATTAATTATTATTAATTTTACTAATTTTTAATGATAAAACAATTTTATCTTAAATATATGATATAAATCCACAAATAAAATAAAAATTTATATTACAAAATAAAACAAAATCTAAAATTATTACAGAAATTTGAGAAAATCTATTTTGAAAAGAGCATTATTAAATAATTGGTTTGAGTCTCATTTATGGCTTGTTAAGAGATTTAGAATGAAAAATAAATTTGGATACTTGATCCCTTTTAAAAGAAGAGATAAATCATTTAAAGCATGTTATAGATATTTTAAATATGATGCAGTAGTAAATGATTGCTCTTATTTCAATTACTTAGTTTTAAATTTGAAATACGAATTAAAAGAAATAAATAATCTTGATAATTATAATAGTGAAAGTAATGATAAAATGAGTATTAATAATAAAAACAATCAAAAGCAGAATTTATTAGATAATGAAAATCTCATGTTTTTAAAACTCTTACAAATATTTTTTGAAAAATTAACTCTCGATAGGAATATAATAAATGTACCAGAAAATTTTACAAATGAAAGTTTAAATAAAATAATAGACAAAATAAATTTTAAAAATTTCGAAACAAATCTATATAATATTTCAACCGGAGATTTAATTGGGCCATGTAAGTTAATAATTTTAAATAGGAATTTAATTATAAAATTCAATGCCTTAATTGCAAATGAACTTACAACAAATATTTTCAATTTTAAAAATTATTTGTTTTCATATTCACAAAAAATGATTACTTTTAATTATACTTTGGAGATATATTATTCAAAAAGCCTAAATACTTATAAACTCTTAGGACCAAGAAGTGGTTCGAGATTGTTTAAAATATTAAATTCATTATCTGGATTTGAGAATATTTTTGTTAAAAACTCAAAAGAAAACTTTTCAAGAAGTGAGAATATTGATAATTATTTTTCTTATAAAATTAATTTTGAAAAATTTTTGGAAGATTTACCACATGGAGAAGTTTTAATTTTCAAAATAAAAAGACCTTCCACAGATTTCAAAATGAATGAGTTTTGTTTTAATACATTCTATAATAAATTGAAACAAATTCAAGTTGAACTCAAAGATAATAAATCGAATTCAGATATCGATATGAAAGAATTAAAGGAAGAATTAAAAGAAAATAATGAAAATTTTAAAGAAAAATCAAAATTCAATATTTATGATTTTTTTATGGAATTAAGAAACTTAATGTCAAATAATTTAAATGCACAATATATGATCGATTGTATCTTAGATAAAGAATCTATAAATTTAACAGATTTAGCTGATCAAAATCTATTTCATAACAATTTAATAAAGGAAAAAGTAGATAAAATGGAGTTAGATAAACCAAATCAAATTATTAATAATGATGAAAATTTATTAATCCTACAAAATTCAATATCAATATCAGATCAAATTAAAAATGAAAATGATCATAATAATTATGATTCTGAAAAGCTAGTGAGTATTTTAAACTTGAAAAAAAAAAAGATTATAAATATTACACAAAAAAAACATCTTCTGAGAAAATTTATTTCAATACTTAATACTTACACGGAAAGAGGTCCTTTAATTCATCGTAGAAAAATGAAAATTGAAGATCTAAATGACAAAATTGAAGAAAGTTTACATATTAAAAAGGATAAAATTCTTGATTATTTTTCATTACAAAAAAAATCTTTACAAAAAAATTTAGGGAAAATTAAACTTGATAGAATAGCAAATAATACTATAACTGAAAATATTAATAATTTTAAAATTGATGAAATTAAAAAAATTTTGCATTCACAAAATGAAACTTTTTTGCTAATTGTTAAAAATAATTTAATTTGTAACAAAAATTCGAACAATAAAGAAGCCTCAATTTTCCAAAGCATTCCAGAATATAATTTAATTTTCCCTTCTGGTTTCTCAGCTGATCTCCTTAGAAGGTTTCATTATATAGAAACTAAAGTAATAGGTTTAAAAGAGTTGAATTATTTAATGACCGAAAATAATCAGAAAATATTTCCTGATGATTATCCAAATACCAAAGCTTATTGTGATTATTTTAAGAGCAAAGCATTATCAAAGATTGAAAAGTATTGTCTTTTTCCTCCTAGTAAGAGAATCAACTATCAGAAGTTGAACAATCCATATCCATTTTATGCAGCTTGGGATTCTTTGGCAAATTCAATTCAAAAAAATAATGAAAATAAAAATTTTGATTTTGATTTTGATACAAGCAAATCTATTATTGAAGAAGTAAAAATTAAAGACAGAGATTATTTTGAAGAATTCAATTTTTATAGTTTCAATAAAAATTCAGTAGTGATTGAAAATATCAAAAATAAAAATAATATAAAAAATCAAATGGAAATACAATTTATTAAAGATCCAAAACAAAAAAATTTATGGATTCCGATTACATTTGAAATGTTGGGTAAAGGAAATCCTGAATATAATACTTTAATTTGTTTACCTGATAAAAGAGATTATGAAGATATATATAGATTTTTGAATTTTCCTAAGAATAGAAATTTTGATAAAACAAAAAGTAAAATGGATATAGATTTCTCTAAAAACTTCATAATTAACTTAATAAACAATCCATTAAAAAAAGATTTTATTATAGAATTTGAAAAAAGTAAAGAAATCAAAACGAGTGTTAAAGAAAATATCTCAAAAACTGACATTAAAAATAAAGATTTCAACAAAGAATTTAAAACTTATAAAGATTTATATGATAATTCTAGCTTAGATAAATTAAAATATAATTCAAGTATATTGGATTTCAATTTTAATTTGAAAGTTAATGAAGAGAAAATTAAAAGGAAAATTATTGGTTTTGTAACTTCAGGACAATATTCATATACTTCTCACAAAGGGATAGGAAGAGGATTTATATATTTAAAATGTTTTGAGGAAATTTTAAAAACAAAACAGGAAATAATTAAGAAATTAAAAAATGAAGATCCAAAGAGATTAAATATTTCTGATGAACGGATGTTTAATATATTTTTCATTAGAAATCCTGGATCAAGAAATTATTATTTTGCAAAATTTAATTATTAAAAAAATTTAAATCATTATTTATCATTAAAAAAATTAAATTTAATTGCTTTGATGCTTATACATAAGCCAATTATTTTTAATATTGATCAAATGATAAAAGGATTTTCTGCTTTAAATATATTAAGATAAATTTTTATCATTTTAAGAAAACCAGTTATTTAACATTTTTGAAATATAAAGAAGATTATTTTTAATTTTATATAAATAAACATTTTTCAAGCTTTAATTTAAATATTTTTTATTGAAAATTTTATTAACGTAGATTCTCATAAATTAAGATAAACTATATATTATATATATTAAGATAGAAAAAAAAAATTTTTAAAATGTTTTTTAATTAAGATTTAAAAAATTTGAATTTTTGGGGATTGGGGATTGGGGATTGGGGATTGGGGATTGGGGATTGG
>Ga0194116_10007952_pt1 | contig 10837 bp, 8 predicted proteins | sample TA2MahsurfametaG_4_FD_148617 | JGI IMG/M metagenome (GOLD analysis project Ga0194116, IMG submission 148617) | Freshwater microbial communities from Lake Tanganyika, Tanzania - TA2015008 Mahale S9 surface | ecosystem: Environmental > Aquatic > Freshwater > Lake | place: Tanzania: Lake Tanganyika... | reverse complement strand
TCCTGCCGCGAGTGCCGCCGAACTTACACCCTGAATAAAGTGACGACGAGAAAGCCCCGACGTTTCAATCTCTTGCTGTTCCATAGAACCCCCATTGTTTTGGTCGACACCGTGACTCGATGCAGACATCACCCAAAAAATATCAGGTGAACGACGGGTAATCAAAAGCTAGAACACCCCCGAAAACCCTTTGAACACGCGCCTAGGCGGCACCGCCACGCGTCAGCAACGCCCGCTCGGTGTCGAACGCGATATGCACCGCGTCGCCAACGCGAAACTGCATGTTTCGCGTGCTGTCGGCGATGCGCACGAGATGCGTGGTGCCGTCGATCTCGACATCGGCCGTCGTGGTCGCGCCGCCAAAATGGATCGTCTTGACCGTGCATCGAGCGTTCGCCCGCGCCGAGTCTGTTCGAACTATCTGCACATCTTCGGGGCGAATCAACAGTCGCGCCACGCCACCGACGACCGCGCCGCCACCAGCCGCGCCACCACCCGTGCCGGCAGATGCGATCTCGATCTCGTGTTTGTGGCCGCGCAACCGCGCCTTTGTCGACGACAAAACTTCGACCTCGATGTCGTTCACTTTGCCCACGAACCGGGCGACGAACTCTGTCGACGGCGAGCGATAGACGACATCGGGCGCGCCGACCTGCTCGATTTTGCCGTTGCTCATCACGCAGATGCGATCTGAAATTGCGAGCGCCTCTTCTTGGTCATGGGTGACAAAAATCGTCGCGATACCCGATGCGCGCTGAATTCGACGAATCTCTTCGCGCACCTCGATGCGCACCGTCGCGTCGAGCGCCGAGAGCGGCTCGTCGAGCAGAAGCACCCGCGGCTCGACCGCCAACGCGCGGGCCAAGGCGACGCGTTGCTGCTGCCCTCCCGAAATCTGGTGCGGATACCGATCGGACAACCCTGACAACCGCACCAACTCGAGCAATTCGCCAACCCTGGCGGTGCGTTTTTCCCGTGCAATGTTTCGCACGCGCATGCCGAATTCGAGATTTTGCGTCACCGTCAAATGTGGGAACAGGCTGTAGTTCTGAAACACCATGCCGATGCCGCGCTTGTTCGCCGACTGTGCGAGAATGCTCACGCCACCGATCGAAACATCGCCCGAGTCGGGCGGTTCGAAGCCCGCCGCGACGCGCAATGCAGTCGACTTTCCGCAACCGCTCGGCCCCAATAGTGTCACCAACTCGCCCTCTTCGATGCTCAGGTCGAAGTCGACGAGTGCCTTGACCGTACCGAACGACTTCGAGACTTTGCTGAACTCAACTTTGCCCGTCATGTTCGCACGACCTTTCCTAGACGATTCGATGAGGCTACAAAAATCGTCGTGAACAAGATCAGCACAAGACCTACACCAAAAGCACCCTGCGGATTCTGACCCTGCGCATATGAGAGATAAAGCGGCAGGGTGTTTTTCAACAGCAACGAGGCGATCGTGAACTCACCCATTACCACGGTGAACGCCAAAAATGCGGCGGTGGCGATGCTCGCACGAATGTTCGGCACGATCACGAACATCACAGTTCGATACCAGGTCGCACCCAGACTTTGCGAGGCGTCGACCAGCGTTCGCAGGTCGAGCGCAGCGAGACCATTTTCGATCGCTCGATGGGTGAATGGCAACGCCGTGATCACATAGAGCGGCACCAACCCAAATGGACTTCGAATCAAAATCGGCAGTGTCTCGCGAAACGCGCCGGCGAAACCAACCACGAGCGCGATCGCCGGAACCACGAACGGCAGTGTCGACGAAAGTTCAATGATTCGACGCATACGCTTAGAACGCAAATGTGCCACTGCCATCGTCGGCACCAGCAAAGCCAGGGTCAAAGCCGCCGTCGCGACCGCCAACTGAATGCTAAGTGAGGCACTACTGCGAAATTCGGGTTCCTTCAAGAATTCAATCAAAGAGTCGATCGTCCATTTATCGAACAAGTTGCCGAACGAAAGTCGAAATACCAGAATGCGTTGGAACGCAAATCGTGCCATAGAAATCATCGGCACCAAGTAGTAAACGAACACGATAAACAGAACCAACCACGCACCGACCCTTCCGCGCCTCATCGTCGCCACCTCTCGGCGCGACGCGAAAGAATTTGAAAACCTAAGACTAAAAACGCCGTGATAATCACCATCCACGCGGCAAGCGCATAACCAAGATTTGTCTTGCCGGTAATTGTCTCACCCTGCAGAAAGAATCGAATTTGCACCGGCACCAACTTCGAAGCTCCCGCCGAGAGAGCAAATGCAGTCGCATATGCGGCGAACGCGTTGGCAACCAGCAACAAAAACCCTCCCAGCAAAGCCGGGGTCAAAATTGGCAGGGCGATAAGCCGCCAATATTGCCAAGTCGACGCACCCAGACTCTGGGCGCCCTCCAACCATGTTCTGCGCAGGCCGTCTAGGGCCGGCACGATCACCAGCGTCATCAACGGAATTTGAAAATATAAATACACCAACACAATTCCCCAAAAGTCGTAAATTTTAAAGCCCCAACCGACCAGGTCGATATTTATGCCGTTCAAAAGTCGGGTTGCGAGCCCCTGGCTTCCAAATGCTGCGAAAAATGCAAACGCTAATGGAATACCGCCCATGTTGGCGGCGACGGCCGAATATCCGACCATCACACTGCGAAGCCCACGAACATGGCTTAGTCGCATCAACGCCACAGCTACTGCTGCACCTATAACAAGACCAAGAATCGCGCTGACGAATGACAGGCGCAGGCTGTAAACAAAACTTGATCGATACTGCCCAGTCACCGCTTCGATCATCGGGTTTTTTGTCGCCGAGCCTTGTTCAGCTGCCGAACGAAAGACATAAAGACCGGGCCAGACCAAAAACATCAACAAAAAAAGAGCGTAAGGCGCAAATGCCAAATGGCGGGCCCGTCTAATCAACGAACCCGCCATTCGGTTACCCATTAATTCTGAACTTTTGTTTCCGGTTACTTATCAGCCACCATTGGGCCCCAATTTGCAGCCAGGGCTTCCTTCATCGCCGTAACTTGCTCGATCGTCGGGAATTTGATCTTCTTGATCAAATCTGGCGACGGCAAATTGACTTTAGCCTCTTCGCTTACTTTGCCAGCGGCCACCAACGATTCATATCGTGCAGGAATTGCACCGCCCTCGATGTACCCGAGCGCACCTTCATCAGAGATGATGTGTTCGATCCACAACTTGGCTGCGTTGTTGTTTGGTCCTCCCTTTACCACGCCTTGAGCGTAGTAACCACCGTGCACGCCGTCGGTCGGCACACGAATCGCCAATGTGATTCCGTTCTCAACTAGCTTCGGCGCCAGACCTGGGTAGTTGTAGGTCCAGTCAAGCCAAACTACCGTTTCACCAGAAAGAATATTGGCTTCAGGGGCATCGGTTCCGGCCAAGTTGCCCATCGCTTTGAGATCAGCGAAAAATTTTATGCCGGGCATGATGTCATCAAATGAACCACCATTCGCAAGTGATGCAGCGACCACGGTGTTAAATGCGGTGCCTGTTTCACGAGGGTCACCCCTTAATGAAATCAAGCCCTTATATTCTGGCTTTTTCAAATCGGCGAAGCTTGACGGCGCATTCTTAACGAGCGTTGTGTTTGTGCCGATTGCCATTACTCCGTAATATGCAGCGACCCACTTGCCATCTGGGTCCTTCAAGAAGTCGGGGATTTCATCCCATGTGCATGGTTTGTACGGTTCCCATAGGTCTTTCTTTGTGACTTCAAGCGCAATAGCTGGCCCCACGTCAAGCGCATCTGGTTGGCTCGGTTGACCGGCCAAAGTTTCTACCGCTACGAGTTCCTCGGCTGACGAAGCTTCCGGGTTGGCAACGGGGTTTGTGATGCCGGGATACTTGTCACGGAACGAAGCCAAGATACCCTTGTAGTTCGCCCAGTTGTCGGGCAGCGCGATCAAGTTGACATTTGCCTCGGCGTTCGCCGCATCGAGAAGTTCTTGACTCGGGCAACCGTCGCTTGTCACTTCTGCCGCCGCGGTCGTTTCTTCGGTGACCGCTTCATCGGCGTCATCGTCGCTTCCACCACATGCACCGAGCACGAGCGCGCCCGCCATCGCCAACGCGGCAAAACCGCGCAGTCGATATTTGTGGTCAGACAATGACCCTTCGTTGATTGTTCGTTTGTTCTTCATTCGGATCCCCCTTAGTTGGCCGATTTTTTATGAACGCACCGAGGCGAGCCTAGGTGCGAGCCGAAATTTAACCAAATCTGATTACCGCTTGGTTACGCCGAATCACACCCCGTCTGAACACCTGACCAACAATCGGGGCTTACTGCCCCGCTCGGCGCGAGTCACTGAACGGCGAGGCTGGCGCGAAACTCGGCGTCGGCGATCAATTCTTTGATATGTCCAGGCGGTTCGCTCAGCCGTTCGAGCGTGACCCCATGAATCACCCCTGTGAATCTGTAGATATGCGGATAATCGCCGACCGCCGCACCGCTATCGAGCCCGACATCGAATGTCTCGCCGCTGATCGAAAACACCACGGGCACCGATCGCTCGATGCGCACATGGCCCACGGCTTGCCCGTCGATTTTCATCACGGTGTCGCCCCCCGCGCCGAATCCGCCGTCGTATGCGTGCTCGACGACAATTTCGTGCCGCCCCTTGGTCAACTTGCCGCGCGAGACGGCAACCGAGTGCTCGTGACCAAACCAGTTGTAGTGATAACGAGGCCTGCCGTCGTTACCTATATATAAGGACCATCCGGCCATGTTGCCGCCTTGTGCAGCGATCACGCCTTCGCAACCGTCGATTGGCACCGTGATCTCGGCGGCGATTCGAAACGAACAATTCTTGAGATTCACCACCGAGCGCTCAGGCATGCGAAAGTGCACGGTCGTGTAGGTCATCTTTGTCAGATCACCAAGGGCGTCGGGCACGGCGAACTTCGGTCCGAAACCTTGAATCGGCTCCTTGATCGGATACACGCTGTTCCTGCGCGCCTCGTCATCGAAAAGTTTCTGCAGTTCCCGAAGTTTTTCGGGTTGCTCGCCCGACAGGTCGCGACCCTGCGAAAAGTCGTCGCGAATGTCGTACAACTCCCACTTCTCTTGCGGCCCGTCGAACGGCACCGAATCGAATCGTTTCCATGGCACGCGGCCGTGAAAACACGACGCGATCCATCCGTCGTGGTAGATGGCGCGGTTGCCGAACATCTCGAAATACTGCGTGTGGTGGTTCTCGCGCGCGTTCGCCGAGGTCATCGTCGGCAACATCGACTCGCCGTCAATCGGCATTTGCGCGAGACCATTCACCGCGGCGGGCGCCTCGATGTGGGCTGCATCCAAGATCGTCGGGAAAATATCCGTCACATGATGAAAGTTTGTTCGCAGCGCCCCCTTGTCGGTGATCCGCTTCGGCCATTGCATCGCCATCGCGTTGCGCGTGCCGCCGAAGTGCGAGGCGACTTGTTTCATCCATTGAAACGGCGAATCAAGCGCCCACGCCCAGGCGATGTTGTAGTGGTTCTCGCACCGCGCGGTGCCGAAGTCTGCCATGTGCGTCAACAACCATTCGGGGTCTTCAGGCAATCCGTTCTGAAACGATGGCGCGCTCCACGCTCCGTTTATCGTGCCCTCGCCCGATGCACCGTTGTCGCCCGTGATGTAGATGAACAACGTGTTTTCGGTGGCCTGCATTTCGTCGAGTGCGCCGAGCAGTCGCCCGACCTGTTCGTCGGTGTGCGCCATGAACCCCGCGAACACCTCCATCAGTCGCGCGGCGACCGGCTTGTACTTGTCGGGATACTCGGCCCACGACGGAATCTCCGGCGGTCGCGGCGTAAGCGTCGTGCTCGCGGGTATCACGCCCAACTCGAGTTGGCGCCGAAAAATTCGCTCGCGCAGGTCGTCCCAGCCGTCGTCGAATTGGCCCTTGAATCGCTCGATATACGACGGCCAAACATGATGCGGACAATGCATCGCGCCCGTGGCCAGATACGCGAAAAATGGTCGGTGCGGGTTGGTGCCGCGCTGCAGTCGAATCCAGTCGATCGCCCGCTCGGTGATGTCTTCGCTCATGTGGTAGTCGTCGCGATTTTCATAGGGCATCACGGGCGTCGTTTGATCGAACATCGGCGGCTCGTATTGGCTGGCTTCGGCGCTCAAGATGCCGTAGAAGCGTTCGAATCCGAGTCCGGTCGGCCACCGATCAAACGGTCCCGAGAGTGTTTGCTCGTGCACGGGGGTGACATGCCACTTGCCGAATGCGCCCGTCGAATAGCCGTATTGACGCAATATCTCGACGAATGTCGCCGCTTCTTTGGGGATAATGCAGTCGTATCCCGGAAACGCGCTCGCCCCCTCGGGAATGTTTCCCATGTGCACGGCGTGGTGGTTGCGACCGGTCAACATCGCGGCGCGGGTCGGCGAACACAATGCCGTGGTGTGAAATTGGTTGAACCGCAAACCGTTGGCCGCGACGCGATCGAGCGCTGGTGTGGGCACCGGCCCGCCGAAAGTGCCGCAGGTGCCAAAGCCGACGTCATCCAACAGCACCAACACGATGTTCGGTGCATCTGGGTTCGGCAGCGGAATTTCTGGCCGCGCCGGCATCGACTGGTCGATCAATCGCGATGTCGTGCCGGCAAACGGCGCGGTGGCGAAAGGCAGGCTCGGGCCGCTGGGTTGCATCACTCCGAAATTACCCCTGCATGCCCGCGTGGTCGAAGCATCGGCGAAACACCTCGACCTGCGCCTCGTCGCCGTGCACGACGATGTCGGCTTTCGACCACATCAGTTTCGCCGCCAAAATCGCGGTGAGCGTCGAACGCGACATCGCGACTTCAACCGTCGCACCAGCGCCGTTAGATGGCAAGGCGACACAATTTCGCAATTGCAGGCCGGTAGTTTCGCCGTCGATGTCGAAGCGCACATGCACTTCGACCCCTTCGGCTCGCGACGGGTCGAGCAGCACGCGCAAAGTGTGAATCAACTCTGTCGCGCTCGCGTGGGCGACCGCTCGCGAGCCGAATGAATGTTTCATGAATCGATCCATCGGCGACTGACCGTCGAGGTGTCGGGCTCTGGTGATCGCCCAGTTGCGAATGTTGGCCGCCGGGGTGCGTTCGGCGATCAGACGAAGCCCGTGTGCCAAGAGTTCTTTGTCGACTGTGGTTGCTTGTGGCGAGCGCGCCAACCAAGTCGCCAGTTCGACGCCCCATCTCAGGTCGTCGGCGTCGAGTGCGGCTCGCGCCTGGCGCGAAACTTCCGCTCGTCCACCGAACCCGGCGATCAGTCGCTCGAATCGCCTATCTGGTTGCAACGGAAACAATTTTGACTCGTCGCCGTCGAACCAGCCGCGCAGCCCGGCATAGATCTGTCGAACATGATGTTCAGACACGCCGTATCGTTCGCTGGTGAAGTTGTCTTGGTCGAAGAACGACGGCAGGGTCACGCCCGCGGCGACCTCGTCCATTGTCCAGCCCTTGTTGATTGCCCGCACGGTTTGATCCCACAAGAACTGGATCGAGTCGCGATATCGTTGCGCGACTTCCCGAACCCGGTCGCGTCCAGAGATTGGCGGGCCGTGCGTGGCGATCAGGTGTTCTGGCGACCACGAGACAATGTTGTCGATTCCGGCCAACAATTCCCGCGGGTCGCGGTATTCCTCGCCTCGAATCGCGAAGATGTTGAAAAGCACGGGCCACACGCTGTTGTGCACGCAAACTTTTTTCGATTCGAAAAAGAAATTCACCGAGTCGTCGCTGTCGCTTGGCGAGTGGCGAACCTTGACTTTCGCACCGGCGATCGTGATCTCCCCTTCATCCGGCAATTCGTGCGTGACGGGCAAAAACCCCGGGGTCGCCGGCGCGTGAGCGGGGTTGCGATACGAAAAACCCAGGCCCACATTCACCAGGCCGTCGGCGCCGTCGGCGGGCATGGTGATCGCGAACTGTTCGACCAAACCCCGGCCATATGCGGGGGCGATTTCGCCCGCTGTTCGCGACTTGTTCGCGGCGATGCGCCGGTGTCCGTAAATCGGCAGGGGTTCAACGTGGTTTTTTTCGTCGAGCACGGCTTGGGTGCCCTCGACATAGTGAAAGTGGGTATAGACCACGGCCGCTATCGGGCGCTTGGTTCGCGACCTCAACTCTTGCAGCGCGAGCGCCATCTCTTGGGTCGACTCGCCCGTGTCAAAGGCGATTATTCCGTCCGGTGCGTCGATGAATGTCTGGTTCGACAGGCCGTTGCCGACATAACACCAGACCGCCGGACAAACCTCATAAAAACCTTTGCGAAGCACATCGCTTTGGGCGAGGTGATCGCGATGAACCCGAGCGCCGTTCGGCGCCACGACGGTCTGTCGGTCGTTCGGCTCAAAACTTCGGGCGGTCATGGTGCGCCGACTTGCTTCCTATAGATACGTGTCAGACCCTTACTTTATCCCCAGCCACTTGCCGAGTTTCATTCGCCGCAGGTTTCAGCCCTTGGTCGAGCCGAGGGTCAAACCCGAGACGAACTGCCTGCGCAAAACGAAAAACACGACCAGAGTCGGCAGCGCCGCGATGATCGCTCCGGCGGCGAGCAGGTTGTAATCGGTCACGTACTCTCCGGTCAACCTCCCCAACGCTGATGTGATGGGTCGTTTACGATCGGTCGACATCAGCACCAGCGCCCAGAAGAAGTCGTTGTAAATCCACGTGGTCATCAGCACCGCCAGCGACGCTAGCGGCGGACGCAAAAGCGGCAACATCACACTGCGATAGTGACGAAACACCGAGGCTCCGTCAACCAACGCCGACTCGGAGATCTCTTTCGGAATCGTCTTCATGTAGCTCGAAAGCACGAACGTGGCGAACCCCATTTAAAACGCCACGTGGATGAGCACCACGCCCCAAGTCGAGTTAGAAGCCGAACCCGGACTTTACTGGCTCCTCAGTACTGACGGACTAATCCAGTGAATCGGCTACATCCACTAGAGCTTCGCGATATCTCCGCCTAGAGCGATTCCTTCTAACTCACAGATTTTTCGCGCGATCTTCTGAGTGATGACCAGATCCTCTAAGCCGGCAGCGATTGGATCCTCTTGCTGTTTCCCGGTATGTACTAATTCTGCGAAGGCAGCAATCTCAATCTCGAAATTAGGCTGATATGACATAAAGGTCTGCTCGACATGGTCCAGGCCATTTCGCTGGGTATGAATGTATTTGGTCGGTACTCGCAAGATATAGGGGCTGGAGAAGATGATGTGGTGGCCCTCTCTCTCATTGATCCAACGGATCTCTTCCTGGTACTTTGGGTAATCCTCGAGATAGAACCAACGGATTGTGACTCGCACTCCATCTGAGGTACGGCCTAGGATAATAAATGATTCGCTACGGCTTTTCTTTGGCCAGCGCTCGACATAATCAATTTCCTCGATATGGACATTTAGTGCTCGTAATACCGAGAGTTGGTGGACTATTGAGCCCATCATGGTGTCATGATATTCGGGACCAAAGGCCTTGGAAGCGTCAACGCCTAATGCATCAACCATTGCCTTTTTATTTGAGCTTTCGATCTTCGAGAGCAATTCTTTTGATAGCGGAAATGTTTCGACGTGTGCATCGGTTGTGGCTACTTGGCTATCGCCACTAGGGTGAAAAACGACTACATCAACACTTCTTGGACGACCTTTGATTCGCTCTTGGGCCTTGTAGATAGCCGGATCGAAAGTTTTCATATATCCAAGCATCAATTTACGGCCAGACTTCTTTCTGGAAGTCTCTATCAACGTCATCTCCTCCTGAGAATACGCGAGCGGTTTCTCACAAAAGACATCTAAACCTGCGTCTAGGGCCTGGGCAGCGACCTCGGAATGTGCTCCGGAATTCAAGATGAATGCAGCGTCGATTTCGCCGGACTCGTACATTGCAATTGTCGAATCAAATACCTTGCTGATAGCAAAACGCCTAGCTAGAGCATCTGCGGCCACTCGATTTAGATCTGTGATTGCACGCAAATCGAAGAGATCAATTCGTCGTCGCAAGATTGGTAGATGAACAGATGATGCGATTAAGCCAGCACCAACGACACCAATGCGTATTGGTTTAGGCACCAAAACCTCTGACTTGATTCCTATAAGTCATGTGGCATCGAGAATAGGAGCATTACCCTCTTCCATTTCGAGTTTTTCCCAATTAGAATATAATTTAAGAAACGTTCAGGAGGGGGCGCAAAATGAAAACCAAAGTTGGAATCGCATTGATTACTGCATCTCTGATGGTCGCGGGCTGCTCGAGTCCCGGATCAGATAGCAAAAATAGCGCAAATACCGCAGAAACAATCAATCAACCCGTCACTATTGAAGAAGTGGCGGCCTTAGGTGATATCACACTTGATGTATGGGCTGATGCAGGCGAAGAAAATACAATGAAAATTCTTATACCTAAGTATGAGGCTATGTATCCAAATGTAAAGGTTAATCTCACAATAAAAGGTTTTGATGACCTCATGAGCACTGTAGTTCCCGCCTTAGCTGGAGAGGGAGCACCAGATGTGGCTCAAGGTAATCAAGGTTATGGGGTAGACGGTGCACTAGTTAAAGCAGGGCTAATCAGAAAACTTACTGATGTAGCTACAGCTTACAAATGGAGCAGTATCTATAACTCGGGCGACTTTGGTCAATTTACGTGGAGTGAGGACGGCTCCCAATATGGCTCAGGTGAATTATTTGGAATGAGTCCTGTAGCCGAATTTGTTGGTGTTTTCTACAATAAAAAGAAATTAGCTAAATTAGGTGTTTCTGTTCCAACAAGCTTTGATGAGTTTGTGGTCGCACTCGAAACAGCCAAAAAAGCAAAGGAAACCCCGATCGTTC
>Ga0194116_10007951_pt1 | contig 10841 bp, 7 predicted proteins | sample TA2MahsurfametaG_4_FD_148617 | JGI IMG/M metagenome (GOLD analysis project Ga0194116, IMG submission 148617) | Freshwater microbial communities from Lake Tanganyika, Tanzania - TA2015008 Mahale S9 surface | ecosystem: Environmental > Aquatic > Freshwater > Lake | place: Tanzania: Lake Tanganyika... | reverse complement strand
ATTATCTATGCTAGAACCTAAAAATTCTGCACATACCATTTTTTGTAAAAAGGCATTCAAATAGACTTCATCCAATGTGGAAAGCTCTTTTACCAGAGCAAACAGCAACTTCATCGTACTTTGCGTAGCAAGGTTTATCTGCAGACGGTAAATTTGATCTAATACAAGATGAATATAAGTATCGTGAGATGATAGCTTTTGGAGAAGAAGAAGCTGTTTTTCAAAAGATCTCTCGAAAGCCATCTGTTTTTTATAGTACTCTACGACTAATTCTTGACCAATACCCTGGGCTTCAGAAAAAGCAATCATCTCGTTCGCAGCTAGCGGCACACACCTAAAGTGGGTAAAGACTTGATGAAAAGCTTTTTCATCTATATGGGCCTCTGAGAATAGGGTCAAGCGAAACTCATTCCAGGACTTCTCTGTGGCCTCGTTAATAACCGTTAACGCCATTATCTCAGAAAAAGAAAGATCGGATTTCTTAAGCTCATATATATCCGTTACGATCTTACTCTGTATTGCCGGTGAAAGATCTTGCATGAGACGAGATTTTTTCACAGATAGAATAAAATTGACATACTCATTGCGAAGATGAGGCTGCGCATTTCTTTTCCATCTACTCAAAAAAATGAGTCCCTGTTGTAAAAATTGCAATTGTTGTTGTTTAGAGCAGTCCTTAATGTATTTCAATAAGTAAGCAGCTATATCAAATACAACAGCAGGAGTATCTTTACTATAGGGATATACACAAAACATTCCAGAAAGAGCCTGTAAATAATCTTCCTGTCCCCTTTCAATTTGACCTGATAGATACTTAGTCCAAGATGACTCTAACGATAGAAATAGTTTTGCCTGAGTTTCAGTATCACTTTGCTGTAAAAATAGGACAACGATTGGATGGTCCAGTTGCAGAAGTCCTTCAAACAGCTCCTTAACTGCATCGAAGTTGAGATATGGCAAACATTCTTTATAAAATTGAACCGCCTTACCCGCCCCTGCGTGGTTTATTATTTTTTTATAAAAGCAAGCATCGAGCTGTGATAACAAAGATGAATTTTGCTGTAGTTGCCGACAAAAGATAGATTCAAAATGGTTTCTAAATTTAGGCATGACCTCAGAAATCAATCGTACATTCTGATTTAGAATTATATTCAAAAAGATGACTTCAATAAAAAAATGCTCTCTGTCATTCATCCAAGAGAAATCATCTAGCGACAGTATCTTAGCAAAAAACTTTGCGGTAATCTCTGTTCCCTTCATAGAGCTGAAAACAGAAAGCGGACATAGGATCTTAAGATAAAGGGGTATAGAAAACTCACTGGAGAAGGTGTCTAACATCTCTAATAGAGGGTCTATATTGTTTGTAAAATCCCTCTTTAAAACGCTTGTAATAGATTCAAGATCATCATAAAACTTTTCTATAGAAGACGAACAAGATGGTTCATCTTGAAGGTTTTGCATAAAAATTGAGCTAAGCATCAAATATGAGAATGCGTCTATACTTGATGTTCCGATCATTTTATCTAAAAGATGAAATTCTTCTTGTTGGATTAAATAAAAATGAAATCTATGAAAAAAACCATGTATACAGAATAACAACTCTTTATTTGGAATCACTTGAAAGGATTTGTAGATAAGAGAGACAAATATGAAATAATTACCCTTAACACTTCCAATTTCCTTGTAACTCAAATTTTCAGAACTTATGCAATTTAAAAAATAAAGAAGATAGACTTTTTCTGTATTCGTTATAGTTTTGATCTTAAGATTGGAGCTGATAGATTGCAAAAGTTGTTCATAGAAATCTTCTCTTAAAGCATCACGTATATCTTGTAACTTGTCAAAGATCTCATTTATGGTACAAACCTTGGTTAGAGTATAGCCTGAGTCTTTTCCATTATAAGCGTTTATCCGAAGAGTAGTACCTAATGACTCCTTGAAAGCAGGTTTCACTTCAAATCTTGTATATGATTTAACAGTATAAATATCTTGTAGTATTTGCAGTGACTTCTCTTGGCATATCTTGGTTATGTTGCAAACAAAAGAAGGAAATAAATCTTGCCACTTTTGCTCGAAAAAGGCTCTTTGTAATATTTCTGAAAAAAAATCCAGCTTTGCAGCAAACAACCTACCTTCTTCTGAGCTCTGCGTAACAAGAGGAGAGTTTTTTAAAATCGAAATGGTGATGAAAGCATTATAGAACATATTATAGCTAAAGTCTGGTCCTCTGGCCTTGTCTTGCACAAAAGAATAGTAGGCATCAAGCTCACCACCACTCCTCATTGGAATAGATTGAAAAGAATAGGAGGTGAGCATACGCAAGGCCTTCTCTGTCTCCATATCCCCAGAAGGATCCTTGTAAGGAACGCGGCCTTTAGTAAGTTCGTAAAAAAACCTCCGATACCCCATGAACATAGAAGAATCAATAATCACAAGGTTTTTATTGACAATGTGCTTTTTTACATCTGGAATCGTCCAACCGAAAAGTGCCTTGAAATAAGGGGCTGTCGCCAGATATATCCTCCCTTTCTCTTCAGGAAGAACAAGCTCAATAGCATCATGCGCAAATGATGCGGAATCTTTTCCAAGCAACCAACCCACATTTGTAGAATCTACATTACTTAGGTTTGTAGGGCTCATCGCCTGGATAGGTGAATCTATCAAATTTTTAGAATCAATGACAGTTTCCTGTTTAGCATTTTTTTCTCTTGCAACAATTGGAGAAAAAACTCGTCCATCTACACAAGTTTCGTCAGCAGAAAATTGAAGAGTTATGTCAACGTCAAGGAATCCATCATCCAACTTATTTGGACCAGGATAAAAAGTAACAATGCATTTATTTAAGCCTTCAGCAAAGAAGAATTTCTTAAAAACTCCACTTACCCGGCTGATTCTATTCAGCGTCCTTTCATCTGTAAAAAACGTTTCCCTTTGACGATCATAAAGAAGAGACATCTTACATTCTTCAGGAAATAAGATCTGGAGAGCATTCATGCATAGATAATAACAAAATGACTCCATTTTTTTAGATCTACCATCTGCTATTTGCCCAAAAATGGAAGGTGATATTCCAAATTTCAGAACTACGTCTAAGTCTCTCTCCGGCATTTTATTCATGAGCAGATCACAATTAGTACTCCCTCTAATCGTTGTTGCATGATGAAGGCTATCAAGCCTTTTAAAACGCTCCTTGACACAAAACGGCTTAAGCCGTTCTCCCTTTATAAAAGAAAACATATGAATGCAACTTTCTGATACAGCTTCTATGAGTCTAAATGCTTCTATTGAAAGATTTAAGGAATTGTCTTTATTGCAGATCTTAACTTTCTTACTAAGCAGTGTGTTCAAATTTGCTTTTTGACTTTCATCTAGCAGCATCTTATATGTGTAATCTTCATCATGTAAATGCGGGTCATTGGCATCAAAAGGAATAAGGGACATAATTACGTACTAGGGGTAAAAAAATTCTAAATCGAAATAACAAAGAGAGTGATAAACACTCTCTTTGTTTGCTTGGGGATAAGAGGTTACTAAGATATTACGCAAAGCCTATTGTCATCATAAAGTTTCTTATACCTACTAATTATACTGTAGGCACTCTCCTTACCTTCTTCCGTTTCAATGTTTTCAGCAATACTCATGGCTTTGCTAAATTGAAACTTACAAGCAAGGGTAGATACAGCCGTCAAATCCAAGTCGACTCTTTGATGTAATGACATTAGAAAAGGCTTCAGCTCAAGAGCTTTGTCTATATATCGATCCCAACATAGATTCTTGCCGGCTGCCGTAAGAACATAACTTTTTTGATTTTCACTAAAACGTCTGTCTAAGGAGTTTACAGCAGGCTCGACTCCTTGATCTAGGATCTTACGTGCTAGCTGTCTGGCTACTGTTTCTAAAAATGAATTCTCAATGCCAACTTCTTCTGCTACTATTTTAACAGCACCTAGAGATCTCTTATCAGCGACAGTATCTAAAAGTGTTTTGGTAATATTGCAATACGCATCTATAAAATTTGTATTAGGAATGAACGTGTTCACGGATTCTTGATATATTTTTAAAACTTTTGTAAGGGCTATAGCCTCCACAAGACTACCACTGTTCAACAAAGATACTACAGCTGGTTTTAAACGGTCACTCACAAATCCTTGAACGTTATATACCAAGTCACAATGTTTTAATCTTACTCGACTAAGTTCTTGATTGGCATCTTGGACATGATTAGAAATACTACCTGCCATCATGATCATTTCTTTTGCTGGTTTTCGCAGAGCAAGAGATAAAAGCAAATGATTCCTCTCACTTACTGGTAGCTGCGCTAAAGCATAAACAGCAGAGCTGTTAACAGAGAGAACCATTCCACTGAAAGACCATTTCTTTTTTCTATACACCTGATTTGAAACTTCAGCTATCTTAGTTAATTGACTCGCAACATGCTTATGGGATCCACGATCAGTGAGCTCCTTTACCATCATTTGAATCTCTTTTATTGCCAAAAATTCAAAATTACGAGCGCTTGTATCAAAGATACCTTTTGCAGACTGAGCTAAAAAAGAAATGTCGTCCGGCCTTAAAAAAGATGCTATAGAATCAAAAACTCTTGGTTCTTGCATAGCTATGTGTAGGGAATTTGCGCCTGGATTGTTAAAGTTATTTTTTACATTAATTGCCATACATTTTCACCTAAAAAATAAAAGTGGCAAGATAGTACGCCTAAGCTAATTTTCGATCAAAAGTATTTCCATTTGATTTAATCAAATTTATTACAACTTTTATTTCATAGTAAGATATTTTGCCGATGCGATAGATATGTCATCCCCAAGGCAATTTTCTTGTATAAAGATAATCCTAGATCTAAGCCAATCTGAGGGATTATAGATACTTAGATTTTTGGGATTTGGCAAAATGGCACAAAGGGATGCCAACTGATCGATGTTTAGCTCCTTAAGGCTCTTTCCAAAATGAACTTTTGCCCCCTGTTCAAATCCAAACACCCCTTCAGCAAGCTCAGCTGTGTTCATATACATTTCAAGAATACGTTTTTTACCTAAATATAACTCCATCAAAAAAGTAATATAAGCCTCAACAACCTTTCTGAGGATAGTTTGATCTTGATAAAGAAACATATTTTTTACAAGCTGCTGGGAGATAGTACTTCCTCCTGTGTATTTCGACTTATTTGTTGCTGCATATGTTTTGAGAGATTTCCACATATTCTTTACTTCAAATCCTGAGTGAAGTAAAAAGCCAGCATCTTCTGATACCAGGACACAAAGCACGGCATTTTCAGAAATATCATCAAACGCAATCCACTTTTGTTGTAATGTTGCTGAAGGATTGCTTTGTAATGCGCCATGCAGTTCTTGACGCATGTAGCGTGTGGTAGACGGATTGATCCACTTATAACGGATAATCCAGAGTGAACTAACAGCGAAAATTAGAAGTTGAAAACCTAAAATAAAGAAGGCTACTCTTCTGTAGACACCTTTTTTATTCTCATATCGTTTATTTATGATCTTAAAAAATAAACCTAACAAAATTACAAGCACACTATATATCAGGTAGCGCTTAATTTTCTGTTTTAGCATCATTCTTGTAAGAGGTACCGCCCGATCACTGATATCGAGCTTTTCCTCTTTCTGATACACGTAAACTATATTTTCGGAAGATGTAGACTGAAACTGAATATGGCTCATTCCAAAACCACTTACAGGAAGTACCACATCATTATGTCCACTTCTACCCAGATAAGCCGAAATTGTCTTACTGATCTCTTCAAAAAATGTAGATGTATCCCCTGCTGCAAGAATCCTTCTACCTTCCGTAATTGCAGCCATAATTGCCGGATGCGATGCTATGGACCCCATTGTTTCAGCATAGGGCATCGTGAAAAAAGAGCCATTAATTTGACCATTACTTCCTAGTAGCAAGTCAAATTGACTAATAAGTGGGTCTAGACTGCTATTACATCTGGCATTTTTAGGCAGGAATACGCCTCCATAGCGATCTATAACTTGTAATTTTATGAGCAGAGAGTCTATCTCAGGGACTGTGGATCTTAGTTCTATTGTATCTATAGATCTACAAATAACACCTGGAATATCATCACATACCAGATCTGTCCAGCAGATAAGACTCCAATCGGGATGAATACGTTTAAACCTAAGGATGGTTTGTATTTGTTTTTTTAAGGCACGATCAGAGCTAAGATGCAAAAAGTGAAAAACCTTAGGTATATGATGGCAAGAGGTAGAAGCTGTCTCATATTCTTGCATAGAGGGCTGCATTTTAGCCTCTGAGGGCATACAAACTATCAGAGCAATCGCCCAAAAAAACCATTTCATAATTTAATAGCTTTTCTTGCCGATTTTCTAAATTTCAAGCCTAAAAAGAAACCTAAACACAAAGAGATCACAGACCCAAAAATGGCTATATACTGGATATTTCTTTTACGTTCTTTTAAAACTGCCAATGAGTTTTTTAACTCTTTATTTTTTTGTTGTACTTCAAGGATCTGCTCTGGGGCTAATGACCAACTGGAAGCCCAATCATGTTTTACATACACATGCCCTGTCTTAATAAGCTGCTTAACATGTCTTGGTGAAAAAAAATCATATGCAAAAAAATAACTAGCGGGAAGAGGTATATCTTTGTAACCGGTCTTACCAAGCAAAGATCTTACGCTAAGAGTAAAGTTTTTAAAGGTTCTTTAAACAACAAGAGTAGCCACACTTTCTTGCAGGTACTGTTTTGTTGACTCTTCCCAGCTATCAGAGATACGATTAATGGTATCTTGTAAAATAGGATGAGAAGGAACACTACCAAACATGCCTATGCAAGGAAATATACTAGAGCAGGTACCAGCATGAGGACGCTCTAGCCCCACAAAAAAATCAAAGCTTTCACAAAGGGGATCAAAAGCATGCAGGCAAAGAGCATCATGATCCATGTATATCCCCCCTTCTTTGTTTAAGATCTCCAAACGAAGAATGTCCGACTTCTCCCCATAATTTAAAGATAAGTGGTATTGCTCACTAAGTTTGGTAAATAGTGCATCGGTAACCTGTCTTACCTCCATACCGTCAAAAACAGCTGTCCTTTCTCGATCTGTCCAAAAAACAAACTGCCAATCAGGATGTAACTTTTTCCACGAAAACATACAATCTATAGAGGCCTTAGGTAAATTAAGAGGGCCCAGCCAAATGAAGTGAATGATCTTAGGTATCCGGGTTACTGCTGACCTAGAAACTATGTGGTCTTTATTGTTGTTATAGATTTCTTTGTAGAAGTCTAAATCTTGAAAATCTTTGTAGGTTTATATAGAACCCCAGGACGCCGTTTTTTTACCCATAAGACCATCAAAAGTCTGGTCCACATGGTATGACTTAAGAAGATAAGCTGAAAAAGTAGCTATCGAAACAATCAGTGAAGCCGCAATAAATTTTCGCACCTAAGGCCCTCAAAACATCTTATTTTTTTTATAATAAACCTATCCTACTTTATACAAAAAAATAAATAAAATTATTTTGACAAATAGACAATCATAAACGCTAGGTGCTTATTACTTTATAAACTTCATCGAGCTCAAATTTTCCATAAGAAGCTATTCCACCAGTTGAGTCTGAGTATTCGTAAGGGCAAGGTCCCTTAAACGACACAACTTTTCCTTTATAAAGATCAAAACGAATATTTTCTTTAAGCTCTTCTTTAACACTTAGATAGACTAGAAGATCACACCCACATTCAATTGCTTTTTCATGGGCATATTTTATAAGAGATTCTTTAAGTTGCTTTGAAATTTTCATGGGATAAACAGTCTCCATAAATACAACAGGAATATTATTTTCCTTGTCCCATAAAATCTTGAAAATAGCGCGACAAAGAAGCCTTCCCTCAGGATCTTTTATCGCAATTAGAGCATTTTTACCGTCTATACAATAAGCGATTAATGCCTTATTGTACTCTGGAGAACCATCGATGCGCAAGCAACTACCTTCAACTTCTGTTCCGCAAAGGAAAAGATCTTCCCAGTCGGAATAAAGTCCTATCTTTCCTGGATTGTCGTTACCGCTAAAGAAGAACGACTTTTCCGAGGGTAGCATTTTCCATTTTTCAAAAACTTGAGGACTCTTGTTCTGGATGAATGCTAGGTGGATATTATTTTCAGTATTGAACCTTTCTTCCTGTAGTGTATTTTGGAGAACAGAAAAAACAAATGTTGAAACAACCCTATTTAGCTCTATGTCTTGAAGATTTCTTATCACAGACAGAAACACTTCTAAGCATAAAGGATATCGTGATGATAAAAATGTGCTTTGATACCTAGCAAGACTATCTTCTACAGTTCGATCTCCTCCTAATACAACATCGCTAAATAACTTATTATGGATTTTACTCACCTCTTCATGAAAATCTCCTGGTAAATTTCTAAGAGTTTTACCTTCTCCCATTTTACAAATAAACATAACTTTATTAAGTAGATTTATAATCTTCTGTATAGGTTGATCTTCAAGGTCTACTGAGCAAATTTTAGCTAGCAAGATTAATTTATCTTGTGGAGTAAAACCCCATGTTTCATCAATAGCCTGGCATGCAATCAGAAAGTTGGACATAAGGGGGTTATTTACATCTCTAAATTCTACTCTTTTTCTAGTAATAAATAAGCGTATAGGATCATAGGTAGAGGAATATAAAGGATCATAATGTGCCTTAGCCATCCACATCGAAGGGATTATAGAAGGAAGTATCTTATGAATAATGTACTTACCTTTACTGCATGCCATTTGCTTATAGACAGTAAAAAATGAAGGTTGCTCTAAAGAGCGACACAGTTTTTGTAAAAGAACCAAGGAAATGGACTCCCCTCGATAATTTTTTATTTCCGTACCAATCGGACTTTCTTCTTCAAAATAATCCCAAAGAACTTCTTCCAGCTCGTTCAATGTTTTGATGGCTTCAAGCCTCCTTTGAGGATCGCGAAATTGCTTAGCTTGCTGATTTATGAGTGTTATAAATTTTGTAAAATGATCAGGCACTTTCGCTCTTTCTATAAATATTCTAAGCAATTCATACCTATCCATTGCTGAAGATAAAGACCGACACATAGGTAAAACTTGATCTAAAAAAAACTGTAAATGTTCGCTTGGAATACGCGCGACAGTCCCTAAGTAGGCTGATATACTTGCCAAATTCTGTAAATCTTCAAAAAATTTACTTCCATGCTCAATCATAAACTCAATCTGGGTATCATCTAAGTCTGGTATTGGCTCTACGATTTCAAGTAAAAACTCATACGTGTTGATCGTTTCACAAAGATCTTCGACAAGTTTGATAACCTTTTGCTGCTTATCGTCAGAACAAGAAAATATTGAACTCAAAAAGTTTTTTTTATTGCGATCGATATAACTTTCAGTAAACCCTGATTTATCAAGCTTCTCCATAATTGGCTTGCAAGATTCTAGGACAGCTTGAATTGACTGGACGGAATGAAATAACACAAATTTTTGAAGATCTACTTCAAACTTCTCATCCGAATGTTCTTGTGAGAAAAAAGAAAGCATCTTTTTATAAAGAATAATTTTTCGACTCGTTTCAATGGCCTCTGTTGCTAAGTCCTGATCTTTTTTATTTAATAAAACCTTATGGAAAATATGGGTACACTTTTGGAGTAAAGTTTGATTCGGGCCTGAAAATTTGCTTATGAGAATGGACGTATTTTGATCTTGAGGAAGATCTTGGAGAAGTCTTCTGGTAATCTTAAGAACTTTTTGCAATTCTTTTTTAGAAAGGTTTTCCACACCTTTTTCATCACAGCGATCTATATACTGATCTGATCGATCAAATTTAAAACAAATAAACACAAAACACCCTCGTTTATTTTTGTATTTATATTAAAAACAAACATAGGGCAATAAAAAAATATATAGTTATTAAATAAGAGTGCTTTTTATAAAAAAACACTCTTCTTTAAGATTCATCATCTATTAAAATGCTTGGACAGATAGCGTGACAGGCTCTTTCGATGCTATATCGATAAGAGTAAAATTAAAGTTATTTTTAAAATCAGATCTTGGCACAAATATAATAGTATTCATATGAGAATAAGGACCGATGATCTGATCTTTTACCGACTTACAGTAAAAGTCTTCATCTAAAGCTTGATTTGCCTCCGAGGACTTTATTCCATCAATAATTGCTGGAATCACTAAAGGCCATATGAAAAGAGCTCCTACACCATATCCAGTGATCCTTCCGACGGTTGACGTATGTACCTTATCTGCAACTTCATCAGAAGTTGCATAAGGAAGGGAAATCCTATTCAGAGCAAAACTGTAGGTTTTATTGCTTCTATTTTCTACATATAGTTGAAGTGGTTGATATCCTTTACGGATAAGATCTCTATCTAAGTATCTTATACAATCTTGCTTGGTGAATGCTTTAGCAACAGCTACTACCTCAGAAGAATTTGCCTGAGCATCGATAAGATACGTTGCTTGTAAATTACTCAAGGCTGATGCGTTGTAACTGGCACAACCGGTTGAAAGAATTAGCATAATTACTGAAGTCGGAATAAAGAGCGCTATGCTTCGTTTGAACCAAGGTTTTGTCATGATAATAAATTTTCCAATTAAAATTTAAGAATGAAGGACAGACAAAATAACACAAAAATGGAATTTAATTAAAAAAAAACAATCATTTTAAAAAGGATAAAAAAAATTTGGTCCTTCCGACTTTTTTATGGGTAAAGCTCAAGACCACCACAATGAAAATAAATCGCTATCTTGAAGTTCTCCCGATTTCTAAATCCACAGGCCATAGCCTTGATTTTTTGAATTTTCGAG
>Ga0194116_10007947_pt1 | contig 10844 bp, 9 predicted proteins | sample TA2MahsurfametaG_4_FD_148617 | JGI IMG/M metagenome (GOLD analysis project Ga0194116, IMG submission 148617) | Freshwater microbial communities from Lake Tanganyika, Tanzania - TA2015008 Mahale S9 surface | ecosystem: Environmental > Aquatic > Freshwater > Lake | place: Tanzania: Lake Tanganyika... | reverse complement strand
GAATCTTGCGACGATTATTTCTTTGCGAAAACTTTGTTTGCGCTATCAGCCCGATGTCTTGGTCGCGCATGGCTTCAGCGAGCACTTGTGGGGACGATACGCCGGACTACTCGCGGGCGTACCCGCGCTGGTGCACGTCGAGCACAACACGCGCGAGCGCTATTCCCGCTGGAGACTGGCGCAGGCACGATGGCTGGGGCGGCGAACGGCGCGGATCGTCGGTTGCGGCCCTGGCGTACACCAACGACTGTTGGAGCTAGGTTTTCCGGCCGGGCGCACCACCGTTATTGCCAACGGCATTGATCTCGCGCCTTTCATGGGAACCGAACCGCTTGCTTTTGCAAGCCGCGAATCAGCCCTGATGATGGTCGCTCGCTTCGGCGCACAGAAAGATCATCTGACACTGATTCGCGCCATCGCCATGCTGCGCGAACGCGGACTGCAGCCTGCTGTTTATCTTGCAGGAGGTGGCAAGGCGCGGCATCGCGCGGTAGCCGAAAAACTTGTCAAAGATTTACAGCTACAAGATCAGATAGTTTTTTGTGGACTGGTACATAATATTCCGGAACGCCTGAGCCTCACGAAAATCGCCGTGCTCAGCACGCACTACGAAGGTATGCCCCTGGCGCTAATTGAGGGCATGGCTGCGGGCTGTGCTGTCATTGGCACACGCGTTCCGGGTGTCCAGGAAATCATTCGTGATGGCATTAATGGTCTGCTCTGCGAGCATAAAGACCCGAAGAGCCTCGCCGATACCCTCGAGTGTTTGCTGCGAGATGAGTCACTGGCACAAAGACTGGGCTCCACCGCTCGGCTGGAAGCGATTTCGGCATACGGTCGCGAACGCATGAATGCGGAGTACGAGAGGCTTTTTCTCGAGCTTATCCCGCTAGCTGATTGACTCAAAGACTAGGCTTCACGTCCTACTACGCGCAGCCTCGAAGGCTCTGAAGCGAGCTCACCTATCCTATCGAGCACCAGTGGCAAGGCATCTGCAAAGCTGATAGCGCGAGCCTTTTCCTCAAGCGCCAAACGAGATCCCTCATGTGCAAGCAGATCGAGGCATTCTCGCAGCACGGCGTCGGCCTGCGGCGTGGGCGCGCGCACCGCGCCGAGTTCTGCACAGCGCGCGATCCGTGCAGTCTGATCGCCGGCGATCGGCACGGCCACGCAGGCCTTACCGAGCGCGAGGGCCTGCAGCAGCGTGTCGCCGCCGTTTACAAGCACGAGGCAGGAGCGCTCGAGCAACACGCGCAAGGCACCACCACGCACCTCGCGCAACACGCAAAATCGATCACTCGCATGCGCAGACTCTGCGTAGGCGGGACCGGCCACAAAAGCAACTTTGTAACCTCGCGCGGCAATCGCCTCACCCCAGCGCGCAAAGTGCGCGGGTGTCATCGCTGAGTCATGGAACTGACCGCCGCCGCCCGGCACGATGAGCAGATCCGGGTTGCCTAACGACCCGAGCAAGGCCTCTGCACTCGGCTCATCCGCGGGCGCGAGCACGGTATCCAGAAAGCGCAGTGTCGGTCGCCCGAGCAGCCTCAACTTCAAACGCTCGAGCAGCGTTACACGCCCAGCAATCATTGCAGGGTAAGAGATCCAGTGTTCATCGAGCAGGCGCATCCAGCTTAAGCGAAAGGCTTTGTACCGCTGCCGACCCCGAGAACTGACGTAAATGACACGCGCGCCGATTCGCCGCGCGGCCCGCAACGCGCCGGTACGACCCGCGTTATCAAAGATCACGATCTGTGGGGCGAATTGCGCAATCACCCGTTTAACCTCCGCCGTGCACAGCGTGGGTGAAGCAGGCACCAGCGTCGCCGGGTGATGGAAATTTCGCGCGTAGGGGGCTTCGCGATGCAACACGAAGTGCGTTTCAACATTTGGCCAGCGCGCCTTGAGCGCATCCGCAAGGCTACGCGCCCGGGCGAATTCGCCCATACCGCTCGGGCCACTAACCGGAACAAAAAGGATACGCGGGGAGAAGGACATTTCTTCGGTTATTATGCCGCGACCCTGATCGCCGAAGGATTCCTGCACCGACCCGCTTGCGGAGTACCCAGGATCCGGCGCCGAAAGCGCTGGCGGGTAAGGCTTTTTTGCAACCTTGGTGCGCTTGCAATCCCTTTCGCGCTCTGGTGCGGTTATAATTTTATGCGTGCGGGGTCGACCGAATGGTGGCCTCAGTTCCGCCAAGGGTTTTTTCTGTCACTGTTCTCAAGAGGATTTCCAAAAATGAAGACTCCGATCGTCGTCAAGATGGCCGCCGCCGTCGCCGTTGCCGCCGTTGCCGGCTGCTCTGACCTCAAGCCCCTGCAGGCCCAGATCGATGGCCTGAAGACCCAGGTCTCGAGCCTGCAGTCGCAGGTCGCTGCCGCCAAGAGCTCTGCCGACGCTGCCAACGGCGCCGCCGCTTCGGCCGCTTCGGCCGCGAACGCAGCGCAGTCGACGGCCAACCAGGCGCTCGCCGCCGCTCAGGCCAGCCAGTCCTCCTCCGACGCGACCAACGAGAAGCTTGACCGCATGTTCAAGCGCTCGATCTCGAAGTAATCCTTCGGGACCAAGATCGTGATCGTTCGAAAGAGCGATCGGCCTCTGGGTAAAAGAACGCCGCGCGTTGCGCGGCGTTTTTTTTGGCGCCTGTGCACAACCCGCCGATCTCAAAACCGCAGCAGCGCCGAACCCCAAGTGAGGCCGCCGCCAAAAGCCTCGAGCAGCACGAGTTCGCCGCGCTTGATGCGCCCATCGCGTACCGCGGCATCGAGCGCGAGCGGCACCGAAGCCGATGACGTATTGCCATGCTCCTGCACGGTTACCACCACGCGCTCCATGGGCATCTCGAGCTTCTTCGCGGTCGCCTGAATGATGCGGATATTGGCCTGGTGCGGCACTAGCCAATCGAGCGCCGACTTATCGAGTCCGTTCGCCGCGAGCGTTTCATCGACGATCGAACCCAAAGATTTGACGGCGATCTTGAATACCTCGTTGCCGGCCATATGGATGAACGCAGGGATGCGTCCCGTCTCGTCCTGATGAAAGCCCTTGGAGGGCCCGACCGGGCAGTACAGTAAATCTTTAAAAAAACCGTCGGTGTGCAGATGCGTGGAAATGATGCCCTGCTCAGCGGAGGGTTTGAGAACCACCGCGCCGGCGCCGTCACCGAACAAGATCGCGGTGCTGCGATCGCTCCAGTCGACGATGCGACTGAGCGTCTCGGCACCCACCACGAGCGCGCACTTCGCATCACCCAATCGCACGAACTTGTCGGCTATCGACAGCGCGTAGATGAAGCTGCTGCAGGCGGCCTCGACCGAAAACGCCGGAATCTTTCGCAGGCCGAGTCGATCCTGCAGCAAGGCGCCGCAGTTCGGGAAAATCTGGTCGGGCGTGCAGGTACCAAAAACAATGAGATCGATGTCATCGGGCTCGACACCCGCCGCCTGCATGGCACGCCGCGCAGCCGGCACCGCGAGATCCACCGTGGTTTCACCCTGCGCGGCGATACGACGCTGGCGGATGCCGGTACGCTCCTGAATCCACTCGTTCGAGGTCTCGACCATTTTCTCAAGGTCGGCATTGGTCAGCACTTTTTCAGGCAGATGACTGCCGGTACCGACGATCCGTGAATATTTGAGCATTCCCTCTCCACGCGACCGATAGCCGCAAATCTTCGTGTTGCGCAGTCTGCGCTACGCTACGGCGCAGCCGGCGCGTCAGCCTCCAAAGCCTGCTGCACGTGCGTGACGAGCTCACGGCGCACCGCCGTCGCGGCGATGGCGATGGCGCGCGCGAGCGCCACTCGATCGGCACTGCCGTGACTTTTTACCACGACTTTTCGTAGGCCGACCATGACGGCGCCGTTGTAGCGGCGCGGATCGAGCGAGCCCGAGACGCGATTGAGCACGGGTCGCGATAAAATCGCCGCCAGTTTACTGGTCCAATTCGCGGTGAACTCGCTGCGCAGCCGCCCGCTGATGAGTCCCGCCACACCTTCCATGGTCTTGAGCGCCACATTGCCGGTGAAGCCATCGGTCACGACTACATCGACTTTGCCGGTGAAAATATCGCCGCCCTCGACGAAACCGACGTATTCGAAATCGCGATGTCGTTGGCTGTATGCCCAGGCGCGCAGCAATACATGCGCCTCCTGCACGAGATCGTGTCCCTTGCTCTCCTCGGCACCGATATTGAGCAAACCGACGAGCGGCCGCGGCATGTCATGCACATCGCGCGCCACGATCGCGCCCATAATGGCGAACTGCTCAAGTTGATGCGCCGTCGCGCGAACATTGGCGCCGAGATCAAGGATATGAGTGTAGCCTGCGGCATTCGGCACGGCCGACATGATCGGCGCGCGCTCGACCTCGGCGAGACACTTGAGTACGAAGTGCGCGATCGCCGTGAGCGCCCCGGTATTGCCCGCGCTGACCGCGGCATCGGCTCGCGCCTCGTGCACGAGGTCGATGGCCACCCGCATTGAAGAGTCTTGCTTGCGGCGGATCGCCTCGCGCGCCGAGTCGGTCATCAAAATAATTTCGCTTGCCGGTATGACTTGCAGCCGGCGACGCAGTGCACCGGCGGGTGCGGCCGCACTCAAAAGAGCGTCGATGATTACGGGCTGCCCAACCAGCTTGAGTTCAAGCAGCGGATCGTCTTGCAGCGCGCGAAGCGCCGCGGGCACACATTCCTTCACGCCCAGGTCGCCGCTCATGACATCGACCGCGATGACGGTCATTTAGTGTTTGCTCCCATCATCGGGAGCGAACGGGCCGATGGGCCCGCCATACGCAATCAGCCTGCGATTTCTTCGTCAGCCGGCTTCTCGATCACGCGCTTGCCACGATAGAAACCATCGGGCGTGATGCGGTGACGGAGGTGCGTTTCACCCGACTGCGGATCGACCGACAGGGCGGGCTTGGCAAGGCGATCGTGCGAGCGGTGCATGCCGCGCTTGGACGGCGTCTTGCGGCTCTTTTGAACTGGCATGTCGGACTCCTGCGAACTCGAATTCGAAAACCGGGCGGTTCACTCAACGACCGCGTTTGAGGAGCTCCCCCAGCCCCGCAAACGGTCTCTGCACAACTTGTTCTTCCTGCTGACGACCCGCGGCCTGCTCCTCGCTGGGTACACACTGCGTGTCGTCGTCGTGTCGCGGCACGAGCGGCACCGCGAGTAGCAGCTCTTCTTCGGCGAGGTCGCGCAAGGCGATTCGCCCTTCGGGCGCCAAGGTCGGCTCGATCCCCGGATCGAGCTCTTCGGCGCGCTCGGGATCCGTGACCAGCCAAACCTTCGACACATCGTCGACCGCTAGCCACACCGGCTGCAGGCAGCGCTGGCAGCGCAGCCCGAGCCTCGCCTGGACCGAAACTTCAGCCATCGGCTGTCCACGTTCGCGACTGAAGACAATGCGGCAATGAGCCGTGCCTTCAGTACCGGCGAGTGCCGGCACCAGACGGGGCAAGTCGACGAGCGGCAGGTCGATTTCCCGAACCTCCCCCGCGTCAGCCAAATGATCGACATCTACAGGTCGTGACCAGTCGGCCGGCATGGGGTGCGTATAATAGGGGGCACCTCCCCTCGAGTCAAAACGACTTGCTGGTAAGCCGTTGTTTTCTGTGGCTGAAAACCCCTCCGCTGCCCTGACCCGCCCGCTTTGGCTGGCCTCGAGCTCTCGTTACCGCCGCCAGCTCCTTGAGCGGCTCGGCATCCCCTTCGCCTGCCGCAGCCCCGATATTGATGAATCTCGACAGCAGGGCGAGCCGCCCGCACACCTCGCCGAACGACTCGCGCTTGCCAAAGCCAAGGCCATTGCGGCGAGCGAACTCGGCGCCCTGGTGATCGGCTCGGACCAAGTCTGCGCACTCGGCGACGAGTGCCTCGGCAAACCGGGCAGCGCCGCCGCGCAAGCCGCCATGCTGGCGCGCCTTTCCGGGCAGGTGGTCACCTTCCACACCGCCGTGACTATCGTCGGCATCGAGGCCGGACTCTGGAAGCAACACCGCGATGAGACGCGTTGTGTGTTCCGCACACTCAGCGAGCACGAAATTCTCGATTATGTCGAACGCGAGCCCGCCCACGACTGCGCCGGCGGTTTCAAAAGCGAGGGACTCGCGATTTCTTTGTTCGAGTGCATGGAGAGCACCGATCCGACGGCTCTCGTCGGGCTGCCGCTCATCTGGGTCGCGAATACCCTGCGCCCTTTCGCCGCCACATCGACGCGTTAGTGAGCGCATCGATCACCCGCGCAAGCTCGACGGGCAGCGGTGCATTGACGCTGAATTCGGTACCGCGATCGGGCCATACGAAAGACAAGCTCGAGGCATGCAAAAACATCCGCTCGAGGCCGAACTCGCGCATTTCTTTGTTAAAATCGGCCTCGCCATATTTGGGATCGCCGGCGACCGGATGTCCCGTATAAGCCGCATGCACGCGGATCTGGTGAGTACGCCCGGTGAGGGTGGAAACCTCGAGTAAAGAGGCGATGCGACCAAACGCCTGCACCGGTCGAAAATCACTAATCGAACTTTTGCCTGAGACGTGAACTTTGACCGTGCGCTCGCCGCCGACGCGCAGATCGGTACGTAGCGGCGCATCGATGCGCTTTTTGCCTAGCTGCCAGCTGCCTTTGACGAGTGCCAGGTAGCGTTTCTCGAAACTCTCGCCATCGCGCAACCCGGCATGCAGCATGCGCAGCACTGCGGGCCGACGGGCGACCAGCAGCACCCCGCTCGTATCGCGATCGAGCCGATGCACGAGCTCTAACGTATCGCCTTCATCGGGGCGGCCCGCGCGTAGCACCTCGATCACCCCGAAACTGCGCCCGCTACCACCATGCACGGCGAAGCCGGCGGGCTTGTTGATCACGAGCAGCCGCTCGTCCTCATAAATGATCGAGGCGGTGACGGTCGCGACCAGCGACGCCGGGACTCGCGAGCGCGGCGGGGTCGGCGCAGCGCCGCTTGCCCACTGAGCCTCGGCAGCCTCGAGCCGCACCGGCGGCAACCGCACTTCATCGCCTGCGGCCAGCCGGGTGTCTATGCCTGCCCGCTTTCGATTCACCCGTACCTCACCCTTGCGGATAATGCGAAATAACCGGTTCCGCGGTACTGCCGGATACTGGCGAGTGAGGAACTTGTCGAGGCGGCTGCCCGCGTCATCTTCACCAACCGTGACGTGACGCACAGCAGTTAACCCGGTTTGTTTCGTAACGTCTTGTTTTTTCATGGGCTTTGTCATACGATAAGAATGCTTACGAGTGCGTCTGACCGTCCCTGGTTCGCCGCCCGCAGGCATTAGCGCGACGCCTGAAGCGGGCGCCGCATGTTAGTTGGTCCTCGGCAACGAGGCCATCGAATCCGGCCGACAGTCGCAGCGTCGTTCGACGCGCCTTCGGTTGCCAGTGACCAAGAAGACAGACGTAACGTGTTTCATTTCCTCGTCACTCTGTTCATGCACCACCTCGATGCATTGGTTCTGCCCGTGCGCCCGCGGTTTCCCGCCCGGCGCGTCGCGGTGTCCCAGCGGACGACCCCCGGAATACTGTCGCCCCCCATCAGGAGTTTAGGGGTCCATGAAAAGAATGTTGGTAAACGCGACGCAGCAGGAAGAGCTGCGCGTCGCGCTGGTTGAAGGACAAAAGCTTTACGACCTGTCGATCGAGCTTCCGTCTCGCGAACAAAAAAAGTCGAATATCTACAAGGGGCGTATCGCCCGCATCGAGCCCTCGCTCGAAGCCTGCTTCATCGATTACGGCGCTGAGCGCCACGGCTTTCTGCCGCTAAAGGAAATCTCGCGCGAGTATTTCCTCAAAAATCCCTCCGGCGGGCGTTTCAATATGCGCGAGATCCTGCAAGAGGAGCAGGACATCGTCGTGCAGGTCGAAAAGGAGGAGCGCGGCAACAAGGGCGCAGCGCTCACCTCCTATATCTCGCTCGCCGGTCGCTTCCTCGTGCTGATGCCCAACAACCCGCGTGCCGGGGGCGTCAGCCGCCGCATTGAGGGCGAGGAGCGCGACCAGATGAAGAGCATCATGGATGCACTCGTCATCCCGCAGGGCATGGGGGCGATCGTGCGTACGGCCGGGCTCGGCCGGGCCACCGAAGAGCTGCAGTGGGACCTCGACAATCTCAAGATACAGTGGGACGAGATCGTCAAGGCCGTGCTCTCGGGTCCCTCGCCTTTCCTCGTGTACCGCGAGAGCGATCCTGTCACCCGCGCCCTGCGCGATTATTTTTCGGATGATATCGGCGAAGTATTGGTCGATGAGCCGAACGCGCACACGATCGCGGCGGAATACATGCAGCGCTTCATGCCGGCTGAGGGCGGTCGGCGGCTGAAGATGTACACCGATGACATCCCGCTTTTCACCCGCTACCAAATCGAAAGTCAAATTGAGTCGGCCTATGCGCACAAGGTGCAACTGCCCTCGGGTGGCTCGATTGTCATCGACTACACCGAGGCGCTGGTCTCGATCGACATCAACTCGGCGCGCGCCACGCGCGGCGGCGACATCGAAACCACGGCCACCAACACCAATGTCGAAGCAGCCGACGAAATCGCCCGCCAACTGCGTATCCGCGATATCGGTGGTCTGATCGTCATCGATTTCATTGATATGGAAGAGCCGCGCAATCAGCGCATCGTCGAAGATAGGCTGCGTGAAGCCATGAAGATGGATCGCGCGCGGATACAGATCGGCCGGCTGTCACGCTTCGGCTTGCTCGAAATGTCGCGGCAGCGCCTGCGACCCTCGCTCAGCGACTCGAGTCACGAAGTTTGTCCGCGCTGTCAGGGAATCGGCAGTATCCGTACCGTCGAGTCGATGGCGCTTGCGATCCTGCGCCTCATCGGCGAGGAGACGCGGAAAGATCGCACCTCTAAGGTCATCGCTGAAGTGCCGGTCGAGGTTGCGACCTATCTCATTAACGAAAAGCGCGAGTGGTTGCGCACGCTCGAAGATAAGAGCGATGTCGAATTGTTGATCGTGCCCAATCTCAACATCGACACGCCCGAATATTCCATCCGCCGCGTTCGCGACGATGAGATGGAAGCCCCCGAATTCAAGCGCGTGTCGTACCAGTTACCGACACCCGCCAAGGTGCCGAATGCGACCACCACCCGGGAAAAACAGGCGGCGCAGGAACCTGCTGCCGTCGCCACGTTCCTGCCAACGACGCCCGCACCTATTGTCGCTCACGCCCCCGCGCCAGCGGCCGCAGCCGCGCCCCCGGTCACGATCAGCGTGCCCGCTGGTCCGCAACTTGGAATCTTTGTACGCCTCTGGCGCTGGCTCTTCGGGGCGCCGCAGGCTGAGCGCGCGGTCGAACGTGATGAGCGCGGTAAGCGTAGTGACCGCGGCGATCGACGTGGACGCCATCGCGACCGTAACGGACGCAGCCGTGATCGTGATCGCGAGCAACGCGATTCGCGCGGCGAACGTGGTGACCGTGGCGAGCGCAGCGAGCGCGGCGGCCGCGATCGGGGCGATCGTAACCTTGACCGCAGCAAGGGCACGGAGCCCAAAGCGGCCGAGTCTGCGAAGCCGCCCGAAACCAAGCCCGCAGCGCCACCGACTGAAAAGCGCGGCGATCGGCAAGGTGAGCGCCCGCGGCGCGGACGCGACGACTCGCGTCAACGTGACCGAGACCGCAGAGACGCGCGTAATCAAGACGCGCAGAGCGTCGCCGCCGCAGACTCGGCGCCCGTCGCCATGTCCAGTGACGGCGCAGCATTGATTGCGACAGCCGACTCGATAAGCGCAGAGATCACCGCGGCCTCAGAATCGAATGCCGGTGACACCCTGCTCGAAGCCGCAGGCGCCGAGGGCGCAGCGGCCGCGGGTCCGCTGGGGCCGCGCGAGGGTGGCAGCCGACGCGGTCGACGTCGCGGTCGGCGCGGTCGGCGCGGTGGCGGTCCTCGCAATTTTGCCGCGGGTGCCGCGATGAACGCCGGCGAAGGCCAGACAGACAACCAAGACGGCGGTATCGATAAGTTCTTTAATGAGGGTCGCGACGAACCCGATGACCTAGCCGTCGATATAGCGGAGGCCACGACGACCACCGAGTTGACGAACGATGCGAGTCGCGCGGCGGATGCCACTCTGCCGCCGCCGCCCGTCACGGGACAAATCAGCTGGACCGGCCTGGCGACGCCGGAGACTGCGATCGCAGAGACGGCCCCCGCCGAAACGCCAGCCGCCGCTGAAACCCCAGTCGACACCGAGAAAAAAGTGGTCTGGTCTTCGACCCCAACCAAGGGGTATTCGAGCTTCGGTAGCGGCACGCGCCGCGACGATTACTAATGCGGCAAGGCGCTCAATAACGGCCGGGGTCTTGTCCCAACGCGAGCGATGCGCGGGCAAGATCCTCGGCCGTATTCACATCAGGGCCCGGGCGACAGCTCGCCTCACCCACCTGAATCACCATGCCGTGCGCGAGTGCGCGCAGCTGTTCGAGCTTCTCGATTTGCTCGAGCGGCGTCGGCGGTAGTGCCGCCAAACGACGCAGCGCGCCAACTCGATAGGCATAGATGCCGAGATGCCGACGCGCAACGGCCTGCAACTCACCGCCCGCCGGATCGATCTGATCACGAAACCACGGAATCGGCGCACGACTGAAATAGAGCGCTCGCCCGTCGAGGTCAGCGACCACCTTTACGGCGTTCGGATCAAAGTATTCGTCGCGATCGATAACGGGGGTCGCGAGGGTTGCAATGTCGGCTCCGGCGCAATCAATCAGCAGCATCGCCACTTGCTGGATGAGCTTGCGCGGCATCGCCGGCTCATCGCCCTGCAAATTGACGATCACATCACCATCGGCCCAACCACGGCGCACCGCGAC
>Ga0194116_10007946_pt1 | contig 10844 bp, 10 predicted proteins | sample TA2MahsurfametaG_4_FD_148617 | JGI IMG/M metagenome (GOLD analysis project Ga0194116, IMG submission 148617) | Freshwater microbial communities from Lake Tanganyika, Tanzania - TA2015008 Mahale S9 surface | ecosystem: Environmental > Aquatic > Freshwater > Lake | place: Tanzania: Lake... | reverse complement strand
GGCCCAATCCCCAATCCCCAATCCCCAATCCCCAATCCCCAATCCCCATTATGAATCATTAAATATTCTATGATTAAGTTTATTTACTAAGCTACATATTTTTAGTATCTATTTTATTTTTTACAATTTACCAGAATTTATTTAATTATTTTTTAAAATAGCTTACTTGCGGAAAATTTTTAATTTTCGGAAAAATGGCAGAAAATTTTAACAAACCTTTATATATAGAAAATATTCTAACCAAAGAAAAACAAGGTGATTCAATTAAGATTGATATCGATAAATATAATACATACTCCAATGATAAATTTGACGAAAAGACAAAATCAAACATTGGCTTTAACGATCAATTGGATATTGCGAAATTTAATAGTACGTATCATCAAAATGATAATGAAATCTTAGAAAGAAAGATTTTAGTTGATCAATTATTCGATGAGTCTATTAACCATGAAATTAATAAAAACGAGCAAAATAACTTATCAAATAATCTAATTAAAGATAATGAAAATAATAATCGAGTTCATTTGTTTACTGAGAGTGCCCATGATTTGTCAGCTAGAGAAAGTGATTTATTAAAATATGAGAAAAAAATCAATAATAATCTATCAATTCATAAAAATTCAAATTCTTTATTTAACTTTAATTATCAGAATAATTTGATAAATGATAATAATAACAATCAAGACACTAATACAGATAAAGATAAAAATAAAGATAAAGATAATTTTGTAAATCTGCCCGAGGACTTTAGAAATGGAGAGAAAGATATTATAATGCCTGCTTACGGGAATATCATTATTCCTAAAGAAAATAATGTAGATAAAAATTATTTAATTTCGAGACTTTTTTCAGACAATATATATACAGAAACTGATCAGCAAAATTTAAACCTGTCTGCAAGAGGAATACATACTGAAGAAAAAATAGAACAGCCAAAACTCTTTTCTGATCTTAATGTTGCTTATAATAATAAAATTTCAGATACAAATCTTAATGCTTACAACAGTAAAAATCCTTTTGATGATAGCAAATATAATGGAAATGAAAATAATATACATCAGAATCAATCAATAAATTTTGTTGAAAAGCTTAATATGAGTTCTTTAAGTAAAAAAAATTCAATTAATAATATCAGTAATTATGAGAATTCAAATTCAATAGATAGAATTTCATTTGATAATCCAAATTTTGTTTTTAAGAATATTACCGATATGAATAATAAAGAAAAAGATGAGCTTAAATACACAGATAGAGTGTCAAGTTCAAATATAATTTCGAGTTTCAATCAGCCATTTCAATCAATAAATGTAGGTGATCTTGAAGAAGAAAATCTTTTTAGAGAAAAAATTGAAAAAATAAATTTAAATAATTTTAATAGTTTTAATATTAATAATATAAACAAAAATGATTTGATTAAAATTAAGGATGAAATTCTTGAAGAAGAAAAAGAAGACAAAATGATCAAATATAGTAATATTTCGAATAAAGATTCTGAAAATTTAATTTATGCGAATTTACAAGAAAATTTAAATGTTGATAATCAAATTCACGTGGTATCAAATTTAGAAGAAAAAGTAAAAACAATCCAAGATGAAGGTAGACAAACCATCAACAATATTATTCATAATACGCAAAATCCCTTACCTCATTCTGAAAATATTTTAACTCGTGATGTTTCACCGAAAAAGTCGATAAAAGATGATAATGAATTTAAATTATTAGGTACTGATGATTCTAGGTCAGAGAGTATGAAATTTTTATTTATTCTAATTTAAAATAAACATTATTCTTAATTTAATGCATATAATAAATAACTTTTAAATTTAAATAAAATTTAGATAATATTAACAATTCAAAAGTAAAAAAAGGTAATACTTTAAATAAGAAAAATGATCCAAATATATTAGAAGAAATCGATTTGGAATTTGATAATGATAATATTAATGAAGATAATAATTTTAATTTTAATTTGGGTCTTACAAATAATTCTATAAAAAACTTCAACGATTTAGAGGTAAAAAATCAAATAGGTAATAATTTATCAGGGAAAATTAAACCGAATGATATAAAAATTAATGAGAATGACTTTAGTAGCAAAGATTATAAAAATATTGATTTTGATTTCCATCAAGCCAATAATCAGCAGAAAAGATCGGATAATTTTATTTTTGATAATATAACATTCGACTTTGATATAAATAGCAGAAAGGAACAAATTTTAGTAAAAGCAAATAATCCAAAACTAGAAATTAAAGTCAATAATAATGCTAATAATAAATATCATGTAAATGAAAATATATTTAATACTAATGAAAGAGAAAATATAGAAAATCAACAAGAAAAAATTAGCGAAATGTTTAGGGATTTTGATAAGAATAAAATCGTAAACGGCAACTTAGAATTTGATTTTACTGCTAATAAAAAAGACAAAAACCCTATGAATCCAATAGGCGTTGAAAGGTCCAATTTAAAAAAAGAAAATTTTGAAATTAAAAATAAAAATGTTTATAATTTTGAAATAAAAAATAATCCAAATAACCCAAATTCCAAAAATATCACTACAAAAAACTCATTAAAATCAGAAGGGAAAAATCGAAATGGACAATTTCAGGAAGATGGAATGCAAGACCAATTATTGAATAGTGATAATAATTTTTACATTAATAGCAATAGGTACGATAATATTCAGTTAAAAGATCCCGAATGTGAAAAAGAAAAGAATGCTGAAGAGCTTATGCAGAAAAATCAAAATATTAATTTTGATAAAATTATTTTCGATGTTTTAGACAAAAATGAGAAAAAGAAAAATGTTAATTTTGACCAAGAATATCTAGAAAGCAATAGTAATAATAACCATTTCCCAGCTGATTACATTAATTTAGATGATTTTCAATCAGGTAAGATGAATGAATACAATAACAAAGCAGTTAATAAAAACCACAAAGATTCTATAGATATTAATTATAAAGTAGATCAAATAAAAATGCAAATCCAAGATGAGGTTCCTGTCATCGAAGATTCTGATAGCTTATATATACAATCGCGATTAGATGACTATAAACAAGGAAACGGGATTTTCAATAGCTACAGTGAAAAATTAGAGAAACCCTTCGTTAATAAAGTTTCAGATTTAAATAATAAAAAAATTGATTATTTAAAGAGGAAGACGAAAATTAATGAAGATAACTTTTTTTCTGAAGAAAAGTCTTTTGGTAAAATTAAGATTGATAATAACTTTCAATTAAGAAAGAATTTTTCTTATGATCCAATGGTTTTAGTATCGGAAATAGAAGCTATTTTTTTGAACTTATTTGAAAACTATGATTTTGATAAATTAAAAAAAAAATTAAAAAATCCAACAAAAGAAAGCAAAGCAAAATCTGAATCAAAAATTTCATATTTGCAAACTTGGCAAATTTTTAAAAGCAACGCTAATTTGATAAATTTTAATCCTTCTAAATTAAAGCTTATTGAAGCCCAAACGAAATTTATTAGGGAAATAAAAACAGATGGAAATGGATTTTATCGTGCTTTTATGTTTGCAATTTTAGAGTCTTATATATTGAATGAGAACATTTCAGGAATTCGTAATCTTTTAATTGAAATAAATGAAATTATTGATGTTCCATTGAGTAATAAAATTGAAATAAATAAGCAAGAAATACTCATCATTTTCAACAGCATCTTAGAACATTTGGAATTAAATGATATTGAAACTGCTTATTCCATTTTTATAAATGCATACGGGGTAAACTCAGAAAGTCCAATGTTATTTGAAACTCCTTATACTACAAGTTTCGATAATGTGATATAAATTTTCCTTTAAATTATAAAATAATAAATCTTTTTCATACCTTTTCTTTTTATTAAACCAAATTATCGATATATAAATTATTTACTTTTATTTTTAGTGTATGATTAAATATATGAGATTATCAATTAAAAAGTACTTCATTCGAAATGAAGATGAATTATTAAAAACAAACAAATTTCCACATATCTCACAAACATTTCCAGAAGAATATAACATAGGAAATGGCAAAATAGATTTACTTACTTATTATAAAGACAGGCTTTTAAACTTTGAATTTGAAGCAGATATGAACGTGATATGCTTAGCACCTATTGTTTTCGAAATGGGTTTAGACATATCTATTATAGAAGGTATAAATAAGGATGATTATTCACAAATAAAAACTTTTACACAGCATATTCCTTCATTTTCAAGAAATGGAGAAAATCAAATTCTTCTTGATAATTTGAAGTTTTTGTATAGATCAAGCAGATACAGTGTGATTTATACAAATCAAGAAGTAGCGAAGATAGAATCAAAAAGTAGGAAAATTGATTTGATGAAATTTATGAATAATGAAAATTACAAGGAAAAAATAATTGTTATCATGTCTGATTACGGCTGCGAAATTTGTCATATAGTCAGTCAGATAATACAAATAAAGAAATTTAATGATACTTCCTTTTGCGAGAATTGTTTGAAGTCTTTTCTTATAAAGGTTATTGATAAAAGAGTCATTGGTTTGATAAAAGAGAATTTTTTAAATTTTGAATGTATAATAAATATTATATTAATTTCTTATTTTCAATAAAATTTTTTTAGTCTTTCAATTAAATTCTTTTTGATAGATTACAGCAGGCCGATTTCAATAGATGAGAAAGGTAATTTTGAAGTGAATGATGATGACTTTATGTACTTATTTAATACTACAATAACAAAAATGATTTTGGGTAAAATGAATTCTTTGTGTTCTGTGTGTCAAAGTCCTCAGGATGCGAATCAATTGCTCAAATTAAATTGTTCTTGTTGTTTTTGTGAAAAATGTTTTTCAAATTTCATTGATAAAGCTACGGATGGGAAAATCGTAATGAATTTATATGAAAAGAGTAATTATATTCGGATGTTGTTAAAATTACACCATTTATTAAAAGCTTTCAAAACCAAAAATATAGCTTTTCATTTAATCAAGTTAATTTAAATTGAAGAACTATTTTTAGTTTTTAATTTATTAAAAATACATTAAGGAAATTTGGCAAGTAGAGGATCTATTAATCTTTTATGCCCATGCGGAGTTGCTTTTGATACAGTTTCGGCTATCAATATGAAATATAAAAATCTTGATAATTGGAATAAAAAAGCCAATGAAAGACTAATATCCACTTGCAAAAACACTTGCATCTACTGTTTACAGGATTTGAGTAGTCTAAAAAACAAACAAAAATTACCTGGACAAAATCAACTTTATTATATTTTAAAATTACATCTAGAAAGCTCAAATAAAAATCAAATCTCAAATGATGATCATATTATTTGCAAAAATTGTTGTTCTGGTACTCTGAAAAACCATTTAGGGAATTTAATTAGAAAGAAACTTATAAAATCAAAAGATAAAAGTTATCCAATTGATTGTGCTATATGCCAAGTAACTCATCAAGTAGATTCAGCAAATATTACTAAAGTTTTGAAATCGGAAAGTGGATGTTGCCAAATTCTTTGAATTAATAAGATTTTAAATTAACCATATTTTACTTAAAGCAAGTTTTTTAGTTCTTGTAAATAATCAACAAAAATTGACAACAGAATTAATTTGAATTGGAAAAGAAAATTTATACTATTTTCATCATTAATAAAAATAATAATTTAATCAATTTTTTATAAATAAATTGTAAAATTGTAATTAAATCAATTAAAATCTTATTTTGATTTCTTCGTTTGAAATTATATAATAAGTTTAATAATTATGAAATAATAAATATAAATTTTTCCTTGAATAAAAAGCAATTTAAATAATTAATACTTGATTTTTAGTTAATCAGATTCATGATTATAGATACATTTATATAAAAAAGCAAACTGAATTTGCTAAATTGAAAATTGTAAATATTTAAAAGTTTAAGTTCTTTTGTTAAATTTTTTTTTCTTTAATTTTAAAACAAAATTTTATTATTTATTTTATTAATTAAGATATTAAATTTAAACATTAACATTTAAAATGGGAAAAGTTCATGGATCTTTAACTCGTGCGGGTAAAGTCAGAAAACAAACACCAAAAGTTGAAAAAAAAGAAAGAATTAGAAAGTTAGTTGTTGGAAGAGCTAAGAAAAGAAGACAATATCAAAGAAGATATGCTATCTTGACTTCTGATGATCCATCAGTAAGAAAGAGATTCAAGGCTAACAAACAACAAATCAAATAAGTTTATGAGGAAACAATAAAATAAATAAAAAATCTATTTTAAAAATAATAAATAAATATTGGTTTTGATTTACAATCTATCTCGGTTTTTCGTTATATTTTATAATATTTTTTTATAATTTGAATAAGTTACTATATGCATTCGAAATCAAAAAAGACTAATTTTTTGGTTTTAATGAAATATTATACATTCTTCAAAAAAGATATTTATTGATATTTGCTGATTGCTTTTTTTGTTTAAATACTCATTTTCATATTTGAAAGTTTTATTTTGATTAAATAATTTTTAACTTAAATGAATTTTTATATTAACAGTTTAGAATGGTATTATTCCCGAAGATTTTACTAATTTTTTTTCAATAAAAAATTATTATTTTAAAATAGAAACAAAAGGTTTATTTAAATGAGTTTTAAGCAGATTCTTTCTTATATGAATCTGATTAATTTATTCATGTAAATATTTTTTATGAGACATGAAATGAAGCTTGGTCAAACTAGTAAATAAATACGCTAGGAATTTACTGAATAAGAGAATAATTCCAAACATAAGAATGAAATTATGGAATGTTTTATTGATATAAAAGCATTTTGTTTATAATATAATGTATGAATATACTATATCCCTCTTTTTTCAATGCTAATATTTTTTAATTAGTTAGACTTTTAAATATGATAGACTTTAAGAAGAAATAGTAATTATTAATAAATCCACTTTTTAGAGAAAATAAATTGCTTTAATTTAGGATATTATATTAACTACAAATTAATTTATTTTCAAAGTTTATAGAGAAAATGATGGAATCAAATTTTTAAAGTGAAGGTAAATCTTCAAATCTGAGTTTGGGAGCAGGCTTGGATTTCTTTTTGCCGTAATCATTTTTGTCATTTCTTCTAAAGCTGGAATCTTCAGTTTTAAAGGTAACAGCGATTTCTTGAACGGCATTTTCTTTCTTAGCTGGCTTTGCAGCAGGTTTTTTTTCAGCAACTTTTACGCCGAAAGTATCTTTTTCTAATTTTTTCAAATCAGAAGGTAATGAAACATTGAGAGTAGGGGCATTGGAACTTCCAAGGATTTTTCTATTTTTTTCTTTCAATTGTTCTCTATATTCAGCAAGAGATAAAGCGTTTTCTGGTACTTCTAAAAGATCTTCAGGATTGATTGGTTTTTCTTCAACAGGTTTTTTTCTCTTTTCTTGAGTTTCTTCAGCAACTACAGGGGTTTCTTCTTCAGCTGCAGGGGTTTCTTGGACTGGAGTGGGTTCTTCAACAACTGGGGTTTCAGTGACTTCTTCCTTGACTCTTCTGGGTCTAGGGTTCAAGACTGAATCGAAATCTATAAATATTAATTAAATTATTTTTCAGATAAAGTTAGATAATACATGTGAAATCAGGTTGATAAAAGATATTTTTTTAAAAATTGAGATTTTTTAATAATAAAATAAAAAAGCAAATTTTAAATAATATGAGAAATTGATTAATCTTTCTTATTAATAAAATTTTAAAATCGAACAAAATATTTTACATGAATTTTACTACTAGATTTTAGTTATTTAAAAATTTTAGTGAAATTTTCAAAAAAAATAATTTTGGAATTTTCATAAATTAAATATATAATAACTTAAAGGACGTTAGAATTAAGATAGGAACTTTCAAATGCGTATATATTTTAATTATATACAAATTAGCAAATTAATTTACATCAAATCCAATTAAAATTAAAGTCAAACGAAAAAAAATTTAAGTATTTTAATTTTCAAAAATATAAAAAACTTGAAAAAAAATTTACAATGATCATCTCTGCTATATTCTTCCTTTAAAGATTGCTTAGCAATATTTTCTGGATTATCTCCCCAGACAGTTTTTCCTCCAGCGCCACCTTTAGCGACTTCTTTTCCTCTTCCAGTACCGGATTGTCTGTCAAATTGTCTTTTTCCTGATCTAATTGGTCTTTGACCATTATGGTGTCCAGCACCAACTTTATTTGCGTGTTTATCGGATTTAATTTTTCCTTCACCAGCAACTTCTTCTTCTTCCTCAGCATTGTGAGATCTTTGATTTCTTTGTTTTTGTTTTCCAACAACTTCAAAGCCTTCGTTTGATTCAGCAACAGGTTCTTCTGATTTTTTTTTTTCATCAGGTCTGACTTTTTTTTTCTTTTTTTGCTCAGTTGCTTGAGGGTTTGCGAAAAGTGGGGTAGAGGTAGTTGCTTTAGTAACAGTTTGAGTGACTTCTTCATCATCATCTCTATCAACTCTTAATTGTCCGAAAGGATTTCTAGTAGCCATTTGTATCTAATTAAATAATTATTTATTAGGCAAAATTAATATATTGAGGAATTTTAATAATTATATATAATAATATATAATAATTAAATTTCATAAAGGAATTTTCAATTAGAAGTCTTAAATTTGCGTTTCTTCTTTGTAAGATAAGTTATGAATCAGAAAATAATAAACTTATAATTTCTTATTTTTTATAAAGGTTTCATTCAATCTTTATTAATCAATTTATATTAAGATGTTTATTTATTTCTAATAAATGTTTAAAAGCACTTTGTCAATAAATTTAAATTTTTTTAAAATTTTAAATTAAACAAAAATGGAACAGTTAGAGCTTTAATCTTTTAATAAAAATGTTGTACAATTTCCATAAAAGAATTTAAGTTTTTGTTCAACTTTATAAACACCTATTTCTTACTAGTTAGAATTTTAAAAGATTATATTAAAAAGAATAAAGTTTTTTATGAGAATAATTACTTTTAAATACCATTTCCTAAATTATTAGTTAGATGTTTAAATTATTTGGCAATATAATTAAAAAATTGTCAGTTTAGATTTTAATATAGATATTGCTTTTAATAATAATACTCATATCATTTTCTTATTGATTAAGTTTTAGAAGAATCATAAGAGTCCACAAAAAATCAAAATTAAAACTAAAAAATACTTATTATTTAGGTCCAAATAAATTTAAATTCTTTAATAAGATATTCAAAATTTATCTCGTTAAATTATATTAAAAATTTGAATGAAAAATTAGAATAAAGCTAAATATATTAAGTTAATTATACTTTAATTAACTTTTAATTTTTTATAACTTTTATGAAATGATTGTTTGTATAATTTTGTTAATTTGGCCTCTTTTTACTGAAGACTTTTTTATTTATATGAAATTAAAATGTTTAACTATTTTCTCCTAATTATTTTTTTATTTATTATTTTATTAAAATTGCTATAATTTTTTATTTGAATTTTTTAATTGAGGATTTCTTATGTGCCTTTTTAGATTTCTTTCTATATGCGAGTTTTTTGTTTTTTTCATATTCCTCCTTGGCTTTCTTGAGATATCCCTTCCAGTATTTTTTAATCAATTTGAAAGCAGTATCTTGATGATTTTTAAGTTCTTTTTGTGATAAATTTTTTGAAGAAGCAATAACACTTGAGATGAAATTTTGATAGGCGATTTTAAAGTAAGGTAATTTCATATCAGACTTTAATTTTAAATTGATAGAAGTGAGTAAACTTTGAATTTTGGATTGATTCTTTTTTGCAAAGTTTTTGTGATAAACTGATAAAATCTTGAGTATTTTTTTTTGCTTTTTTTGTATTTCTTTCATTACTTTCCTCACTAAAACCTTCTCTTTTTTCAGAGCTTTTTTTAATTTTATTGATTCAATTTTGACCACTGATAAATTTTTTTTATTAAACTTTCCTGTTATTTTCCTGTTTGAAACAGAAGAGATTTTTTGATTGATTAATTTAACCTCTTTTAATTTGAAATCTAATAACTTTAGTAAATCAGCCATTCTAGCGCATGAAGCGTGAATGTATTTTTGAATTTCAATCGAAAATGTTTTTATGTCGCCTAAATTAGATCTCTCTGCAGTTGCGCTTAAAGAGTCTACATTTTCTTTGCTTACATGATCAACCCATTTTTCCACTTTTTAAAAATTTAAATAATTTATAACTGAAAATATACATAAATCTTAGATTTCTATTTTGATATTTTTTATTGGTAAATTTTATTAATGCGAAACGTTTAATTAATGCATAATATAAATGTTAAGATATGGATATTGAATCAGAAGATCAGTTAAATCATGACAATTCAAATAAAAAATTTTTGAGATAATTTTATAATTAATATAAATATCTTACATCTATCAATAGTAAATCCCCTAATTAAATTATTTCTAAATGCTTGTTTTGATCCTGCAAATCCTTGAGCTTTTGCTAAAGTTTTCTTAATTTTACAAAATAATTTTACCATTTTATCAGCATTCATTGCGAAAGCAGTATGTCTTGATCCTGTTAATTGATTCGATTTAACAATCTCTGGTGTTTCATAAACTGGAGTTTTTTCGTAGTTTTTTAGAGCAACAGAACTAATCAAAAGAATGCAAGCTAAGAATACACACATATACTTCATTATATTTTATTAAAAAATTATTTTTTTTCAAAAATATTTAATTTTTTTTAATTTTAATAAATTAAATTGCAATTTTTAAATAATAGTTTATAACTTAATTTCTTTAATTTATATAATATAACATTTACAATTATATAAATTAATTGAAAAGTAATTTATATACAATTATTCATTTTTAAAGAAGATTGTTGGGGATTGGGGATTG
>Ga0194116_10007945_pt1 | contig 10845 bp, 5 predicted proteins | sample TA2MahsurfametaG_4_FD_148617 | JGI IMG/M metagenome (GOLD analysis project Ga0194116, IMG submission 148617) | Freshwater microbial communities from Lake Tanganyika, Tanzania - TA2015008 Mahale S9 surface | ecosystem: Environmental > Aquatic > Freshwater > Lake | place: Tanzania: Lake Tanganyika... | reverse complement strand
AGATATATTGCTTACTAAAGAAATTCAAAATAAATATTATAATATAAAAGATTATATATATCCCTATTATGGAATAAACTCACTTAAGTTTTTTAAATTTGAAAAAATTCTTTAATTTTTGAATTTCATATTTATATTAAATGATATTTAAAAATTTAATTATTTCATGAAATTTTTAATAAAATCTGGAATTACTTAATTAAATATTTAAATCAAAAACAAATATGTACGGACCTCAAACTCCAATGATAGTTCTTCGCATGAACACTAAAAGAGAACAAGGAAGAACTGCTCAACTTTCAAATATTAAAGCAGGAAAGGCAGTAGCAGATATTATTCGAACAACACTTGGCCCTAAATCTATGCTTAAAATGCTTATGGATCCAATGGGCGGAATTGTCATGACAAATGATGGAAACGCGATTTTAAGAGAAATTGATGTTATGCATCCAGGAGCAAAATCAATGATAGAATTATCAAGAGCACAAGATGAAGAAGTAGGAGATGGAACAACTAGTGTAATTATCCTTGCTGGTGAAATGCTTGCTGTAAGTGAGCCTTTCTTAACAAAGGATATTCATCCAACTGTTATTGTCAATGCTTATTACAAAGCTTTAGAAGATGCTATTGCATTTGCTGATCAAATTGCCATGCCTGTTGATGTAAATAAAGATGAAGAAGTATCAAATCTTATTCGTTGCTGTCTTGGAACTAAATTTGCCTCCAAATGGGATAATTTAATATCTGATTTGGCCCTAAAAGCTGTAAAAACTGTATACAATAGAGATTCTAAAGTATTTGATTGTGATATTAAAAAATTCGCTAAAGTTGAAAAAATTCCAGGAGGAAATCTAAGTGATTGCTGTGTACTTGATGGAGTAATTATCAATAAAGACCTTGTTCACCCACAAATGCGTAAAAAAATTGTAAATCCAAGAGTCGTTTTATTAGATTGCCCACTTGAATATAAGAAAGGAGAATCAATGCTTAATGTAGAGATGACAAATGAAAATGATTTCAATTCTATTTTAGAACAAGAAAGAAAGGAAGTTAAAGCTCTTTGTGATAATATTTTAAGAATGAAGCCTGATGTTGTTGTTACTGAAAAAGGAGTTTCGGAATTAGCTGCACATTATTTATTAAAGGGAAATTGCTCTGTTATAAGAAGACTTAGAAAAACTGATAATAACAGAATCTCCAAAGTTTCTGGAGCTACTGTTGTAAATAGACCTGAAGAATTACAAGAATCTGATGTTGGACTTAATTGCGGATTGTTCGAAATTAGAAAAATTGGTGATGAATTTTTTGCATATTTTGTTGAATGTAAAGAACCAAAAGCTTGCTCGATTATTTTGAGAGGTGCAACTAAAGATGTTTTAAATGAAATGGAAAGAAACCTTACTGATGCTATGTGTGTAGGAAGAAATATTTATGCAAATCCAAAATTGATTCCAGGAGGAGGTGCCTTTGAAATGGAAGTATCTGCAAGATTAAGTGAAAAAGCAAAAACTGTAGAAGGTTTATTACAATGGCCTTATCTTGCTGGTAATTTTTTTAATTGAAATTTGAATTATAAAATAATATTCTTTAATCTATTTAGCATTTATATATTTTAAATTAAATCACACTTTTTTATTTGAACATTATAAATTTAAAAATATTTTAGTTGCCAATGCTTTAGAAGTTATTCCCAGAACATTAGCTCAGAACTGTGGAGGAGAAGTAGTTAGAGTAATCACTGAATTAAGAGCTAAACATTCTGAAACATCTGATGTTAATCATATTTACTATGGAGTAAATGGTATTACTGGAAAAGTAGAAAATATGAAAAATTTAAATGTTTGGGATACACTATCAGTAAAAAAACAAACATTAAAAACTGCTGTTGAATCTGCTTGTATGATTTTAAGAATCGATGATATTGTTTCAGGTAGTAAAAATAGAGGAGAAAAGAAAGAAATAAATCCTTCTCAAGAAGCTCAAATAGATAATGAAACTGTAAAAAATTATTTTTATATTTAATTTTAAAATTTAGTTTGGAGATGCTAGAGATGGTTAAAGAATTATCGAGAATCAATATAAATTATTTTCTTTTGACATACAATTTTTTATTTGTTGATATTTGTTAGTAACGAATTCAGTTGATAAATAAATAAATTTTTATCAAGTAATAAACTTTTGATAATTAAAAAATACAATTAATTCTCTTTTTTTTAATTAAATGATTTTATAATCCTATTACATTTATTCTGTTAGAAAATTAAAATTTTTCATTAATTCTAATTTGAATTTAAGATTATCTATAAATGAATTATTTTATTTTTATTTTTAAAATTAATATTTAATTATTTTTTATCAATATTTAAACAATTTAATTAAAAACAAAGATAAAAATAATTTAATATTATAAAAACTAAATGACCCTAAAATTGGCAGATTTTCAAAAAATTTTATTTATTGATCATACATATTTCGATTAATAAAAATCGTTTATTTTTGAATTTTGTTTATTTTTCAAAACTTATATAAAATTAATTAAGAAAAAAATGAATGAATTAAAATTACTTTGTTAAATATAAAAAATCCTTCTTATTGACAGCTTATCAAAAATTGATCAATTATATTGTTTTAATTAACATTATATAGCTAAATTATGGTTTAAAAATATTAGACCTATAAAATAGATTTTCGAACATTGGAAATAGCTTGATACAAAATGGATTAATATATAGATGAATTAACATTTTTATTAAATATTAATTAATCTATTGAATTATTTTTATATACACTCTAATTATTGCCTATTTTAGTATTCAAATAGATTAATTACCATTAAAAGCACTAAAAATTTAAATAAAATAAATTTAGGCCCTAAAAATAGCTTTTGTTGATTCATTGATTAACTTTCAGGAATCAAAAAGTTAAAGGAAGATTAAATAACAAAAGATCTGGGTTTTTTTCAAATAATTATCTTAAAATTTCGCTTTCATTTCAATACTTTCATGAAAATATATGTTTATTTTTTTTAACTAAAAATTTAAAAAATAATTTTTTAAAATTTATTTCTCACCTCTTCAATCACGGTATTATATATAATTTCAGATGAAGGTAAAAGTACTCCTTTTTCTCTTATTTTATTATCCAATATCAACTAAAATTTTAAATAAAGATAAAAATATAAAAGAATACCTGTGCTATAATCGCAGCAGGAAACCCTACTAAAATCGAAGTGGCAGTATAAGGTAAATGATTATGTCCCCCAAAAGTAATTAAATCATACTTCAAATTTACTATAGCACCATTTTTATTCTTTATTTGAAACTCATTTTGCATAAATACCATATCTCTCTCATATTCTTTAATTATAATTTTCTTCTCCAATAATTTAGATAAAGCATCTAAAACTGATTCTTTTGATAATAACTTTATATTTAAAAAGATAAATATTTCAAAAAAAGAAATTTTGATTTAAAATAAATTTTAAAAATTAATAAAAAAAAATTAATAAATATTTTTAAAATCGTACTTGATTTTCTTCGTTATAAAACTCTAAATAAATTAAAACCGAATATATTCGATTAAACAAATATTCAAAACCATATTTCCTAATATATTTATCTTCAAAATTTGAGATCGACAGTAGAGCTAGATTAAAATAAAATAATCTTTCAGCAACTGTATCACAAATCTTATTATTATACAAAAATATTTCTATTCCTTTTTTTATATACTTTGATTTCATTTCATATATTATATCTTCATTTCTTGGGTTTTTTAAGATTTTATTCAAAAAGTCTCTCCAATTTTTAATTTTTTCATCAACACGTTCAAATGATAATAGGTTTAAGTTCTTAAAACATTGCATTGTAAATGTAAATCCTTGATATCTTATAAGCCCCCTTATTACAGATTTTGCATTATTTAAATTATATAACTCACGATATTTTATACTGTCTCGATTATAATATCCCTCTAAATTTAAAGATGGATGAAATTTTTTATCAACAAGTGCATTTGTAAATAAATTTTTTTCTGTAATTTTTACAACTTTTCCATTAATAAGCTGTCTTGCATCATTTTTTAAAATCATTAAAGCCCCTTTCGGATTCCAAGAAAATTTATAAAGTAAAGGATTATCTATACATTCTGGAGAAGGTATTGCTCCACACCATGATTCATATCCTACGATAATATTTCCTAATTTCTTTTGTTCTTCAATAACTTTATAAGCTATTATGTGATCCAATCCAGGGCTAATTCCAATCTCAAAAATAAATTTTAAATTATTTTCTTTTGCTGCATTAGCCATTTTTTTTATTTCTTCTGAAATATAACTAGTTGTTACTAAGTTTTTTTTATGTACTAAGCATGCTTTTGCAACAAATATATGCAATATTGGAGGAATTAAACTAATAACTAAATCACATGATTTAACTAAATCATTTAATTTTTCTTTATTTTTTACTATATCTATTAAATGAATTTCTAAATTTCTTTTTTTAGATACTATTTTGTTAATTTGATCTTGGCTATTAGAAGCTAAGATTATGTGGTTTTCTTTTTTTTGCAACAAATAGTCAATTACTGGCTCAGATACTAAGCCTGACCCCAAAATTAGTATTGATTTACTTTTAGAAGTGTTATCTGTATTGGAATTATTTTTTTCCATATTTTTAAAAAAGGAATTTAATTCAAAAATTTTTGCTATCTTAAAATAATTATAGATTTTACATTTAACTATAAGAAAATTACAAAATATAAATCATATTAATCAATTTTTTTTTAAGTACATATTCAAAAGATAAATTAAATGATAGATATATTATCGAAAATTTTTTTAACAAATTATTATATGTTTTTTAAATACTAGAAATGTTTAAAACCTTCAATCTGATGACCACTTTTTCAATTCATAAATAACTTATATTGTTTTATTTTATTTAGATTAATTGAAAGATTATTAAGAGCCAAAGTCAACAAAAAATTTTTGTTTACTAACAAAAAATTAAAACTAAAAGTAAAAAACATTTTATTAAAATATTTTTTTATTTATTTCATTAAAAGATTGTATAATTATATGTCTTTTTAAAACATTGAAAAAAATATAATTTTCTACCTTATTATTAAAAATTTTATTAATGGTTAGAGATTAAAAACAAAACAATTTGTAAATTTGATGGTTAAATAATTAAATTGAGTTTATAAAATTATTCAAAATCATTCTGTTATTTTTCAATTTGATATTTTGTCTTTCCATTTCTGCTATAGACCAAAAAATAACGTTTTTGCATTTTTTTATTATCACTTACTAAAACATACCTTTTACCATCTTTTACTCCTACTGTTAAAAAATATCTTTTTCCGGTTTCGGTTTTCAATACATATCTCTTGTTATTTGAATTATTACTTGGGAGAGAAGTTAATAGGTAAAGTTTAATTTTCCCATTAATTCTTCTTTTAATATATATTTGATTTTTTATTTTTACTGTATGTAAACTGGTCCTTCTAAAAATATCAGAATCTAAATTATATCTTCTTTTAATATTTTTTTCAGTTTTTTTTTCAATCTTATCAGAATTAGAATTATTTTTTATTGTTTTCTTGGAATTAAATGTATCTCTATTATTTTGTTTATTCTTTTGATGATTAAGTTTTGTCTTCAACTGAGTTTTTGTTTTACTTTTGTTAATTCCATAGGAGTTTAAATTATCGTTAGATTTTATTTTATTATTTATCCTGGATTTCTCATCTTTTGCAAATTTATTTATCTTATTATTTTGAGTTCTTCTCAGTAATTCATTAAATTTTTTTTTTTTAGATTTCAAATCACTTTGGAATTTTTCACTAACTAATTGATCAGTATTAACTTTTTCTGATTTTAAATTGTTTCTAAGATTATCATCCTTAAATTCAGAATCTTTTTTTTTTATGCTGGAATTATTTCCTCTATTTTTTTTACTTCCCAAATCTTCTTTATTTTCTCTTTGTGATTTAAAGTTATTTTTAATATTCTTTTCGCTTACCAATTCATTTGTTTCTATTTTTTGTGATTTCAAGATATCTTTTAGTTTCTTTTCGCTCACCAATTCATCAGTATCTTCTTTTTCAGACTTCAAATGATTCCTTAAAATCTTTTTACTTTTTAATTCATATTTTCTTCCGTTAGTATTATCTAATTCTGATTTTTTATTATCAAAATCTTTTCCTGAAACATTGGATGTAATTTTTTTTAATTCTGATTTATTTAGAGCATCAAGGCTATATCTTTTTGTTTTGGATTCATTGCCTTCTATATTTCTTATAAATCGTTCTCTTGCTTGATTCGAAATTAAAATATATTTCTTCCTCTCTTTGTTTTTTCTTTTATTTTGTTTTTTTTTAACAACTATTGAGGATCTAGGTCTTCTTTTTCCAACATTTTTTTCATTTTTTTTATTTTTTTTTGAATCTAAATCAAATGATTTTTTTCCTTTTATATTTTTTTCATTTTTATTATCTAAAATTCTTTTTTTTTTTGTTGCTTCTATTTGTTTTGATGGTTCTGTATTAAACTTTTTATTCTTAATTTCCTTATTAATTCTTTCATTTTTTGAAACTTCTTTTTGTTTCGAAGATTTTAAACTATATTTTTTACTCTGAATATTTTTAGAATTAATTTTATTATAAGGAATAATTTTGATTTCCTTTCCATCTTTTCCAATAATACTCTTTAATTCATATTTTCTTTTAATAATCAATTTTTTTATTATATTTTCTATAGATTTTATAGATTTTCCTTGGATATATTTTTCTTTCAATTTTTTATATACAGTTGTCGGTAATTCAATATTATTACTAATTAAAAAGTATCTTATTTTTTCAAGTCCTTTTTCATTTCTTGAATCTTTTGGCTGGACAATATGTTTAAATGATTGTAAAAAGAACCTTCTAATTCCTTTACTTTTTATTAGATAATATCTTATTAAGATTTTATCTTTGATTGTGGAGATGATTTTTTTAATCGATTTACCAGAGATAAATTTTCTTTTAAGATTTTCCCAGAATTTTAATCCTCCTTTAATTTCATTTTTAATAAGAAATTTTTTAAGTTTTACAAATCCAGGTTCAGATCTATTGTTTTTCTTATTTATGAATTTTTTTATTTTTTCAATAATAATCCTTTTAACAGGAATTAATTTTTTAATATGTTTTTTTATTGGAAGGTTTTTAAACGGATCTTTTCTAAATTTTAAATTATTTCTAATTTTGATTCTTAATATTCTGATGATTTTTTTTATGTCTGTTTTAGACATATATTTTTTTTTAAGCTTTAACCAAAATCTTTTTGATGCTTTAATTCCAATCTTACTTTTTAGATATATTTTTATTTTTTTCCAGTTGGTATTTGCCCTTCCTATCATATTTTTTAGAGTTTTTTTAATTGAATTAATTCTTCTTTTCAATATTAAACTTTTTTTTTTATTTTCTAGTATAATTTTTTTACGAATAATTTTTAATTTTTTTAAATCAATAATAATGAATTTTTTAGGAAGACTTTTTTGTATTTGTTTAATAATTTTTCTGAATAAAGAAGAAAATTTTTTCTTGAAATTGAATTTTTTTATTATTTTAATAATTGTTTTAGGTTTTTTAACTTTATGCTTTTTAAGAATCTTCTTTATAAGAGAAATCCCTTTTTCAGTTTTATGATGTCCAGATTTAATAATTTTTTTGATTTTTTTAATCCATATCTTTTTAATAAGCAAATTGAGTTTTATTTTTATAGGCAATTTTATTTTTTTGGATTTCAATTTTTTGATTCTTAAAATTGAGATATTTTTTTTAATAGAGATAATGATTTTTCTCAAATTCTTTGGGTTTGATTTTATAATTTTTATTAAATTTTTTATATTTTTTATTTTATTTTTCATTAAAATTGCTTTAATTTTTCGAATGCCTTCTTTCGTTTTGGTTGCTCCAATTAAAATCAATTTCTTTATTTTTTTTATCAAAAGATTTATTGAAATTTTCAGTTTTTTTGATCTCAAGTTAATTTTTTTAAGAGATCGAATTAATTTGTTAATATTTTTAGGGTTATTTTTAATAATTCTAACAATTCTATTTTGATTTTTTACTTTAAATTTCTTCAAAATTGCTTTAATTGTATATATTCCATCTTTTCTTTTCAAAATTCCTGATTTAATAAGTTTTTTAATTTTTATAAACCATATTTTTTGAGAGATATTTATTTTTCTTTTTATTATCAATTTTTTAATAGATCGAATTAATTTATTAATATTATTAGGATTATTTTTAACAAGTCTAACAATTCTTTTTTGATTTTTTACTTTATGTTTCTTCAAAATTGCTTTAATTGTCTTTATTCCATCTTTTTTTTTCAAAATTCCTGCTTTAATAAGTTTTTTAATTTTTATAAACCATATTTTTTGAGAGATTTTTATTTTTCTTCTAATAATCAATTTTTTTAGAGATTGAATTAATTTGTTAATATTTTTAGGATTATTTTTAATAAGTCTAACAATTCTTTTTTGATTTTTTACTTTATATTTCTTCAAAATTGCTTTAATTGTCTTTATTCCATCTTCTCTTTTCAAAATTCCTGATTTAATAAGTTTTTTAATTTTAATAAACCATATTTTTTGAGATATTTTTATTTTTCTTCTTATAATCAATTTTTTAATAGTTTTAATTAATTTATCAATATTTTTAGTGTTATTTTTAATTAGTCTAACAATTCTTTTTTGATTTTTTACTTTATATTTCTTCAAAATTGCTTTAATTGTCTTTATTCCATCTTTTTTTTTCAAAATTCCTGCTTTAATAAGTTTTTTAATTTTAATAAACCAAAGTTTGTTAATAAATCTTACTAGCTTAGTCTTTAATTTTCTTTCCTTTGAGAGTTTTACATTCAAAATTTTTGTCAAATTTCTAAAGCTCCCACGATTATTTTTTAAAGCAACAATTATAGTCTTATAATTTTTCACTTTATATTTTTTTAGAAATTTTTTGATAATATTTAATCCGTGTTTATTTAAAATAATTCCTTTCATAATTAATTGTTTTAACTTTTTAAACCATTGGAGTTTAGCAACATCAAACACTTTCACTTTGATTTCTTTATTTCTTTTGATTGGAAAATTAATTCTAATTATATTAATTAGTTTTGCCATTTTAGATGGGTTTTTTCTTAAATAACGAGTAATGTAAGAAATATTTTTTACTTTATATTTTTTTAGAATATTTTTAATTTTTAAAACAGCTCCTTTATTGTTTGTTCCATATCTTTTAATTATTTCAAATATTCTTTTCATCCAAATTTTATTTTTTAAGGTTTTAGCAGAGATTAACCTTGAAGTATTTGATCTTTTTTTTAAATTTTTGACATTTGAAATAATTTTTGTAATAAATTTCTTTGGGAATTTCCCTCCATTTTTTTTATAAACTCGAGTAACATGTTTTCTAGCTTCCCTAACTATTTTAATTTTTTTAATATCATCAGTAAATTTATAAAGGACTTGAAATGCTTTTCTACACCAATGATTTTCATTTTCAAATCCACTTATTCCATCAATTTTTTTTAAATTATCTCCACAAGATATAGTTGTAGGTTCAATTTTTCCATTATCAGTGGCTTGGATTACCAATGCATGACATTTTTCTTCTGTATCAGCATCTGAAACACAGAATTTACCATCTCTAGATAGACATTGAATATATCCAAATTCATTAAGCCTAACTGGTATATTCATATTAGATCTTTCTTTGCAGGTAAAATTTCCTGTAAATCTGAAATATGCATATCCTTGTTTGCACCAGTGCTCATGAGGGAAGAAGTATCCATTATGTCCCCAAATTCTTTCATGTTGTGCTCCACACGCTAAAGTTGTGAATTTAATTGATTTAGAAGAAGAATTATTAGCACTCGTATTTTTGATTTTACTTTCATTTTGGAGTTCAATTTTATTTTTTGATTGTTCATTATTATTATTTTGAAGATTATTTGTGACTTTCATTATATTTGAATTTGATTTATTAAAGTTGAGTTTTTCACTAGTCATTATTAAATTAAGAGATTCAATTCTAGAACGAAATTTTTTGCAACTATTAGCCTTTTCACATACTCTTTTACCCAATTCTCCCCATATACAATCTTTTCCATTTCTTGATATACATTCAACATTAAAACTTTTTGAATTTATTCTAATTGCAGTACTTATACCAGTTTCTGGTTCACAATGCCATTTTTTAAAATACCAATTATATCCTTTAAGACACCAATGATTTCTTTGATCATAGCCATTAATTCCATATTTTTCTTTCATCTGCTTTCCACATGATATAGGCTTGAGATTTTCAATATTTTTTTGAATAAAATTTCTACAATAGGCTCCAGAGAGTGGAATTTTTGAACAATTTTTCCCATCTAAACTAAAGCATTCAATATTTCCAGTATCTGATAATCTTATTGCGTATTCTAATTTAGTTTGATCACTACATTTAAAACCATCAAGTCTTTTTAATATTACATTCGTAAGACCCTGTTCGATAGAGAATGAGAACATTACTAATACTAGCACGAATAAACATAACTCTTGCTTCATTTTTAATTTATTATAAATTTTAAGATAAAAAATTTATCAAAATCATTAACTTTTGAATTGAAAGATTTTATTTATTATTTAGATTATTGCTTTCTAAATGTTTTTTAATTAAAAATTTTAATGTTAAAAAATTTTTTAAGAATTTTTATAAATAATAAATGACTAATCTATATAGTTTAAACATTTAAAAATAACTATATCTTTTATAAATAATTATTAGATATATTTTTCAACCTTCCAGAAA
>Ga0194116_10007944_pt1 | contig 10847 bp, 7 predicted proteins | sample TA2MahsurfametaG_4_FD_148617 | JGI IMG/M metagenome (GOLD analysis project Ga0194116, IMG submission 148617) | Freshwater microbial communities from Lake Tanganyika, Tanzania - TA2015008 Mahale S9 surface | ecosystem: Environmental > Aquatic > Freshwater > Lake | place: Tanzania: Lake Tanganyika... | reverse complement strand
TGTGATATCGCATCACAATTCTGAGAAAGAATGGGATTAATATAAGATATGAACATGTTGAAATAAACGATGTTAGTAACACCATAGTGGCACACGAATCCTGTAAGAAGAGCCTGATGATATACTAGCAAAAATCTTTCATTTCTACGAGTCATCAAAATCTCTTCTCATCTTGAGTTCATCTAATTTTATGTTTTCTTCTGACGAGATGATTGATCTGAAGGTGAAGAAGATCTGCTCATTTGATGAAATTGTAATGACGTGTTTTTGGTAACTGGAGTAATAGGCTTAAAGGCTTCATCGATTTCAGATTGTGAAAGTTTATAGTGAGGTTTAATGTGCAATTCACTTGGATTCACAGCATATGAATGAACATCGTATCCAGCCCTATGTAATTTATCTATGATATCAAAAAGATAGTTTATAATTTTGCCTGAGGCAGTTTCGTTACCTATGCGCTGAGTGCATTGCAATAATAGTTTTGAACCATATGACATGAATAGTTCATGCGTAGCTGCAAGTCCAAGCCCATTAATAAAATAATCAATAAGACGTATTACAGAGCGATCGAGTTGATAATAGATTAATTCTGATAGCAGTTGATGTGCGTATGTCTCCGAATGTTTAAAGAGACTAAGCATTATTTTTTCATTTAATTGATTATGTTGCATGGTTATTATGATATTCAGCATGTTAATTTCAGTTTGAGAATATGAGGTGTTATATTGAGTAATAACCTCGCGAATGATTGCGCGGATTTGTTCAAAATCAGATGATTGATTTAGATGTTCAGGCATAGCAAGCGGTATATTAGCAAGATGCCGAGCTAAAGAGTCGATATCGCCTCGGTCAAAACAATCCCAGGCACATATGATCCATTTTTTTATAAATGGATCATCGGTTTCTTTTAATTCTTTATATTTGGATAATATGTTAAATAGTTCTGCTCGATCGGTCTCAAATTTTAAAAGAATATGTTCAAATATTGGGTAAGTATATTTATGAGATAGTAATAGACTTAATAGACCATAAGTGTTATCAAGTTGAGGAGATAGAGATGTTACAAAAAGATGACAATTATGTGGATATAGTAGATCAATAAATTCCTTTAATGAGTCTAATTGTTTATTTTTTAGAAGATTATCGATTGTGATGAGTATAGGTTCAACGACATCATGTTTGTCTATTTGTTTATTTAATATATCAAGTAAAACAAGTGTCTTACTTTTTTGATGATGAAGAGTGGCATATTGTAGCAATAGCCCAATCGAAGAGCGTGGGATATTTGAAATAAACATGCTGGAGTAAAGTGCATTACATAATTCAGTAATAATTTCATCCGGATGAATACTAGGTTGGAAGATTTGATGATCGGTTTTTTTTCGAATTTTAGAGCGATCGAGGCTAGCAAGGAATAAGCAATAATTCGTAATAGAATCAATGAAAATATATCCAATTGGATCTAATTTAATTTTATTAATCATACTTATTGCAATTTCTGAGAAAACAATAAAAAAAAGATTTTCATTTTTCATTAATCCATCTAAAAATTTAATCTTATCAGCAATCTTTGTTTGACGAATTAACTGCATATCTGATTCTGAAATGAAGTATTTATGAGAATTTTCACTGTGTTTGATAGCTTGGTTGAGTTGCGTCAGCGAGCCAATATGTTTATACATAGCACGGATATCCTATTACCTTGCAATAAAGATGCATCGGAAAATTGTGTTGAGATATCTGAGAGATAGTATTTTTTTTGTAAGAATTTTAAGAAATTTTGAAGAAATTGAGAAGATAGATTTGAAAAATTATGAAGGAATATTGGCCAGAACTGGAATCGAACCAGCGACACAAGGATTTTCAGTCCTCTGCTCTACCGACTGAGCTATCTAGCCAATACGCCCATTTTTCATGAAATCACACTAAAAGTCAAGGTATAAAGTCGTTAGTGTGTCAAAAATATCTCTATACTTGTATAGTAAACTTTAAGCATAAAGCGGAATAGTCCACTCATCGCAACATAACATATTGTAATGAATATGTATTTTTAATGCGCTATATAACGATACGTTAAAATGATATTTTCTTACAATCTGGCGCCGATGGATATTTGTTTGAACTATTTCTAGGATTAGAAAAAATCATGGGATGAATATTTTTATGCATCGATTTGGGTTGTTGCCTAGGTGCGTGATTTTTGAGCAATGTGACAATTGAGCGATGATTGGATTCTACCGCAAGATCGATTGGTCTTTTCGAGTGATTATTAGTTTTTTCTATAATCGGATTGTATGACAGCAGGAGCTCTACGCATTCGAGCTGTCCATTGTGGCATGCAATATGTAATGCTGTATTACCTGCTGCATCACGGAGTTTGAGTACAATTGACTGTAGGTTACGTGAAAGATTTCTCATATAAGAAGTGATCAAATGCAGATCATTTGCGTTAATTAAGAAATGCAGTAAGGGTGTTTTATGCATATCGCGATAGGTTGTGCTGTGACTGATGATCTCAGGATAGTAAGTTAAAATCATTGCAATTGCTGAATAATCGTTTAAATCCATTGATATTTCTAGAGGGGTTCTATTTTGAGCATTACGAAACAAGAGTAAAATTTTATCGTTTGATTTTAATAATATTTCAAGGATAATATGTTGCTTCTTCAAGCACGCTTCATGAAATGGACTTTCTTTAGCGGGATATAATGCTTCAAATATTTTATTTGCAGTGATGCGTTGATTGAGCTGTATCGGAATGGATAGTAATTTTTCTATTGAGCAATTTTCATTTCGAGTCATTTTAATACTTGCAGCGACATTTTGTATGAGTGGGATTAGTGATGTCATGATATTGAAATGAATGGCTACTGAGATTGCGGTGAGGATATTAGAAGATAGAGGATATTCTATCCTCCAAAATTCAAGATTCTTTAATCGATCAATAATGTTTTGTTTAATAAGAAGATCTTGTTTTAAGAAGGTGGATTGGACGGCAATGCAATATACGTTATCATTCATATCTAATCGTAAAAAAACATCCATAAATGTGGTTTTTCCGCTTTGAATGAACATGTTTGGCTCGTAGACGATACATTTACCATACTTAGTTGTCGTAATACTAATCATATGATTACAATTAAATACAATATATTGGCCACCAGCTACAATCCAGTTTGCTGGATCGGATAAGTTTTCAAAATAGTAATTATATGTGCAGTAATATTGCAATAATTGATGCGGTATAATTCCGATTGCAAAAGGTTCTAGTTGATATTTTTCTAAAATATTACCCAGAGTGATATTTGCCATATGCATTTTGCGTAACGTGAAAGTATTACATTCTTTTGAAAACATATATGTGCTGAATTGATGAGAACTCGTTGGGTATTCGTTATGTGCTCGAATCATTGGGTGGAGAGGACATATTTTGCCTTTGTCGTTTAAGTCAAAAAATTCTTCAATTTTTTTTGAATCAGTCATATGCCCTAAAATTCGATAAAAATATTCTGTTGAAAAATGGAGCGCATGATACAAAAATGATGTTGATAATGAACCACACACACCTGGACCGTTTAAGTAATTATGCGGCTGCGAATACTTTCTGCGATAGAGGGTGTTAACTTTTTCTATTATTTGGGATTGGGTGACTTGCATTTTACAAGATTGTATAGCCTTATCAAAAAGATATCCGTACTCAGAGTATTCATTGAGAAATATTTGTTTTATATCTTCACAATTTTTAATCTCTGGATTTAATAAAATAGAGGTGTTTTTTCTATCAGATTTTAAAAGGCGTGAAAGAGACCAAATCATAAGATATGGATCATGATTTTGATAAGCTGCAATTAACAGCGAAAATGAAAATGCATAAGATTGAAAAATCAAGTCAATAGAGGCGGGAGTATTTCGGTGTATTGGTAGGTCTTTGATTGTTTGGGAATATAACTGAATCCAATTAGCACGTATTGTCGCGTCTACTAGATTGCGCGATAAAGGAAACTCAAAAGGAGCTGATTTCCGGGTATATACACAATACAAGCCAATCACTAAATATTCATAGAATAAATCAGCATTTTGCTGATATGTTTCAAAATACGTTCGAGCTGAATATCCATTTAAAAAGTAATTCAGACTTTTAGAGAAGACTACAATATGGTCTTGAGAAGACCAGAGGGGGGCAATAGAGAACAAAACTAATATATTCTTGAAATAATACAATGATTTTAACATGTTATTTAGATTAATCAAAAAGATCTATAAAGAATTATCGAAAAATACATGATCTTGCGCGCAATCAATGATTGTAGGCTTATGTTAGGTCTTTTTTAGTAACGGATTTATGTTAGCAATTATAAGAAAATTAATATTTTATTTTAATGCAATATGTTTGGCCTCCTCAGCCATACGTCTTTATAAGAGCTGTATAGCTGATAAACTAAAATTAGATAGTGTAATATCCACAGAGACACGCAGTAGTTAAAGTATGCCCCAAAATGAACTATCGCTTTTTTGGAGTTCTTAATGATTCTTTGCTGCAGGCATGAGCGCTCAGCGATTTTTGAGGTGAAAAAAATATCTGCTGCGTTGGCTTTATAGAAGTTTCAGGATATTCTTCGATTACTAGCGAATTACTTGTGGAAGTTGAATGGATAGGCCGCTCAATATTAACTGTTACACAGGCGTTGTTTGATGAATCATTTAAATATTTTGTTATAAAGTGACAGATTTGGGCAGAATCTTGTGTGAAAAAAGGTGTAATTTTGGACCATTCAAAGGCATATTTATCAAAACTCAATATAACTGCTCGATTATTGATTGGATTTTCAAATTTCCATTGATAACTCATTTTTAAAACAACATTTGTGTTTGGAAAAAATAAATAATCTGCATCCATTGTAATGACAGTATTGGGCCAATTGTCACGAATATATATTGCAACTTGTTCATAAAAAAGAGTATAGGAGTTTAATCGTGCATGTGCCGCTCCAAGATTTACTGGAATATCTGTTAGTGTCTGAGGTGTTTGGCCGTGTCCGATAATATGATTCCATTCAAAATGAGAATGATAGGGGTTCCCTTGCTTCACATGGTCTGCATACTGAGGGTATTTTTTGCAAAATTTCACAACAGTTGTATATGCAGATTCACCGCCCATGACACCTTTGAGTTTTTTTCTAGTACCTTTTTTAAAGGATGTATTTTGTGTCAGTAAAATAGGTTTTTTTAAACACCGTCGATCAACATGAGAGGGCCATTGCAAAGATAAGTCACTTTCTAATCGAGCGGTTGTTATATCAAAAGGAACGTTGTATTTGCAGCTAAGCTCTTGCGTAATGACTTTGGCAACTTTTTCTGTTATTTCGTTTGCGTCAATTACTTCACCGATTTTTCTTTTATTGCGTTTATGAGATGTGTTCTCGATCACATCAAAATTCATTGAATTCTGAATGATAGGTGCCTGGATTGTATATGCAGTTAAAAAGATACCTGGCCGTACCTTATCGGAATCGGCTAATTCTATAGGGATGGCTTTATTAACGAGAAGGGGTGTATTGGTATTTGATGATGACCAGAGTTGAGAAAGTCCATGTTCAGGGCTCCAGGTGGCATCAGAAATTTCTCCAATAGGATGAAGCTCTCCTTTGTGAGGGTATGATAGAGCTTTGAGTTTTTTTGAGGATGACAGATCGTCGTTTCGATTAGGTGTTTGCTCTGTTACAACTGCATGCAATGAGCGAGTTGATGCATTCTTTTTAATACGACCCCATGCAGGTCTTGCTGGATTACCATTTTTGCCAGAAAGGGCGCTATATGGAGCGTTAGGGGTTTTCACAGGAGATGTAAAAGGCGTGGTTTTATCTGATTTATCCATAGGATTGTTTTTATATAGATATAGGCCTATTTATTTAATAATTAAGCAATTATTGTAACTAAATATTGAGCAAATTGCTATTGCTGCAGTTTCCGATCGGAGAATGGGGCCTTGAAGAGCAATCCGCTGGATATGATTTGGAAAAAATCCTTGCTCTGCAGGACTCCAGCCACCTTCAGGACCAATGAAAATACAAATTTTTTCGGCTGGAGTCGGTAACATTTGAATTGTATCCGTATTCTCTGGGTTTGTTATAATATCGGCAAGATACCATATTTGATTTGGGTCGGATGGTTGAAAATTGAGATTTTTTAACACACTAGGGCTGTTAAGTTTGGGTTTAATGAGTTGTTTGCTTTGAATACAGGCTGATTCAATAACACTTTCTAATCTACTGATTGAGTTATTATTCCAGTAATGATTTTGTGTGCGGTCGGTATAGAGTGGTGTAAATTCACTCACCCCTAATTCAGTTGTTTTTTCAATCATCCAGCTCATTCGATCGGGTTTAAAGATTCCAAAATATAAATGAACATAAGGCAGTGCATGTTTCTTGAGAATCATTTGAGTGGAGGTGTACTGGAAAAAAGTATTTTTCTTTTCTACAACAAGGGTTCCTTCAGCATATGAGATTTGATCGGAAAAAATAACTTGAGCATCCAAAGCAAGTCGATTTGCTTTGACATGCTGCTGTTGACTCACAGTGAGAGGGATTTTTCCGCCGTGTTGTGATAATTTTTCCGTAAAAAATATCATAGTATATTCCACTTAAACATTGATGCACGCCACGCGCCTTGTGAATCTTTAAATAATTGTGTTCTATTGAGTCCAAAAAAATTGGCAAGTCGCGTGATATTGTAGCCCTGATCTGAGCCATGTTCTAATAATATCACGCCCGAATGTTCGAGAATATTATTAAGACTCGAAAAAATGTGAACATATGGGGCATACCCTGCAAAATTTGCAACGCGAGCGTGAATATTTTCAGGAGAATTTTCTATAAATAATGCTGTTGCTTCATCACAGTATGGTGGATTACTGATGATTAGATCGAATTTCTCTTTTTTCTGAATCAATGTAGCGCCCCAATCTGAGTGTAGAATTGTGGCGTTTGATAAGTTATGTCTTTGAAAATTGATGCGACTGACTTCAAGTGCTTTCAGATCGTTATCAATAGCAGTGATATTTATATGAGGTCCATGAAAATAGGCAAGTGCAAGAGAGAGGGTTCCAGGGCCAGTACCTAAATCACAAGCACGTTGAAATTGAAGCTTTGGGAAGGCTTTTTCTACCCAATCCCAAGTGTCATCTCGCGGTACAAGTAGAGGAGGCTCGATAAAAAGCTCAATTGGTCCAAAGGTTGCAGATTTTACAAGATACTCCCATGGAGTTCCTTTAGATAATGCAGATAAATCGCCCTCCCAGCATGCTTGGTCGCGAGTTTTTAAAACTCTTTGAATTGTAGACCAAGGTAAGTTTGGATATTCTTTTTGATATATTTTTAAACGATCAAAGTCCATAATCTTGCTCGATTTCAGCAATAAGGGCGGCATGATATTCTGTTTTAAGAGGAAGAATAACTGGATCGAGATCGCCTTCCATGATTTCATTGAGTTGATATAACGTCAGATGGATGCGATGCTCAGTTAATCGACCTTGAGGGTAGTTATATGTTCTGATTCGTTCTGAACGATCGCCACTTCCAACAAGGCTATGACGAAGAGAAGAGCGCTCTGAGCGTTGTTGTTCGCGTTCTTGTTCTAAAAGCCGCGCTTTTAAAAGGCTCATTGCTTTACTTCTGTTTTTATGTTGCGAGCGGTCTTCTTGGCATTCGACAACTAATCCCGATGGAATATGTGTGATTCGAATAGCTGAGTCTGTTTTATTAACGTGCTGTCCACCAGCACCAGATGCGCGATAGGTATCTATTTTTAAATCATTCGGGTTGATTGTATATTCTTCAATTTCATCATATTCGGGTAGAATTGCGACAGTACATGCTGATGTATGGATTCGGCCAGAGCTTTCTGTCACAGGAATGCGTTGTACTCGATGCCCACCTGATTCAAATTTTAATTGCCCATATGCACCTTTGTGTAAGACTTTCACAATGGCTTCTTTATATCCACCCAAATCGGACTCATGTGCGGATAAAATTTCTGTTTTCCATCCAAGCTTATCACAGTAGCGCAAATACATCCGTAGTAAATCACCAGCAAAGAGGCAAGCCTCTTGACCTCCAGTTCCGGCACGCACCTCAAGATAGCACTCTTGACCATCTAGTGGATCGGACGGCACTAAAGAGAGCTTGAGTTCTTCAAGGAGCGCAGACTCTTTTTGAGAGAGCGTTTCATATTCTAATTCTGCAAGCTCAGCAAATTGAGGGTCATTTTTAAGCACAAGAAGCTCTTCTTTTTCATCCGCAATGCCTTGCAGCTCATTCCATTTTTCGGCAATAGGATTGAGACTAGAAAATTCTTGAGAGTAGGCTTTCAGAAGGTTAGAGTCATTGGAGGTGGACGGATCGGCTAAAAAGTGTGTCAGCTCCTCAACTCGTTGGCAGGCTTTCAAAACTTTCAGATGTAACGCTGGGCTGAGCATAGGGGCTAATGTGCAATGAATAATCCCCTGATATTAGCAGATTTTGTCTCAAAGCTACAGATGATGCGTGGAGAAGTTTTTGTTTTAATTGATAGACTGTTTGTTTGACTGATTCTAAAGAGGGGTCTTTTTGTAATGAGCGAGAAAGTGTTCTTTCAACAACTGTATTATAAATTGCCTCCATTTTTAAACGATATTCTTTTAACATGAACCTTTTTTGCTCAAAATTCATTAACTCTACGAGATCTTGTAAAGTATTTTTTAAATTTCGATAGTTATGTTCTAAGTAATGTGAATCGTGCGAAGATGTATATACAAAATCATCAAGATCGTAGTATTTGATATTTTCGGCCGTTTGAACGGAGGTATTGATGGATGATGGCATACTCAAATCAATTAAAGTAAAGCGCTTAGAATCTGCAATGATACTAGATATCCATGGTATTTCGGATGGTATTGCAAAAATGATGACGTCAAATTTCGTGATGCATGTTTCCAGTGCATCTAAGCTCATATAACAAATAGGTTTATTCGATATTAATGTTTTTGCACGTTCAAGGGTGCGATTGGCAATCGATATATTATGATGCCAGCGTGCGGGGCAATAAGTGATTAAATCTTTGGCCAAGGCGCCAGCACCGATAATCAAGATTTTTTGAGTATGGATATTTAAAAAATCTTTTAGGTGTTGAATCACTAATCGACCTAAAGACGGTTTATCTGTCCAAGAAGAACGAATATCTTTTGAGAAATGTGCAATATGCTCAAAGAGTCGACGCAGTGGGTGTTTTAAGCAACCAATACGGTCGCTTTGTTTGTAGGCTGCTTTTATTTGGCCTGTGATGTGATATTCCTTTAATATTTGCGACTTTAATCCTAGGGCTACATTTAAAAGATGTTCAAAACAAGCGACATTTTTTTTCTGAACTGCGGGGGTGATGTGTTTCGCTCCAGTCCACGTCGTTAAAATATCCCAACAGGTCAGTGCGCATTCTTCCGTTATACCATGAGAATATAATTCCAGCCGATTACACGTAGAAAGAATAACAATACTTGCGTGGCATTCTATTTTAGATTTTAGTGCACTGAGCACTTGGTCAATTGTTTCTGCATCAAAAGCATATTTTTGTCTGATCTCTTTGGATGTGTCGTGATGATTAATGCCTAAAACCAAAAAATTCATCTTCAGTTACCAGTCCATTTGTTAAATATTTTCAATTTCTTGCCGTTACTGAAGGTGGAGGAATTGACTCATGATCTTGCAAAGAACTCTTCGAATTGCCGCATATTTTATGATAACCATGATTGTTGCTGCAAACCCAACCTTTCAGTCCGCCATGCTAGGAAAACTAGCATATCTGGAGCAAAACTACCAACTTGCACAAGAGCATCTAAAGATTGCTTTGATGTCTGTGCATGATGAAAAAACGTATTGGCAATATTGTACGAGTGCGCTTAATACCAATAAATTTGATGAGCTCCATCAATTGGTCAACTATAGATATTTGCATGCACATACACAAGATGAGGTGGTTTTTTATGATCAACAGCGGTATGTCATGGCTGCATTATCAGGCAATATCCAAAATGATTGTGCATATAAGCCGTCTACGGCTCAGTGGGGAGCATTTTTTGATAAGATTCCTGCACATAAAAAACCGATGTTTCTCGATAAAATTTATACGGAGTATTGGCTTTCCGACCCAAGCATTAGAGCCTTTATGGTTGAAACGTTGGTTGCATATCAACTGTATGATGATGCTTTTGAGTTGGCCATGTGTGGATTCGAAGAGCTCAATAGTGATTGGATTCGAACTTGTCAGCATGTTTTTTCATATTCCCAGCAACGGATTATATTTGGCGTATCGGTAGCGCCTGAGCTATCTCTTGAAGTTCAGCAGCACTGGGCTTTAGCGGTATTACCTTTATATACTCATTCTGAGCATATTCCGGCAGAGTGTTTAGCGAATCTTAAGAGAATTTTGAAATCTTCGGGAAGTCACGAAAATCATTTCATAATGGCGAGGAGCTTCTTAAGGCAAGGACACGGGAAGTTAATTGGAGGTAAGCACTCTTTAACAACAACACATTCGATCTTGTGGGAGGTTGAAAAATGTATTGCATCTTGTGATTGGGGGCGAGCTCGATCTTTGATTTCTGAGTATCAAGGTGAAAAAAACGATCCAATATATCGCTTAATGAATGGATATTTATCGGCACAATCCGGGCTCCATCAAGAAGCGTTGCAATGGTTAGCAATTTCGGAGGGGGATTGCGACCACAATATTAAAAAAGAAATTGCTTTGCTAAAAGGATATGTTTTATCTCAAATTTCTCCCAAAAAAGCACTCAATCAAGCTTTAAATGATTA
>Ga0194116_10007943_pt1 | contig 10847 bp, 13 predicted proteins | sample TA2MahsurfametaG_4_FD_148617 | JGI IMG/M metagenome (GOLD analysis project Ga0194116, IMG submission 148617) | Freshwater microbial communities from Lake Tanganyika, Tanzania - TA2015008 Mahale S9 surface | ecosystem: Environmental > Aquatic > Freshwater > Lake | place: Tanzania: Lake... | reverse complement strand
CCCAATCCCCAATCCCCAATCCCCAATCCCCATTTTAATTAAATGAGAAAAAAAAAGCTATTCATCTCCTCCTTTAAGCCGTGGGTTTAAAATTTATAATAACATAATTAAAATTTAAATTATTTTAATAATTTTAATAAATAAATTAAGAAAATTTTCTTAACCTCATTTTAAAATTAAAAGAATTTAAAAAATGCTTGATATTAATTCCACAAACACCAATTCATTAGACTATTACATATTTTACCTTGTTGGGTTATTTCTCTTATACTCAATTATAGTTTTCATTAATGCATCTTTGAAAAAGTCATATCCAAACACTACTTTAAATGTTTCTTTGGATGTTTATGGTAAGGAACAGCATATACAAATTATTCACGATGCTCCAACTCTAGAGCAAAAAAATTTACGTTGGAATTTTCTAGCTGTGAGTTCAATGATTAAAGCCGCTACATGGGTTAAAGCTCCATATATTTTTGCATTGTATAATCGAGTGCATAAATTCACTCGAGCTGAAATAGGGATTTTATATGCAGTAGATAATATATCAGCTTTGATCTTCGGGCCAATTATAGGAAGTTTGTCTGATATGTATGGAAGAAGGAAATTTTGTCTTTTATTTTCTATAGTTGTTATGACTCACATTTATCTGAGAATTACCGGTGTTCAAATTTTAGCGTATCCAGCGCAGATTTTGAATGGTATTTCTGGTAGCATTTTAGAGACCGTATTTGAATCTTGGCTAAATTTTGAAGCAAATATGCTGTTCGATAAATCTCAAGAAGGAGAGATGAAAAAGAATCATTATTTAAAAGAGATATTTAACAAGTAAAAACATTTTTTTAACTTATATTTATTCCAACAGAAATGATTTGTCATGTTTTAAATTTCATATTGTTTTTAAAAATTTGATGGAGAACTATCAATAATTAACAAAAGATTGATTAAATTCATTTATTTTTAATATCGAGTATAAATTGTTATTTTATTTGAGGTTTTAAAAAGAATATTTTTTAATTTTTATAAACATCGAGTAATTTATCTATTTAAAGTTTAAAAAATAAAAATTTATTAAGTGTTTCTTGCGAATGAAAGCAATAAATATTAATAAATTAAATAAAATTAAAAGACAGGTCTACATTGATTGCTTGTGTTCAATATTTTTAACTGGTATTGCAACTTTTTTATATGTAAAGATTTTTCGCTTAAAATAAATTGATTGATTATTCCATTTTTTTGTAGTAATACAAGAATATATTGTACTAATTATTTTTGGATTGTAAATTTCATATTTAAGATTCAATTTGGAATATTTTATCCTTTCTACGCTTGCATGGGATTTTGCTTTATTGCAGGGTTAATGGTTTTATTTTTGTGGCAAGAAAATGATTTGAAAAAATACAAAGCCTGGATACAAGAAAATACACAAAATGTAGATCTTGATAGGGAAAAATTAACCTTAATTAGAAAAGAATCTAAAGAAAAGTATTTTATAAATATTAAAGATTGGAAAGATTTATGTATTTGCAATCAGATCTAAAAGTTATATTTTTTTAAATAAATGAATCATTTCATTATTATCATTTATTTAATATTTATAGTTTGAAACCATCTTTATTTTCCAAGCTAGCTTCTGCTTGGGAAACTATAAGAGCAAAAAAAGAACTTTTAGTTGTAGGTATAATAGAAAGTTCATTCAAAATTTGTCTTGCTTTGTTTTTGTTTTTCTGGACTCCTTTACTAGAGGAAACAGCACAAAATTTTATCCATCCTGGAACAATTTATGTTTGCTTTATGATATCTAGATTAATAGGCAGTGAAGCATTCCAAGTAAATTATCAAATGCAAATATTAAATGAAAATGCTTTGAAAAGACTTCAAATTATTCATTATATTTTAATTATTATTTATTTTAGTGTTTCAAAATAATCATGACGACAAACTCATATTATTTGACTATTTTCGTAACTATTACTACCTCTATTGCTTTTTTTATTGATTATATTTCAACTGAATTTTACATTATATTCTTAATGTTGGTTTATTTCGATGGTGTATCGGGTTTATTCCAGCCTTTAATGTCAAGTATAAAATCAGAATTAATAGAGGAAGAAAAAAGAACAACCATCATGACATTCTTTAGATTACCAATTAATTTTTTTGCTATTATCACTCTAATCTTGACTAAAATAATAAGCACCAAACAGGTACATAATTAAATTACATATTAAAATTATTTCAATTTGTGTTTTGAAAAAATCAATAAAATTTAGATTTGTTTAATTGCGTTTTTTATTATGTTATCAGCTTCGATTGTAAATCTTTATCTAATAAAAATTCACGAACCAATGGATATAAAAAATAGAAAAATTCAAAAAACAAGTGCACTTGAACATCATTGATAGATTCCTTCTCAAACTAATTTTTATACAAATTAAAATAATGATAAATTTTTTAGTAATTAGAATATAAACAAAATAAGCTCAATAGCAATAATATAATTCAGATCATCTAATGCTACAAGGAATTTTAAAGTGAATTATAAAATTTTTTATTTTTTTAGTAAATATGTAAGAAATAAAAACAAATAGAATTTTAGTTACAAAAATATTTTAATAAGATAAATAATTATATGAAGATAATAAAATATATGTAATTTAACTAAATAAATAAAAATTATATTTCAATAAATTTCATTGTTTCTTTAAATAATATTACCTTTAAAAAACTGAAAACTTTTCTTAAAAAAACGTTGAATTCTAAGCTTATAAAGCTGAAATTTATACGTATCCAGTTATTAATCAAACATTAATTTGTTATTTTATTTTTTCTTTTATAATTGTTCCAATAAAGATTGATTGTATAATATTAAATTAGAAAAAAATATATAAATTAAAATTTATCGTAAAATTTCAAATTAAAACTTATGAAAAAATTATAATTTAAAATGGAAAAATTTGGGAATTCTAATAAAAATAACTCTAAATTAAATTTCTCTCACAGCAATAGTAAAAATAATGTTTATAAAGTAATAGATAATTTTAATTTAGAAAAATCCTTCAATTATTCCAACAAGTAATATAAATATGAACGAAATATATTTAAAAAATGATTCTAAAGACCTTCCTTTTAATATTCAAAGCAATAATAAGAATAATATAAATTATAAAGACCTTTATAAAGTTTCTAATATTGAAAATCCCAAAAGCTATTTAGAGACAGAAAATAGAAAATTGAGAGAAAAAATAGCAACAAAAGAAAAAGAATTAATTCAAAAGGATAAAATTATTAGGGAATTAAAGGATAAAATATCGAAATTAGAAACAGAAAATAGAAATTTAAAAAGAAATTGTAAGGATTTTTAGATTACTTCATATCATTTTTAATATTTTATTCGAACTTATCATTTAAATTAGCCAATGAACCAATTAATACATTTGACATAAATGGAAATCTTATATTAAGTCCATATAATAATAATCAAAATAATAATAGAAGTAATAATCAGAGAAGCATTGTTTCAATAATTAATTCTAACGATAGTAATAATATAAGGTCGGTTTTTTCTGATAATAAAAAAAATAATTCGACTAATGTGAATTTAGAAAGTAATAGAAACAATTCACTTCGATCACCCAATTCAGAATTTAATATAATAAGGGCGAACAATAAATATAATAGAGGAAATAATAATAATCAACTTAATCCTAGTATCAATGATTATGGTTTATTTCCCTTTATGAATGATGGAATAAATTACGATCTCGGTAAATTCATTAAAAGCATAAACCTAATTTTTGTTCACTTTTTAAACTTTTTAAAAAATCGAAAATATAAAAATTATATTTTTGTTTTTAATTATTAATAAAAAATAGAATTTCCTGATTTGCTAGTAAACCCAATACCAGATTTTACACAAGAATATATTGATCCTGTAAGAGAAGTAGAAGATGCAATTATAAATGAAATGTGTCCAAATCCCGATCAAATGACATATGAACAATTACTCGAATTTCAGGATCAAGTTGGTTATGTAGAAAAGGGCTTTACCAAAAATGAAATACAAGTAAAATAAAATAAAATTTTAATCATCTAAACTAAAATGCGAATAGACTAAAATTTAATTCTAAAGCAATTAAGTATTTTTACTTATTTATTTATGCGATAATTTTATATTTTAGCGACTCCCAAAAATAAAATATTCAAAATCAAAATTTAAATCACATGATGAAAAATGTACAGTTTGTCAATATGATTTCACAGAAAATGAAACTATCAGGAAGTTAACTTGTGGCCATCTTTATCATATAGAATGCGTAGATGAGTGGTTATCGAAAGATAAAAAATGTCCTGTATGCAAAAAGGAAACAAGGATTTGAAGTTATTTCACAAATAGTTTTAATTAACGAATAATTATTAAAAAATTAAATAGATGAAAATAACTCAATAATATTAAAAACATTAAAAGAAAAAGTATATTTTCATTTACATTGATTTTTATTTTGTTCTATTAATAATTAAAAATTTAAAAAAGTTATATAACAAATATTAATTTTTCTTAAATTTTTTAATGTTAATAATAATAATAATTGAGCTTTCAAAAATAAAATTAAATTTAAATGAATAAAAGAGATGAATTAGGTAAAGAAAAATTCTTGCAACGAGGACATAGCAGAGGAAAATCTTATAATGTTATTAATCTTACACAATTAAGTTATTTACGAGAATCATCTAGGCCGAAAGATACCACAAGTTATTCAAAAAGTATTTTAATTAAATACTAAAAGATTTATAAAATAAATAAGAAAATTTCTTTGGATTTTTTCGCTTTAAATCCTAATAGAAAATAAAGTTTTATCGCTTTTATTTATATGAGAGAACATTTATTTTAAAACTTAAAAAGACTAGAATTTTACATTTGGAATTTATTCAATTTTTCATTTTATAATTAAAAGATTTTTTATGATTTACAAATATTAAAATCAATTAATTTATAGTTAATCCTTCTACATTAAAAACATCTAAAATGACTCCTGATGAGTCTTTTAGGCTTCGAGCAAAAAATCCCAATGAAAATAGAGCTGACATTCTTCTTTCAAGGTCAAATTCCGATTTCGCAAATGTAAAAGGAATTGGATATAATGGTAAACAACATCTGAATTTTAATATTAACCCCGATACAAAATTGAATATGATGAATACTACAGTGTTAGGAAATAATAATAATCTCAATTATACTAATTATAATATGTTTAGGGATAGCAGCAACAGCAATTTTCTTCAACAAAAAAATTCACAGCAAAATATAAGGGATTTAAGTAATTCAAAGTTAAATGCAAGCGTTTCAAATAACAATTATAATCAAAACAACAATCATATAAAAATTCACAGATCTCCAATTGACCCTCGGAAAAATTCAAAAGTTTCTCCGATTAGACCTAGTTTCAATGTTATTGAAAAATCCACATCACCAATAAAAGATTTAGATATGTTTAGAATTACATATAATTTAGGATCTAACGGACTTGGAAATTCGTTGGCTAATGAAAATTCTAAAAATAAATTATTTAATAACGGAAAATCAGCAAATCCCAGTGTAGTCAGTAGATCAACTAATTTGGATATTAATGGAATGAACGAGGGATCACATGGAATGAGAAATTATTTACCTAATATGTCTGGGAAAAATACGAATGGGAGAGAAAAAGATTTATATAATGGAGGACAACATTTTAATTACTCTGAAAAAAAGTAAAAATTTTTTATTAAAAATATAATATTCTTTATTAAATAGAGAAAATGAGTATTATTCTATAAATAACGGAAACTCAACAAACAACAAAAAATCCTTCCTTTATAATGATGAAAAAATTAACAATGTTCATAACTCAACAAATATTCAATTTTACAATAATCAGCAAAATGGTGGTTCGCAGAGCCAATATGGTAACAAATCATTTATCAACTCAATTAACAATCATTCGGATCTAAAAAACGTCAATTTTAATAATAATATTGGCAATAATTTCAATAACAATTATAATAATCCTAAAACATCAAATTCTAGCAGCATAAATTATAATAATGTTAAAAATCAAAATCAAAACAATAAAAATTTAAATTTGAGCAAATCAAAATACAACGAAAAATATTCTGATCAATTCGAATTTTACGCGAATAGTAAAAATCAAGACTCTCAATTTGGAATCTATCCTTCAAATCTCTCAGGCATTACACATGGAATTAAAAGAAGAACTGAATCCTACTCGAAAGTTGATTTGCAACAGACTCTTATGGGAATATCAATTAATAAAGAAAATCGAGATTTAACTCCAAACTCATTACATAAAAGATCTTTACCTTTACATGAGAGGAAAAAATCATTTGAGTCTAAAAAAGGGCTTACTTTCTTAGATAATGCAGACAGCAGCATTATAAATATTTCAAGTAATAATATTAAAAATATCACCAGTCACAATTACAATATTAAGAATCCGAATACAAATTTTATGGTTAGAGATTCAAAAGGAAATAAATTATTTACCAAAATCTATGCTGGCAAATCGAAAGCAGGTCGTTTACATGATGGATCTAATAAAACAAATCAAGATTCATATTTAATAAAAAACAAAATTCTAAATTTGGAAAATTTTTCAATGTTTGGAGTCTTTGATGGGCATGGTAATCATGGTCATTTTATCAGTAACATGATTAAACATTTTTTTTCTGAATACTTTTCAAAACCCGAACTGTACTTGAGCCCTCATTATAACAGTAATACTAGATCTTCCTTAAACCCGAATTTCAAAAATAACTTTTTAAATATGGCAAACAAAACAAATTTCGCTAATAGTTCTTCTCAGTCATTTAAGGATTCTTGGAATAGAGATTTCCATAGTAGCGCTTTATCAATTTCCGGAAGCACTTCCAATATATTTTCCCCTACAAATCCAAGTATCAAAGAAGATTTAGTTTATGAAAAAATTAAAGAGAGAAATTACGCAATGCTTAAAAACTCCTTTAATCTAGCGGAGTCAAGTATTTCAATGTCAAAATATGATGTTAATTTTTCAGGATCTACATGTATATTGATATTTCTTATTGAAAACAAATTAATCTGTGCAAATGCAGGTGATTCAAGAGCAATCTTAGTTTCTCAAAAAGGTAATGCTGATTCAATTATTCAACTTTCTCGTGATCATAAACCGGAACTCAAAGATGAAATGTATCGAATAAATCGTTTAAATGGAAGAGTTGATAAATATAATGATAACGGCATTAAAACAGGGCCTTTTCGTGTATGGTTAAAGAATCAAAATTATCCAGGACTCGCAATGAGCAGATCGATTGGAGACTTAGTTGCTGGTAGTGTAGGAGTAATTTGTGAGCCTGAAATATATGAATGTGAAATTAATGAAAGAAATAAATTCATAGTTATAGCCAGCGATGGTGTTTGGGAATTTCTAAGCAATGAAAGAGTGGCTGATATTGTCAATCCATTTTATTATGGGAATATGGATGTTAATGCTGCAGCAGAGAAATTGGTTGAAGAAGCAACTAAATGTTGGAGAAGAGTAAATTAATATATATTTATTCATTAATTTAATTAGTATTTTTTTTCGAATTAATTTGCTTATAAAAATATTTGTTATATTTTATTTATTTTTTATCACTTATAATTCAGCGTCTTAATCCATTTATTTCTACTTTTAATTTATTATTTTTATTTTTAGGAGGATGAGTCTGTTGATGATATTTCAGTAGTTGTTTTGTTTTTTCATGCGAAAGCTTAAATATTTACTTTATTTTGAATGGTTTTTTATTTTACAAATGAAAATATATTAATGTTACATAAAATAGAAAATTATATAATAAATAATTTATAATTAAAAAATTTTTATTGGTAAATACTAAAGTAAAAGATGTATAGCAAAAAGAATTTTCGATTATAAACAAAAATAATTTTTGACTTTTTTCATTGAAACAAAAAAATCTTATTAAAAAAGAGTTTAAAATTAAAATAATTCAACTTATTTAACATTAATAAAAATAAAAGAAAAAACAAACAAATTTTTCTTGCAAATAAACTCAAAATAAAAATTTTGAATTAAGTTGTTATAATTAAATGAAGACGAATATTAATAAAAAAATTTCTGTAGAAAATTAAATGAATGAAAGAATTTTTTACTATTTGAATTAAAAGTGAAAAATTCTCCTATTCAAATTTTGGTTCTCGATTGAAATAGAAATAAAATTATCACTTATAAAAATCAAAACTAAAATCTTTAAAACAAAATTATTTAATTTTTAAACATTTTGAAATTATATGATTGAATTTTCGAGGAGGATTACTTTTACTCAATGAATTGATTTTTATAAATGAAAACAAGTTTATTAGTTCTTATGTTTCAATTTTATTTAATTTTTTTTAAATTAATTTAATTAACTCAACTGCAAGTCAATCTCGTAAAGATTTATTAGATATCCAATAATTATTAACAAGATCGTTCTCAATTGAGTTAATATATTTTTTAATTAATATTTAAAAATTATATTATTAAAATTTAAATTTATTATATAAAGAAAAAATTGTAATGTTTACTATAAAAATTATTTATGCAGAATTCAAACATAAATAAATTTCTAAGCCTTAATTTCAATCTTAAAAATGAAATTTTTACCTTTATCAGACCGATTTATATTTTGAGAGATATTCGTTTTATTTGTGATAAATTTCGCTTTGCATTGAAAAACAAAAAATGGTTTCGATCGATTCCTGAAAATTTCAAAAAGTTTATAAAGGATTCCAGCTGTAATTTTTACTGTATGCATGAAATTTTCAATTTTTTTAAAGATAAAGAGTTATCTGATATTGATGCTTTTGATTTATGTTTATACTTTTCTTTGATAAAATACAAAGATCAAAAATCGCTAGATTTATCCAACATGTTTATTTGGGAGGAAGAAAATAACCTTGCTTTTCTAAAACAAATTTTAGTTTTTAATAAATCGATTCATTTACTTAATCTTACTAATAATAGTATAGGAAGCAAAGAAATAAACATGCTTTATGTAAAAGAGGGTTTAGAAGTAAATAAATCAATTCAACTAATTAACCTTTCTTTCAATAATCTTTCAACATATGAAACAAACATGCTTTATCTAAAAGAAGCTTTGGAAATCAATAATTCAATTACACAATTAAATATTTCATATAATTCATTAGGATATAATAAGAATGACATTCTTTATTTAAAAGAAGCACTAAAAATAAACACTTCAATTACACTATTAAATCTTTCAAATAATTCATTAGGATATAGTGAGAATAACTTGATTTATTTAAAAGAAGCACTAAAAATGAACTTTTCAATTAAGCAATTAAATCTTTCAAATAATTCATTAGGAGATAATGAGAATAACTTGATTTATTTAAAAGAAACTTTAGAAATTAACAATTCAATTATATATTTAAATCTTTCTGAAAACAATTTATCCGGAAAATTGAAATTTAAAAACATGCTTTATTTAAAAGAAGGTTTAATCGTAAACAAGTCAATCCGACAATTGGATCTTTCTGCAAATGAATTAGGAAAATATAAAAAAAACTACATTCAATTAAATGAGATTTTGCTGAATAATAACTCAATTCAAGAAATTTATCTTCGGGAGAATTTCTTAGAATTTAAAGGATACTTTGTTAATTTAAAAGAAGGTTTGGAACGAAATAAATCAATCCAACTACTTGATCTATCTCATAATAATCTTGGAAAAAATGAAGAGATAATGATTTCACTTAAAGAAGCTTTAAAGATTAATAAATTAATTAGAACTCTTCTTCTTTGTAATGTTTCTTTAAATGAGAAACCTCAGAACATAGATTATTTTAAAGAGGTTTTCGAAAAAAATAATTCTATCCGAAAATTGAATCTTTCGGGAAACAGATTAGGATATTGGGATATAAGTATTCAAAATTTAGTAGAAGTTTTAAAGAAGAACAAATCAATTCAATCGCTAGATCTTTCTTTTAATTTTATAGGAAATAATGAAAAATGTTGTCTTTATCTAAAGGACATTTTAACTTTTAATACATCAATTTTACAATTAAATCTTAGTGAAAATAATCTAGGAAAATCAAAAAAGTGTATGTTTTTTCTATGTATAATTTTGATAAAAAATCAATCTATTCAACAACTAGATCTTTCTATTAATAATATAGGAAAATCTAAGAATGATATGTTTTATTTAAAAGAGTCTTTGAAAGAAAACAATTCAATAAATCACCTCGATTTGAGAGGGAATTTTTTGGGAAATGATGATAAGAACATTGATTATTTAAAAGAAGCATTGGAAATAAATAAATCTATTAAACGACTTAACATTTCTAATAACATTTTTGGAATGAATCAAAATGATTTAAAAAATAGAAAAGAAACTTTGTTAAAAAAATTAAAACTTGAAAATGGTCCGGAGATTATAATCAATTAAAATCTAAATGATTATTAAAAATATGAATTTATTAATGAAATAATCGTTTAATTTAAGGATATTAAATAATTTTCTTTTTAATTAAAATTTTTCGAATTTCTATATTAAGAAAAAAGTAAACAATATAATTTCTTCTTTCAAATTATTAAAATTAAATAATTTTAATTTTTAATTCTTTTAATATTGGAATACTCTTAATTTTCGTAAACTCAAATTTTAAAAAAATTTATAAGATTTTATTGATTATATTACTCCTACAATTGATGCATAAAAAATAAAAAAGAACGCTATATTTCCAATTTAATATTTTTTATTTATGAAATAAAATAAAAAAATTTAAATATTAAATTGATATTGAA
>Ga0194116_10007939_pt1 | contig 10849 bp, 7 predicted proteins | sample TA2MahsurfametaG_4_FD_148617 | JGI IMG/M metagenome (GOLD analysis project Ga0194116, IMG submission 148617) | Freshwater microbial communities from Lake Tanganyika, Tanzania - TA2015008 Mahale S9 surface | ecosystem: Environmental > Aquatic > Freshwater > Lake | place: Tanzania: Lake Tanganyika... | reverse complement strand
TTGTCAGAATTAGAATTAATTCAACGAGTAGGGAATGGAAAAGACGAGCAATTTATGATAGAAGCAAATGAGAGGGATCGCCTACCAGTACAAATTTTCTTATTTTCTCTTTTGGACAACTTGGATTTTGGGAACTCTATAAGTCTAAATGCCATTGAACACGACTTGAATAGTTCAGGAAGTGTTTTTTGTATCAATCGAGCAGGAATTTTGAATAAAATTACTGAAGTTTGCAAGAAGTATAAATACATCAGCTTTTCGGATAATGCGGGGATCAAAGAATTGCAAATCAAAACAAAGCCTAACCCATATTCAATTTTAGATGATTATTATGGGCAGTGAATTTATAACTTCGGTTAACATCATTAGGGATAGCGATAGAGAGTTGAGCTATTACCCAACTTCGAATGCTAGGCAAGTCGCTTCACAGCTCGTGAATGATTTTCACAAAGGCAATCGGGCGTTTAACATTATTGGATCATACGGTACCGGTAAGTCTTCTTTTTTGATGGCATTGGAAAACAGTGTTTGTGGGCGCAAGCAATTTTTCAATATTAATTTTCTGACGAACCCACGTGTAGAGTTTATCAAAATTATTGGATCGTACACTTCAGTAATAGATTCGTTTTTGGAATATCTCGAAATTGGGAGCACCAAGAATGATGTGGATGACATACTGGTGGAACTTTATCAGAAATATCAGTCCCTCGGTAAAAGCAACAGCTTACTTTTTATTGTCATTGACGAATTTGGTAAGTTTCTTGAGTACGCAAGTAAATACAATCCCGAAAAGGAGTTGTACTTTCTACAGCAATTAGCGGAATTTTGTAATAATCCAAAGCATCGTATCGTCTTATTGACTACCGTTCATCAGAGCTTTGAGTCTTATGCGTATTCATTATCCCCATCCCAAAAGCAGGAATGGATCAAAGTCAAAGGTCGCTTTAGGGAATTAACTTTTAACGAACCTGTTGAACAGCTGCTGTTTTTAGCAGCCGAATTTAATTCAAATAATTCAGAGTTTAAATCCAATAAGAAGGCTATTTCAGGAACTCATAAATTATTCTCTGAGTCCTCTATGTTTCAAGTCAATCAGCAGTTTACTTCTGCATTCCTTGAAAAACTTTTTCCGTTGGATATTTTTGCCGCCCATGTATTGGCTTACTCATTGCAGAAATACGGACAAAATGAACGATCCTTGTTTACTTTTCTTGAATCGTCTGATTTCGCAGGTCTTGTAAGGTTCAAACGAAATGAATACCCCTTTTATAATTTATCATGTGTCTTTGATTATCTAAACACGAATTTTTATAGCTATTTAATCTCAAAATACAACCCTGATTTTTCGGCTTGGAGTAATATTCGGACATCAATCGAAAAAATTGAACGAGTATTTGAAAAAGATTTGAATCAGTATTGTGACGTTGCTAAAACAATTGGTTTACTTAATTTATTTGCTCCCGCTGGATCAGTGATTGATGAGAGTTTTCTTGTGTCCTATTTGAGTCTAACCATGGGGCATTTGAATGCGCCGCAATTAATCACGAATCTCACCAACAAGCAAATCATACGTTATAGGTCACATAGCCAAAGATATATTCTTTTTGAAGGCACGGATTTAGACATACAGGCCGCTTTGGTCGATGCGGGTAATCGTGTTTCTGATGTCTTTGATGTGGTTGGGCAGATTAACAAATACTTCAACTTTAGCCCGGTGATGGCTAAAAGAATCACATTCGAGAAAGGTACTCCGCGGTTCTTTGAATTTGTTATTTCAGATTATCCAATCGATACCATTCCTCAGGGTGAAGTTGATGGATATGTGAACCTTATATTCAATCCCAAGCTTAAGGCTTCCGAAATTCAAAGTATTTCATCTTCCCAGAAAGAAGCGATAGTTTACTGTTATTTCAAAAATTCCGCCGAACTTAAAGATATTTTGTTTGAAATTGAGAAATTACAAAAAGTAATACATGATAATGGTGATGATAGGGTTGCAAAGAGAGAACTTGAGAGCATCATCTCATCTCATATCAACATTTTGAATCATTATATCAAAGAAAGGGGATTGTTTAGTGAAACTAATTCTACTCGTTGGTTTTTTGGAGAATCGGAATATTTAGTTAATTCCAAAGCTGATTTCAATAAGTTATTATCGGCGGTTTGTCAGTCTGTTTATAGCGCCACTCCAATTTTTAAGAATGAATTGGTTAATAAACATCGTATTTCTACGTCAATTCGTTCAGCCAAGAAGAACTACTTCAAAGCCTTGTTGAGTTCTTGGGATTTACCTGACCTTGGTTTTGAATTGAAGAAGTTTCCGCCCGAAAAGTCAATTTATCTATCCTTACTCAAAGAAAATGGTTTAGCTAGCGGTGAATTAAAGGCCTCGTTTGAACTTCAAGTCAAGAACAATTCATCATTTTCTAAACTTTGGAAAGCCAGCCTTAAATTTCTTCAATCTGCCAAGTCACAGAAAGTCTACGTTGCTGATTTATATCAAGTATTGAGTGAGAAACCCTTTAAGTTAAAACAAGGATTTCTTGATTTCTGGATTCCCACTTTTTTGTTTTTAAAGCGCGATGAGTTTGCAATATTCAATGAGGACATTTATATTACGTCTTTTAATGAAGAGAATTTAGAACTTATTGCCAAATATCCAAAGAAGTACTCCATTAAAACTTTTGATGTTTCGGGTATTAAATTGGATTTGTTTAACAGTTATCGTGGCTTTTTGAATCAGCAAAGTGAATTGAAGTTTGATAATGCTGTTTTCATTGAGACCATAAAGCCATTTTTGCAATTTTATAGGGGATTATCTTATTATTCAAAAACAACAAGTCGCTTAAGCAGTGAGTCATTAGGTATTCGGAGGGCTATTGCCTTAAGTAAAGATCCGGAAACCACGTTTTTTGTTGATTTTCCAAACGCCTTGGGCTATTCCATAAGTAGCCTATCTAACGATAAAGTTTCTCTTGTTGATTTCGCTAGAAGACTTCAGGATTCAATTCGTGAGATCAAAGGTTCTTTGGAGGCTTTAGTGGGTCGCTTTGAGTTATTTCTTTGCGATGATGTTGTGGGACAACAAATGAACTTTGCACAGTATAAATCCAATCTGCAGAAGCGATTTAAGGATATAAAGAGGCATTTATTGTTGCCCAATCAGAGGACTTTTCTAATGAGGTTGGATTCAGCAATTGAGGATAAACAATCTTGGTTGAATTCTTTGGCACAGGTATTAATGACTAAAACCTTAGAAAATTTTGAGGATTCCGATGAGATTTTGCTTTATGATCGATTCCAAAAGATGGTATTAGACCTAGATAGTTTGTCAACACTTTCTAAGGTTGAGTCAGACGATTCTTCAGAAGAGGTTTTAGCCGTCAAAATTGACACTTTTTTTAGCGCGATCAATCCGAGAATCGTTAGATTTCCCAAGAGTAAGGCCCAGGAGATTGAGGTTACCAAAGATAAGATTATGTCCCAATTAGGCAAGGATAGGATTGTTAATATTGCCGCTGTAGTTCGAATTTTAAAGGATTTGTTTAATTAGCGCATCATGTCCAATCCAATTCGTCATTTATTAGGGATTTCCGGTGGTAAAGACAGTGCTGCGTTAGCCATATACATGAAATCCAAGTATCCTTCCCTGAATGTAGAATATTATTCTTGTGATACAGGTAAAGAGCTGGATGAAACTTACCAATTAATTCGAAACCTGGAAGTGTATTTAGGTTTAAAAATAAATCTTCTTCAAGGAGCCCAAAATAGTTCGGAGGAGCCGTTTGACCATTTTCTTAAAATGTATGGTGGATATTTACCTTCTTCTACCTCTCGCTGGTGTACTAAAAAGTTGAAATTAGAACCCTTTGAAAAGTATATTGGCGAAGATTTATCTATTTCCTATGTAGGTATTCGTGGAGATGAAGACAGGGAAGGTTATATCTCAACAAAAAAGAATATTCAGTCTATTTTTCCATTTAGGAAGAATATTTGGAGTGAAGATGTTGTTTCAAAACTATTTTCTGCTTCAAATTTTGATTTGTTGCAGGATGTAAGTTCGTGTGTTGATTTTGGCGAATTTGATAAGAAGGCCAAAGGGATTATTCAGAAGCCTTTGGATTCTATGTTTACCCGAAAGCAAAAAGTGGATTCTCTTCTTGACCTTTGTGTAATTCCATTTAATCAATTGGTTTTTGCCTTTCTCAAACATACGGATTATCCACTATCTTACTGTAAAGATTTTCCTTTGCTTGATAATGAAGATATTCTTATCCGTAATGATATTTTTAGAATTCTCGAAGAAAGTGGTGTAGGTGTTCCGGCTTATTACAACAAGAAAGAATTCGAAATTAATGGCAAAATTGGTCATTATTCTAGAAGTCGATCCGGTTGTTTTTTTTGCTTTTATCAACAAAAAATAGAATGGGTTTGGCTTTATGAACAGCACCCGGATCTTTTTTATAAAGCAATGCAATATGAGAAAGAAGGCTATACTTGGGGCCAATATGAAAGTTTGGAGGAATTAATTAAGCCGGACCGTATTGCTCAAATTAAAGAAGAGTACATCAAAAGAACCGAACGTAAACAAAAAGTTCAGTCCCCATACATGATTGATCTTTTGGATGATAGTGAGGGTGAAGGCTGTGCGTCGTGTTTTGTTTAATTTAGTGTAATTTAGAACTATGTCTGATTTTGGTAAGGTGATTTATTTTGATAATAATTCTACTACCCCAGTCGACCATAGGGTTTTGGAAGCGATTATGCCATTTTTCAAATCAGATTTTGCTAATCCAAGTAGCTCACACTTTTTTGGTCAATCCGTCAATAGAGAAGTTCAACAAGCCAGAGAAGAAATCGCTACTTTTTTAAATGCCGAACCTAATGAAATTATTTTTACAAGTGGGGCAACCGAAGCAATTAATATAGCTATAAAGGGAGTTGCATCAAGTTACGCTTCAAAGGGAAAGCATATTGTAACGGTTTCGACTGAGCACCATGCAGTTTTAGACACTTGTAAGTATCTTGAAGATCAAGGTTTTGAAGTATCTTATTTATCTGTTTCTAAGGAGGGTTTAATTGATTTATGTGAGCTAAGAAATTTGTTGAGAGCAGATACGATCCTTGTCAGTGTGATGTATGTCAACAATGAGACAGGCGTTATTCAGCCATTAAAAGAAATTTCCGATCTTGTACATGAGGCAGGCGCTTTGATTATGTCGGATACTACCCAGGCTGCTGGAAAGTTAAAAGTCGATGTTAAAGAATTAGGGATAGATATTTTGTGTCTAAGCGGTCATAAAATGTATGCGCCCAAAGGTATTGGCGTATTGTTTTTCAATCAAAGTTCTACCAAAGTCAGATTGACTTCCTTTGTACATGGTGGCGGCCATGAACGTGGGTTTCGAAGTGGCACCCTTAATGTTCCAGGTATTATTGCTTTGGCTAAAGCATGCGAAATAGCTAAGAATGAAATGAAGCAAGATGAAGATAAAATTATTGTACTTCGTAATAGTTTAGAAGAGAAATTGTTGCAAATAGAAGGATCATTTGTTAATGGTTCTAGAACGAATCGAATTTACAATACCACCAATATTTGTTTTCCTCATGTTGACGCAAGTGTCTTGATTGGGCGATTGGGAAATGTAGCCGTTTCTAATGGCTCTGCTTGTACCTCTTCATTGATTGAACCTTCCCATGTATTAACCGCAATGGGTTTAGGTAAAGAAGAAGCCTTTAGCTCCATAAGGTTTTCGTTAGGCAGGTTTAGCTCTTTAATTGAAGTTCACTATGTATGTTCACTTGTTTTGAAAATTCATTTATCATCAAAAGAAACTATTACATATGGATAATGATATATTTTGTATTAATTCTGTATTAGTCAGTTCTAAAGTAGGTTTGACTACTTCAGATATTGCTAAGTTGATTTTCGAAAAGTATGGAATAAAAATGTCTAGAACTATAGTCAAAAATTATTTATGGAGCTATTTCAGGCATATTATTAAATATAATCAAGGTGATTATACCTATAAATTACTCAATGATAATTTCTTGCTGGAGGATATAGAAGTTAATATTGCAACTAGAGCGCCTAGACCAATAAGTTCAAACGTTTTAGGGGGAAAAATAGTAATTACTATTAATAGTTCGGTTTCTAGAGAACAATTTGTTAAAGGTTTTTCTATTTTGAACTATAAATTAGGTTCTAATAGAAGAAACAGTGATTTAATCAAACAACTCAATCGAATTATTGAGCAATTAAATGATCTCGGATGATTAGTTTCAAAACGTTAGTCTCTAGTATTCCTGATGGAAAAAAAAGAGAATATTTAGGTCGTTTATTTGTTAATTCTATTTCACAATTTTACGATGATTTTGAATTCAATGATGTGGACTTAGACGATATTGTTGAGAGAAATATTGATGAAATAATTTATAAGGATAGCTTTATTAATGATTTAAAGTTATTTTCTCAGGAATCACTTTCTAAAATTTTTAATGAAATTGAATGTGTTAATCACCAGCAAGTAGACAAGATTAGGGATGTACTTATTAATTATTTCGGTTTTCATCTTCATCAAGATGATAGTGAAGAATTACTTGTTGAAAATGAGACTAAATGCAATTCTCCACTCCATGATTTTCAAGATCGTATCCGTCGAAAAGTTGTAAATTTAATTTTTAACGGTCAAAAGAGATTCTTAATTCATATGCCTACGGGCAGTGGTAAAACTAGAACAGCGTCAGAAATCCTTCTAGATTTTGTTCGACTCTCCTCTAGTAAAGCACTATTTAGCGAAAAAATTAAAATTTTATGGATTGCTCAGTCAAGTGAACTCTGTTATCAGGCTTTTGAAACTGTAAAATTTATTTTTGAAAAAAAATCTACAGTTAATATCAAATTAGCTCATTTTTATGATAATATGAATATTCCTTTAGAGATTGAGAATGATTCCGCTATAATTTTTTGTAGTATACAGAAATTATTACTTCATTACAATGAAGAATTTTGGCGAAAAATTAGAAATGAAACCTATTTAGTTATTGTTGATGAAGCCCATCGTTCAGTAGCTTCCAAATGGGTTCAAGCTCTCAATTTTTTTGTTAATGATTCAAGTGCATATCTATTAGGATTAACTGCTACACCTGGAATAGGAGCAGGTATTGATGACAGCAACTATTTACTATCTCTTTTTTACCATGGTAATAAGGTTTCCATTACAGATGAAAATTATGTTGATCTTGAAACCCCAATTGAATTTTTAGTTCAGCGTGAGTTTCTTGCTGAGATCGATAGATTTGATATTGATTCAAATGTAAGAATTGATGATTCTGGTTTTAGTTTAGTCGATAATGAGTTTAATTTTAACAATAAAACGTTAGAAGAACTAACAGCTAGTGCGACTAGAAATCTATCTATTATTAATATCATAAAGGATAATTATGATCGAGGAAAAAAGATTTTAGTTTTTACTTGTGGCGTTACTCATAATAAGATTTTACAAAGTATATTATTTGATTATAAAATTGACTCCGGTCGAATTGATGCTAATACAAAAAATCGTCGAGTATTAATTGATCGATTCAAGAATGGAAATTTGAATATATTACTTAATTATGGCGTTTTAACTACGGGCTTCGATGCTCCAAAAACGGATGTATGTATTATTGCGCGACCTATTTCTTCTCTTGTAATGTATTCTCAGATGGTTGGTAGGATATTAAGAGGCCCTTTAAATAATGGAAACAAGAAAAATGTATTGTATACGATTAAAGATAATTTAGAACACGGAGATTACGACAATCTTTTCAACTCATTCAATGATTTTTATAATTAAATATTATGCCGACTACAACTAGAAGAACTTTAATGGGTACTGATAATATCCTTGATTTGCAAGATAATGGTTATAAGAGTACCGTATCAGCAATTTCCGAAATTATAGATAATAGTATTCAAGCGAAAGCTAAAAATATCAAAATTGTTTTGATTAGAAATACCACCAGAGCATCAGATGAAATTGACGAAGTTTTAATAATAGATGACGGAATAGGAATGGATGAATTAACCTTTAATAAGGCTTTACAAATGAGTGCTGGAGGCAGGTCGGGTGCTCGTAGTGGTTTGGGGAAATATGGTCAAGGTTTACCTAATTCATCAATTTCCCAAACCAAGAGGGTTGAAGTTTATACTTGGCAAAATTCTATTATTTTGTATAATCATATTGATTTAGATGAAATCTACAATAGTGGTGAAGCGTTCTTGCCTGAAATAGAAACTAGACAAAGTGTTGGTATTCCAGTAGTAAATCCGCGTAGTTTACCTTTATCGGATAGTGGAACGATAGTTCGATGGGTCAAACCTAATAGGATTAGGCCAAAAACAGTAAGGACCTTAGTGTCACATATTGAACAGTTGATTGGTAGAACATTTCGTTATTTTTTAGTCGGATTTACTGATAAAGACGGGTACCAGTATAAATCCAAAATAAGTGTATTAGTTTTTGATTTTAATGGGCACACTTATTCTCGTAATGATTTTAGTTCAATTACTGAAATAGTTCCCTTTGATCCTATGTTTTTGATGGACAGAACACAAATGAATACTCTATTTCCAGAAAGTCAGCACCCAACAAGCCAAGTTCTTGGTGAAAGAATATCAAAAATTTTTCATGTTGATTATAATGGACATAGCCTTGAAACGACTGTGGAAATTAAGATATCCTACTGTAAGAAGGAAGAACGAGAGCGTTACGGTAGAAATGCGGGTGGGGAACCCTTCGGAAAAAAGTATTTATACAGGAATTTGATAGGCACCTCTGGATATCAGAATGTTTCTGTTATTAGGGCAGGAAGAGAGATAGATTATGGTAGTTTCGGTTTCATAAGGGATGTTTCAGATAATAGGGAGAGATGGTGGTCTGCTGAGATTTTTGTGGAACCCGTTATTGACGCCCAAATAGGCGTTGATAATAAAAAACAACAAGCATCAAAAATTCAATTTTTAGATCCAAGTGATGGTGATTATAACGACAATGATGAAATTATAAGATGGATATCGACTTTTTTATCTGAAAATATTAAAAATGTTAAAAATTTAATAAATGCACAAAATGCAGGAACAGGTACTTTAAATACACCAGGTAGCAGGAACCCACATTTACCTCCAGGTGGCGAAACTGAGGTTGGTGACCCTGTCCCTATTCCTGAGGGAATTGAAGAGCCAGGCATTAAAAGAGACTTCTTTAATTGGATTAGGGAAAGATACCCTAATTTGGTCGATACAGAGATTAATGATATTGTTGATTATGCTTTAAATATGAGGGATAATCATATTTTTATAAAAAGTGACTTAGGTGATACCCAGTTATATAGTTATAAAGTTTTTGGAACTAAAGTATTAATTGAAATTAACCTTAATCATAGTTTTTACAGACGATTTATGCAGCAATTTGAAAATGATGAAAGTCAGCAGACTTCTTTAAGATCTATTAGACTTATAATTAGTTCATTGGTTAATGCAGAAATAGTAAATTCCACGAATGATAGATCACTAATTCACGACCGAAAAAGGCTTCGAAATCGGATGTCCGAGTCATTAGATGATTACATTGAAGCTTTGTATTCTCAGTTATGATTTACGTAAACGGCCAAAATTTAGATATTGAATTAGTTAATTTCTGCAAAAGTGGGAGATCAATCAAGATTTATGTTCCATATGTTAAATTGCAAACGATTCGAGTCTTAATTGAAGAAAGAGATAATATCGCAGCGGTTTTTGTTCGTTGGGAGCCTAGGGATTTAATTCACGGTGCTAGTGATTTGGAGATCTATCCTTACCTTAAATCTAAAGGAATAGCACTTTATCGTAATCCAAGGTTACATTTAAAAGCTTATATCGATGATAATAGAAGATGTTTTTTGACTAGTGCAAATATTTCTTCTAGGGCACTAAATGTACCTCCATACATAGATTATAACTACGAGATTGGCACAATTGTTGAAGATTTAGGAATTAATGAACGTTACTATTTCAATGTCATCGAAAATGAATCAATGCTTATCAATGATGAAATTTTTAATCAGATAAAAGAGCAGTTACCTAGTAAGAAGGAGTCCTTTCCTGAAGAAGATGATTTTCAAATTTCTTTAAGCTCACTCGATAAAGAGTTTTTATTGTCTTCGTTACCAATGTCATACAGTGTAGATGTCCTTTATGACTTTTATGTATTGAATAGGTATGATAGCGAGGTAGATTTAAATTGTGCCCTACATGATTTGGCTATTTATAATATCCCTTTCAATATGTCAGCTTCTGAATTCATGGAAAGACTTACTGCATCTTTTTTTGCTCATCGTTTCATTCGGAAATTTTTAGTGAACTTAGATCGTAATGGAGAAATATATTTCGGATCAGCTAAGAAATGGATACACGCTAATTGTGTTGATGTACCCCTTCCCAGGAGATGGGAAATCACACAGAATGTTCAAATTCTTTATAGGTGGGTTGTTCGATTAGGAAATGGTAAGTATGCAGTTGATAGTCCTAATTATTCGGAAAGACTTTATGTTACTAATTATTAAAGTTATTTTCTTGTTTTTTGGTAGTTATTTATTAAATTCTATTAAGGATTTCATATTTTTGGTTTTCTTTTTGGCAAGGTTTCTATGACCGCAGTGTATCCTACAGGGGTATCCTTGGAGATTAAATTAGGAATTTTTTTCTTTGTTTTAGTTGTTGCAGGCTTTGTTTTTGTCTTAGTGAATTCGTTTTGATTTTGATTGGAACGTTTAGAATAATTTACTTCTAGTTTGGTGATTGATTCAAATTTTATATTTATGCAATTTT
>Ga0194116_10007938_pt1 | contig 10850 bp, 8 predicted proteins | sample TA2MahsurfametaG_4_FD_148617 | JGI IMG/M metagenome (GOLD analysis project Ga0194116, IMG submission 148617) | Freshwater microbial communities from Lake Tanganyika, Tanzania - TA2015008 Mahale S9 surface | ecosystem: Environmental > Aquatic > Freshwater > Lake | place: Tanzania: Lake Tanganyika... | reverse complement strand
TGTATTGTTAGTTCCGTATAAATCTTTCATATTTTCCGGAACTTTCAGACATTTGTAAACACGAGATTTATTATTTGATTCAGATAATATTTTATTTGTGTGCTTTTCATTAGAATCATGTTTAAGCACTTTCATTATCTTATTAATTGTAAAGATTAAATTTGTTGATAAATTTATATCAATCATCTTATCACAATTAATTTTATAGATTATTTTAGCAGATTTTTCTATTTGATGGATGGTAAAATTGAAGTCTAATGGTTCGAGGATTGGTTCCCAATTATAGAATTTTTCATTGAATAATTTAACTTCCAATAATAACTTAAGTTTAAGGTAAAAATACATGTTTAATAAATTTAAATTTTTGGCTTGCTGATTAGAAATCAATTCGATAAAAAATTTAAAAAAATTTTCAGTATCATAAGGCTTTGTGTTTGTTATATATTTTGCATTTAAATTCGATGTTTCCAAAATCACTAAATTGGCCATATATTTTTTTAAATCATCATATAACTCGGCTTTTAATTTTTCTAAGTTGAGCTCAATATCAAATAATTCATTAAAATCTCTTAAATTGAATATTATTTCTTTTTGTTTTTTGGTTTCTTTCGGTCTATGTATTTTATTACTTTGCAATTTATTTCTTACATTTGCTTCTAAAAGATTTTTAATTTTAGGTTCATTCAGTTCATTATTAAACTTAGCACCTTCTGCTATTAAGGCATGCCTATCGGTTTTCTCCACACTTTCTCGAGATGTTTTTGTTTTTATATTTTCCCCTGGAATTTTATGTGGATCTATAAATTGCTGTTTGTTTGTTTCAGTGAGCAAGTTATCTAATGGCATTTCTTCAAATCTTTGAAATTCTTTAATTTTTAATTTGTTTTCTTTTTCTTCTCTTTGCTTTACTTCTTGGACTGCTTTTTCATCAGTTTCTGTTAAAACTTTTGTAAAATGATTAGAATAATTTTGAAAAACTTTAAGGTGAGAAATTCCCATACTAATCAAAATTGGCTCAATTTTGATATTAGAAGATGTAATATAAGATTTTTTCTTTATAAAAACAAATTTTTTATAAAATCCTGAAATACGCATATTTGAAACTAATTTTTCCTTTAAATTATTCTCGAAAATCAAGCCACCAATATAATTTTCGACATTTATATCCAAATCATTTAACATAAAAGTTACATTCATATCATTCTTTGTGAAATATTTGGCAACTAAACTTAAATTGTTTTTAAAATTCTTATCACTCATAATTTTCATTAAATTATCTCCAATTGAGAAATCTAAAACTTCATTATCTATAAATTTGTATTCGAAAATATCTTGGTTTTCTGTTAAACTAATATACTTGAAGTTGAGTTTAAGATTTATAAAAATCATTTCTGTTTTATAATCTTCTGCATTTAAAGGAATTTCTATATCAACAGTATTTATATAAATCAAGAACTTCATTTTATACTTTTCTTCCTTATAGAAATAATTTTTCCTCAAAAATTTAAATTCATTATTATTGTTTTGAAAAATTTCATTTTCTCTTATATGTTCATTTTCAAAATACAAATCATTATTTTTTCCATATTCATTAATATCATAAAGCATATCAAATAATTTTTGGACTTCATCATCTTCTAATTTTTTATAATTTATTGGAATCTCTTTCCCTTGATTTTCTCTTCTATACTTGAGTCTATCTTTTAATTTTTTTAAAAAATTCTTTTTTTTTTCGTTTATTTCATTCTCATTTTCTTTATTTTCATTATTAAGATTACCATTTTCATTATCTTTTTTATGAACGAGATTTACATGAGATATTGTTGTCTTTATTAAACTATCAAAGATCTTTTTATTCAAAATAAATGAATTTTGTCTTTCTTCTTCTTTTATTTGATCTAATGTTTTTTGTAAAGGAATTTCCCTGTATGTTATTTTTGAATAAATTTCAGATATTTTATAAAAATAAACTTTCATTCTAGCCAAAGTAGAGATGTTTAAAATTAATCTAAGATCATTTATAAAAGTCTTAATTTTCATTAAATTTTTTTTTTTATTTATATTTAAAGACATGTAAAATAGATTATTCTTTTTAGAGTCCTCATTTTCTAATATTTTTTTATTCTCGGTAAATCGATTTAATTTTTTAATGTGAGCTGTATTTTTCTGATATGCTCCTTTAAAGACTTTTATTACATCAGATGCTTGTAAATTTAAATTTTTATCTGCAACTTTTTCATTTAATAAATTCCCATTTTTATGTAAAGATGATATATTTTCATGTAAATAAGGCTCTTTTTTTTCAAAGGGATTTCTATTTGAACTAAAAAAAAATTGAAAATCGGTATTTAAAATTATATGATTTATTAATTTATCATCTTCAATTTTAAAGGTAAAATCATTATCATAAATTAAAAAATATTCCATAGCCATTAAAAAAATTAATCCAAAATCTTCCATTAATCCTAAATTTATCCTTAATTCAATCATTGAGATATTGAAAAATGGTTTTAGTAATTCAGCATTAATATCTTTGTTAAATTTTTCTAAAATTTCTTTTTCTTCTTCATTTATCATCTTTTGAAAATTTATATTTATTTTTTCAATTATTAGGTTAAATTCAAGTAATAATCTTTCTCTCTCCCCTTTGAGTATCTCTAAATTAATTCAAAATGATAAAATACTATATTCAAATAGTTATAAAAAAAATAAATTTGTTTAAATCGTCTAAATTAAAAAATTATATACTTTCTCTTATTTTATTCAGCTTTTCAACTTCATAATTTTTTGCTATTTCTATCTCATCTTGTCCTTTTAATTTATTATTCAATCTATTTATAAATCCAATTTTCTCAACTTCTTTAGGTTTTCCTGTTTTAGATTTAAGTTTGATCTCATCATCTATATCTTTTTCTTCTTCAGGTTTTTTTTCTATTTCATTTTCATTTTCGTTAATTTTATTAATATTTTCATTAAATTTTTCATCAATTTCTCCATAATTTATTATTGGGTCAATAATATTTTTATTCTTTATATCTGTAAGTTTTATAAAAACTGGATCTTTTTTAATTATATTTATTTCAATTTCATAAAAAATTGAAAAATAATAATAAAAATAAAGTGTTTCAGATATAAACTCAACTAATTTTTCATTTATATTCAAAACAAAGTCCTCAATTTTTATTCCAACTTTGAATTTCTCGTTGAATATATTTTTAGGTTCTATTAATTGAGATAACATGATATCGATATTTAATTTATCAATAAGATTTACAATCTTATGATAAATTTTTTCCTCTTTCATTAAATCATTGTTTAAAATATCTAAATCTTTGAAATTGTATATTACATTAACCTCAAAATTTAATAAATTAATATCGTAATTGTCGAAGAGATTATCATAATATTTAAGGGTTCTAACATTAATCACAGTATCTGATGGAATTCTATTTGCCAAATGAGATTTAAGGGTAAACTCTCCCATACTTATTAAAATACAATTTTTATTCTTATTATTTGTAATATCCTGAGGAAAAATAATCCTTGGACTTTTTAAAATTATATCAGCATGAATTGCGAAAGGTTTGTAATCTCCCTGAACAAATTGATTTTTCATACTATCATAACCTTTTTTTATATTCTGGTAACTTTTTGCAGTCGTGTTTTTCGCTATTGTATCGAAATCCATTTCAGAATTTAATACTTCACTTAGGAGAAATCCAAGCATTTGCATACAGTAAAGATTAAGATAAATATAAAGACGCTTTGAATTTCGAATTCTGACTCTCATATACGATCCAGGTAAATCAGGATTCATTTCGAAACTTACAAATAAAGCACCACATTTGATATCAAATTCCCTTTCATGCATATTTGCATTATTATCTTCTAAATTATAGGATTTCTTAATCTTTGGATACTCTAAATCAATATTATCTGATGTATATTTTTTATCTTCTTTTTCTTTTGTCACTTTGAACTTAGAATCATTCGAATTAAACGCATTAGTTTTTTCAACAACAGATGGATTATAATATAATGAGCTATCTATGTCTCCGAAATTTTTTTCAAAATGCGATTCCAATATTTTTTTGAATGTTTTGTGTTTAGAAAGATATTGCAAAACCTCTATATCTCCCAAAAATAGATATAGCTCCATTTTCTCCAAACCCATTAAAACTAATGTCTCTAAATTTTTTAAATTTAAAATGATTATATCCTCTATGTATTTTTCATTTTCCTCTAATAAATTATGGTCTTCATCATTATTTACAATTAAATTATTCAAAAAATTCATTCTGTCATATTTTCTTTTTGATTTTTGTTCTTCAGAATCTTTTTTAACGTATTTATTTTTAATATAAATTTTCTTAGTTTTTAGACTTACCTTCAGTTTATGGATTTTTAGCTTAAAACTGATTTTCACATAATTTACAGGAAGCTTTTTTAATTCTTCCTCTTTAGCAAGGTTTTTCTCATCTTCTATTTCTTTCTCTATATACTCGTTATTATTTATATTTTCGATATAAAATTCAAGTTTTTTATAAATTGCTTCTTTATTTTTTAATAGTTCACTTCTTTCTATTTTATATTTTTCTAATTCTACGAGCGTTTGTTCTGATGTAAAAAATCCTGATACTAATCCAGGAGTTTTTTCTTTTATTTTTTTTTCTAAATTATTTAATTTTGAAAGAAATTTTAATTTATCATAGGTCAGATATCGTAATTTTTGTAAATAATCAAATTTAAAGTTTTCTTCTATGACTTCTAATATATCTAAGTTCTTTTTATATTCTATTTCCTCTTTTTGTTGAATATGCTTTTTATCAAAATAATCTATATAATTATTTATATAAGAACTGACTAATTTTAAATCCATTTTTTTCTTAAAACATTTTTCTTCGATTTCAAAATAATAACTACTGCTGATCCCTGTTATAAAAGCTGAAACTTTTAGTAGTACTTTTATTTGTTGAAGAGTCAAATTAAATTCTATTTTCCGGATATTAATATTTGCTCTTATGTACTCTTCTTGGTTAAGCAAATAATCTTGGTTATATTCTAATTGTAATTCGAAATCCAAATTATGAATTATATAGGCATGTGATGATTCATCATTCAAGTGATCTGCAAGTTCTGAATGACAGTAAGCATACCAATTTCTTTCATCTATATCATCTTTTAGATAGTAATCCAAATCTAAAGCTTTTTTATTCCCATTTTCAGTAATAAAATTCACATAGTCATTGTCTGTATTGCTTACTCCAATATCCATAAATAAACTAAAATCATCCATTATTAATAATTTCTGTATAACAAGCGTCTCAATTTGATTTTCATGTATTTTAAATTGATTTTGACGATTAAGAAATGGTTCAGTTTTGAGTGTTTTAAGAGAAAGTCCTAATGCATATGGATTGGATGGATAACTTATATCATCTTCAATTCTTACAATTACGTTGCAAATACTCATTTCTAGATTGTTGACTAATTTTTTAAAGAAATCACTTGATTTTTGGTTGTCTGTATTGTAATGACTTTCTAAATAATTAGAATAGAAATCTTCTATCTGCTTGAGAAAAATATTTTTTGCATTCTGGAGCTCTTCTAATTTCTTAACTTCATCCCATTCTTTAATTCCTTTTTGGCTTACATTGATAAAAATATCCTCAATTTTTACAATTATTGGATAATCTTCCGGATGGAAAGTCGCAAGTTTTGTTAATTCAATAGAAATTTTCCCTATAAATGAATTTTTTATTTCGAAAAAGGGTAAATTAATTTTGTAGAATACATCTTTTTTTATCTTTATATTTTCTAAAACATATTTTCCTGTAGTTATTCCAGTATTTGTCTTTGAAGGGTCGAATTCTAAGTAATCATTTAAAAGTTTTCCCACAACACTGTTAATAATCCAATTTAGCATTTATTCTTTATTAAATTATTTATTTAATTTTTTTAAACATATTTAAATAAAATTTTTTCTATAAATTTGTTTAATCCCTTTCAATTTATTATGTTTCCAATACTTTAACCAAGAATATTGAAAATTATAAAGTTATTCATTTATTTGATCATTATATTTATAATATTTAATCATTGTATATAAAGAAAAAAATTATATGGTTGATTCATTTGAAATTTTCTTTTATTTGTGGATGATACTTTACAAATTTAGATTCTTGATTTCTTTCTTATTTAATAAAAATTTTAAAAAATATCTAAAAAATATTTAAAAATTATGTTCTTTTTATTTAAAAAAAAATAATCATTTTAATGTTTTATTGTTAATGAAATAAAAATTCATAAAAAGATTTTTTGAAAAAACAAAATTATTCTTTTAAAAATTCAATTTATAATGAGAATTAATATAAATCTCTTGAATGATGTTATTTTTTGATTATAAATTGCCTATCTAAACGTAGTAAATAAAATAATTTTTGTAAACAAATTCTAAAATATCTAATAAAGGGCATTTTAAAAATATGTGTTATTATTTATCTTTATAATAAATTTTGATTAATATGGATTTTGATTTTCCTCTAATTTTCTTCTTTATCATTTACTTTATAGAAAGGAAACATATCTTTGACAAATTTTTTATAAAGATAAGTACATATTATTTTTAGAAACAAACAAAACATATTTAATATTGAGAAATATTTTTCTAAAAGCACTTTACTATTAAACTTTATCAATTGATCGAATGAAATTCCTAAAGTAATGACTGAAAAAATTATACTCGACAATAATAAAAAATAAAAATATTTTATTGATTTTTCTAAAAATTCCATTTTATCTATTTCATATATATCATTTTCCTCAAAATTTCTTAATATATAGAATAAATATGAAAATACACAAAAAATAACCAAATTTATTATTAGCAGAAATTCATAAAGAAATATAATTTGCAATAAAGTATTTGAAATTAATAAAATCAAAACCCAATAGCAATCGCTTAGTTTAATACTATTTACTTTTGTTGTTGAACTATTATCTAGAATATTTAAGTCAAACGAATAAGAATGTTTTTTCATCTAATTAATGTTATAATTTTTGGAAAAATTAATATTTTAAAAAATAAATTTCAAATTTAGAATTTAAAATATTCGAATAAAAATCAGCAATAATTGATTAAAATAATTTAATTCTATTAGTTGAATTATATTTTTAACAATATGTTTATCTAAATATTAGTTCATCATAAAAGTTCTTTATTTTTTCTGATTCAAGGTAATAAAAGGAATTGATCTGATTTACTTGTATATGATGAAAAAAGCTTTCAGGTATTGCGACTAAATTTAATTTTTTATTTAAATTAAAGTATTTTTATTTACTTAAATTTGATGCATATAAATCATAATTTAGACTATTTTGATAAATATGTTTATTTCTATCATTTAAATATAAATTATGAGCTCTGGCAAAAATAGCCTTCCTCTTTCCAATTTGACCATATGTCGATTTTAATAAAAGTTCTAAATTATAAAGATTAATAAGTGAAAATTACAATATAGTTGACTTTAATACAATCATATGAATTATCGAGCTGATTTTGCATTCCATGTTTGCAAGAACTATTTGGACAAGTCTTAAATTTTTAATTTAATTCAAAATGTTTGTTTGGATTGAATTAAAATTACCTTTGCATATGAAAGAAGATTGTTGATTGTTTTTAAATCTTTTAACAAAATTTCAAATTTTTTATATTTATTATTAACATTTGAAATATCGTAAATAGTTTTATCTTGATTATATTCTTCTTTTAAAGTTAATATGCAATATTCAAAAACCAAGAAATCCATGTTTCTTATATTTGAATTTGCATACTTAATAAATTGCCTACTAAAACTTTTAAATAATTGCTTTCTATAAGAATATGAATATAATAAGTCCATTATAATTTAATAAATATTAATAACAAAATAGCAAATATTAATCATCAATTAACATTATTTTTTACAAGGAAATTTTTTATTTTTTCATTTAATTAATTTATAAATTTTAAATTTTTTATTAAATAAATATGAAAAAAAACTAAATTTTTATAATATTATGAAAATTTATAGTTGGAATGTAAATGGATTAAGAGCCATTATTAGAAAAGAAAGTTTACAAAATTTTCTGCAAATAGGTAAGAAATAATAAAAAAATTTTGTAAATGAAATTGGATATTTTTAATTAAAAAGAATAATTGCTTATTTAATTAATCTTAATAAATCATATTAAAATTGAATATATTATTTTAAACATATAATAAAAGTATTATCTAGAAAGGCCAGATATTTTATCTTTAAATGAAACTAGAATTTCTATAGATCATATACAAAGACAAAATATTTCTCATTTATATTTCCCTGAATATTACAGTTTTTGGAATTCTAGTTCAGAAAAGCAAGGTTATTCAGGAGTGGCAGTTTTTTCTAAAAAGAGACCTTTGAGAGTTTCTTATGGATTTAACAAACTAGAAAATGATTTAGAAGGGAGATTAATAACTTTAGAATTCGATGATTATTTTTTATTGACTGTATATGTCCCTAATGCTGGAGAAGATCTTAAAAGACTGAATTATAGATTGAATTCTTGGGATATAAATTTTAGGAAATATTTAAAAAAACTCCAAAAAACCAAAAAAAATATCATTATAACTGGTGATTTTAATTGTGCAAATGAAGATATAGATGTTTATGATCCAATAGGAAAAGATAAATTACCTGGCTTTACACCAGATGAAAGGCTTAATTTTAAGAAAATACTTGATATTGGATTTATTGATACATTTAGAAATCTTTACCCAGAAAAAGTAATCGAATAATCTTAATTCCATTAATTGATAAATAAATTTTTTTTTTGATTTTGAATTAATTAGAAAAATTTCACTTTTTATGCTTACAGAACTTTTGCTAGGGAATCAAATAAAGGATGGAGGCTTGATTATTTTTTAACTAGTAAAAATAAAGAGTTTATTAAAAGAATTCATAATTCAGAAATTCTCCTAAATTATTCAGGGAGTGATCATGTTCCAATAAAACTTACGATTGACATATAAAGTTTTTAATTATAAGCATCGAATATCCAAATGATTTTATTTAAAAATCATAAAATTATTTAAATAAAAATTAAAGATAAAGATTTTAAATATGTGAAATTGATAACTATATCAAAAAATCATGTCTGCACATTCTTTATAGATATTTAATTAAATTCTATCTTCCATTTTTAAATTTTTATTATAAATAATTAAATGACTATCAGAAGAAAAAAAATTATATTACTGAAAATAAAACTTTTCGGAATTAATCTTTTGCAATAGAATATTAATTGATAATTCCATTTATTTTTCTATAAATTAAAATCATATTAAATTCTACAAATTAGTTACAAAAAATTAATGCTAAAATAAATAAATAAATATAAATAATTAAATTAATTAAAAATTTATTTCATTCCTATTCTGAAAAACGATTTCGAAATAAAATGAATATAAAGTTACAAAATGATTTGAATGATTTTAAAGAAAATAAGAATACAATATTATCAATATTAGATTTTAGAATTGTTGTAAATAATAACATTCAGAAAACTCCTATTATATTTATCATTAATAATCAAGTAATAAGCCAACAAATAATAAAATATTTTGAAGAAATTGATGCTTTAATAATTTCGACAAATTTTACAGTAACATTTATTAAAATTACAAATTAAATTTATTGTGTGAATTTAATTCAAATTAATTTTGTTTAATATTTTTTTTGCATTTAGATTTTCAATAAAAAAATTAAATATTTTGATTAAATTTTTAAATTTAAGGCATTAGAAATCAAAGGTTTTAGAAATATATCAATTAAAAAATATGATAAAATTTATTCTGAATTGAAAAAAGAAATAGAATTTAATAAAATAAAAAACTTTTCTTCTGATGATGATTGTGTTTATAATAATAAAAATTGTCGAATAAGTTCAAAAGAATATTTAATTTCTATTTTATCAGTTTTTTTAAATGAAGATAATTTATTTTTTCAGAAATTGGCTTTGGATTTTATATGTGGAATGCTTATTCTCGAAGAAAATTTTCCTAATTTTAAATCCAAAAAAACAAAATTTTTCATGTACTTCGATGAATTTTCTTCTAATATATTTGAAATAATGAGTTTTTTGAAGAAAATAAAGGAAAATTTTATTTATATAGATCTTATCATTATTGATAATAATTCTATTTTATTTAAATTGGATTCTTGCCTTAATCATATAATTTTTCCTTCCAATTTCTTATCTAAAAAAGGAGTGGGTTTGTTACCTATAGATCGAAGTGTAATTAGTACTAAAGGTTTAAAATGGGATGTCGGTATTTTATATCATTTTTTTATAAATTTTTTATGAAATAATGATTAAAGAAAATTGGGAGACTAATTTTGGAGGAATGATGTCAACTAGTAATGAAATAATTGAAGATGAATGTAAAATAAATGTAGAAAAAGGAGAAATATTTTTTACAGCTGACTTAAAGCAATAGATGCATTTTTTATTATTTTATTCTAAATTCAATAAATTTATAATCATAAAATATATTGAACTAATATTTATTATCTATTATGTAAATTTAATTTTTTTATATAAATTATTGAAGAAAAAATTGATAAGATAAATATATATTTTATTAATTTCTGGATTTAGATTATTTAAATATTTTTTACCTGCTATTCTTTAAACAAAAATATAAGTAAAATAGAAATATTTCTCAAATTTAAATTCGATTTATTTAATTTTTTAAATCATTAAAAAAAACTATTAAATATAGAAAGTTTCATTTTAATCAAATTAATCAAATAAATTTATTTATTCAA
>Ga0194116_10007937_pt1 | contig 10853 bp, 15 predicted proteins | sample TA2MahsurfametaG_4_FD_148617 | JGI IMG/M metagenome (GOLD analysis project Ga0194116, IMG submission 148617) | Freshwater microbial communities from Lake Tanganyika, Tanzania - TA2015008 Mahale S9 surface | ecosystem: Environmental > Aquatic > Freshwater > Lake | place: Tanzania: Lake... | reverse complement strand
TTGTTTTAAATTGGGGATTGGGGATTGGGGATTGGGGATTGAGGATTGGGGATTGGGCCCAATCCCCAATCCCCAATCCCCAATCCCCAATCCCCAATCCCCAATCCCCATCAAATATTAATTAATTCGCAAACTCTTAATAATTATAAAATCATTGTAAAGATTGAAAATATTCTAGAATTTGATGTAAAATTAAAATAAAAATTTGTTTAATTTTTTCAATAATAATAATTTATTATAGAGATTTAACCAAGGTTTAGAATCAAGTAAAATATTTCAATAAAAACTCTTATGAATTAAATTAAATATAAAATAAAAAAATTTAAATAAAAATGAAAAAGCCTCAAGGAGAAAAAAAGGGTTCTATAACCGAAGATATAGAAAAATTAAAACAACGTAGAGAAGAAAGAAAAAATAAAAATTGTGAAGATAAAAAAAATCAAGACAAAAAAGACGAAAATAATGGAAAAGCTTGTGATGCATTTTATGAGAACTTAATAAAAAAGAAAAAAATTGCATTTAATATAGAGCCAGAAACTGTATAATTAATTTTATAAATTTTTTATAAATAAAAACAATTAAAGATTACTCATTTATAAACAAAATTTATATTAAGTTTCTAGGTTTTAAATTTCAATTTTAATATTTCTCATGTAAAATAACTTCCTTATATTTTTGTAAAAATTAAATTTAATTGGTAATTTTAAAAAGATTAAATCTAATTTTTTTTAAATTAATTTTACTATTAATTCCATTTAAGCATGTGTCAAGTGAAAGTGCAAAAATTTTCGTTATTGTGAGGAAAAGACCAATTTCAAAAAAAGAAATCGCAAATGGTGAAATTGACTGCGTTTCTACAATAAACCCGAAGATTTATGTTCATGAATGTAAAATAAAAGTTGATGGTATTACCAAATATATCGAAGACCATGAATTTTATTTCGATAATTCTTTTTCAGATAAGGAAACCACTGAAGATGTTTATAATTACACGATAAATCCAAATATTAATTTGATTTTGAATAAAGGAATAGTTACTTGTTTTGCTTATGGACAAACTGGAAGTGGAAAAACTTATACAATGGTGAATTTTTTATTTTGGATAATAAAATTATCGATAATATTCAATCTAATATTTATTAATCTATTCTTAGAAAGGAATTCAAAATTTGGCTATAGATTCATTATATAATCAAGCTCAAATGTTAAATAAAAAATATGATTTTTACATTTCCTTTTTTGAAATTTACGGAGGAAGACTATTTGATTTACTTAATAATAAAAATAAACTTAGTGTTCTTGAAGATAAAAACCAAAAAGTACAAATATTTGGCTTGGAAGAAAAAATTGCGAGGACTCCCGATGAGATGAGAGAAATAATTGAATTAGCCAATTCTATTAGAACCACTCATAATACTGTCACAAATGAAACCTCTTCTAGATCTCATGCTATATGCAATGTAAAAATATTTTTTATGAACAAATCTTATAAAAAGTTTTGAACTGATATCGTTTTATAAATTTGAAAACAATTTTAGATAGTTGTAAAAGAAAGAGATAGTGATGATGAATATTCGAAATTAACATTAGTTGATTTAGCTGTAAGGATTTTTCTAAAAATTAAAATAATTTATTTTTTATTCTAATAAAATATTTTTCTTTTTTCAAATTTATTTATTGATATAAATTTATTAAACATCAAAGGGTTCTGAAAGAGCACAAGAAACCCAATCAAATGATAGAAATAGAAGAGCGGAAGGTGCAGAAATTAATAAAAGTTTACTTGCTTTGAAAGAATGTATTAGAGCTCTTGATGCGAGGAAAAATGGTTCAGATACTCATGTCCCTTTTAGAGCTTCAAAGCTAACTTTAGTTTTGAGAGATTCTTTTGTATCTAAATCTGATAAATCAAAAATTATAATGATCGCATGTGTTGGGCCAGGAATTACTTCAGCTAATCATACAATTAATACTCTTAGATACTCTGATAGGTTAAAAGAAAAAACCTCTCAAATGAGCAACCTAAACAAAGATCCAAATAATCCAATGAATATCAACATAAATAATATCAATCTTCCCTCACAGAAGAAGTAATATTAATGAATTTTGTTATTTTAAACAAAATATTAATTATAAAATATTTTACCGTTTGTGCATTTATTTCTCTTAAATTTATAAAATTCAAGAAAATAAATAAGTAATTTTTATATTTATAGTAGTCAAAATATAAATAACAATATTAATAATCTTCCGAATTCCCAGCCAAATATTAATATCAATAATAATGTTAACGTAAATGTTTCTAATAATAATTTGGTTGGTAACATAAATAACTTTAATGTAAATAATCAAAAAATAAGTAATAATAATATTCAACAAGGAAATTTTAATATCAAAAATCAAAACATCAATAATATTAACAATTTAAACAATAATATAAATGTGGGAAATGTAAATAATAATAATAGCAACTTGATATCTAAAATAAATATTCCTAATATTAACCTAAATTACAACAATCAAAATCAAAACCAAAACGCTCAAAATCTTCAGAATCAAAATAATTTTAATAATATGTATCATAATTTACCTGCTTATAATAAAAAGAATAAAGTCAATGATGATTTTATTAGCAACAACTTCAATAACAATTTCAATATGATGAACAATAATTTAGGAAATAATAACAATCTGATTATCCCTAAAGATGAAAATTTAGTCGATTTAATAATGGATGATAATTTCATAAACAACCAAAATGATGACTTTATTTCTGGTAGAATTTTTTTATAATTAATTCAAAGCATTATAATTATCTACAATAATTATAAAATTCTGAAATTTTTAGCAAATAAAAAAATATAAAATGATTAAAATTAAGCCCAAAAAATACAAGAAGGAGATGATTGGGAATATCTCAAGAAGACAATATCAAAAGATGGGAAATATCTTAGCGATGATTTCATACGATATCATCAAATTACCGATCAGATTATAGAAGATGAAGATATAATAATAAATAATCACATGAACATAATAAAAGTATTCAAATTCCAATGTTCTTTAATTTGATTTTATTCTTTTAAATATATTAAAAATTTTATAGGAAGATGCTAAAATGCTAACAGAAGAAGGTGATTTGATTACCAACATTAAAGGTATTGGGGATGAACTAGATTTTAAAATGGATGAATATACTATGCGTTTGGAAAAAATTATTAACAAGAAAATTGCTATTTACACTGACTTAAAGAAAAAAATTGACATATATAAGTAAATTGAATTTATCAAAATATATTTTTTGATTAAAAATAAATTTTTATATTAAAAAAAATATTATAGACAACACATAAAAGAGGAAGACGATATAAGAAGCAGATTAAATCCAAAGTTTTTTATAGATAATTAATTTATACTCTTAAATTAATTATGGATAAATGTTTATTTTGATAATTATAGAGATAAATATAAGATTTTAAATTTTTAAATAATATTTGATGAATATTTATAATTGTAAATCAATTATTTATCAGAAATGAAAGAGTTTTGATTCAATATAATTTGTATTCTATTATTGGCTAAATTGAGCGATCCTTTTTAAAATATTGGATTTGCTTCAGTAAATCAAACTGGAAATAAATTTTTTCTATAAAAAGTCTGCTTTGATTTTAGCATCAATTGTTCCAGATTTATTGATAAATTTTATTTTGAATTTTAAAGTGAATTTTCTGAATAATTGAGTTAATTAAAATTTTAAATATAATAAGTTTTAAAAACATAAATGAAACAAAACGATTATACAATAAAAAAAAATAAGCCAAGATTGTCATTGATTCAATTAGATTATGAAGAAACATTCTTGACTTCGATTGATTGCTATAGTCATAAATTAGGTTTAGTGAATTCTCCAATGTAAAAAAGTCTAAAATTAAAAATAAATTTTAATAAAATATATATTTTGAATAACAGGAAGTTATTTCACAATCTTAAAAAATTAGATTAAACAAACAAATAAAATTTTTGTTTTATTTCCATATTAATAATAAAACTATTCCTTTTTTTATATTGAATTTTTATTAATCTTTGATTCTTAACTCTTTATAAATGCATAAACTATTAATAGAGAAAAAGGAAAATTACACCTGACAACAACTTCACTGATTTTTGAATCTAATAAAATAAAAACTCCACTATATAAATTCAGTATAGATAGCAACTTCAAATCAAGATATTTCTCATTTGTTGATATTATTAATTATTATAATTTTTTCGTACCCGAAAAAGAAAAGATCGATATAACAAATATAAAACCAATTCAAAATAACAATAATAATATCAATAATAATAAAATAAATGTTTTAAGTAATCAAAATGAAATTTTAAACATAAATAATATTACAAATAAGTCCCATAATAATAACTCTACACCAAATATATCTCCAGCTATAATCAGAAAAACATCTAAAATGGTAATTGGTCCGATGAATTTAAATTTAATGAATAACATCAATTCAACAAATGATAATAATACTTATTCAAAATTACTTAATAAAAGAATGAGTTTGATTTCTCCAAAAACCTCTACAAATAATAATCTCAATAATTGTGTACAAAAAAATGCAGATTTGAAAATAAAAAGTGAATTAAATATCAGCATAAATCTAAAGATTAATAACTTTGAAAAAATTTTAAGCAAAATTTTCAAAAACCAAAACTATTTAACCATCAATAAGAATTATCATAGTGAGGAAAAGAATCAATCTTCTAATCGTGTTTTGACTGAAGGTAATTTAAACAATAATGATTTATTTACTAACCTGAATACAATTACTGAAAAGCCGAGAATCGAAATTCAGCCTGCAGGAGCTATTAGCTATGCATCAAGAAAAAGTTTTATGGTGAATCAACCACTAAAGAAAAAAAAAAGTATAATTTCCAATCAATCACTTTTGACTAAAGAAAATTCCAATATTTTTTATAATCAAATAAATATAAATAATAATAATTCTAATCAAACAGGAAATACTAATTTAAATACGAATATCAATAACACGAATAATAATATTATCAATAACTCAACTTTTCTTGGTAACCATATTTCTGGATATTCTGAGCTTTTTGTATATTTTAAGGAGAACAATCTAAATTTGAATAAATTTGCTGAATTTTTTTTTCTTTTGAATAGTCAATTTAATCTTTTAAATAATTTAAGTATTAACAATAATAATACAACTTCAAATACGATTCAAGAAAACCAAATGATCAAAAGCAATTACAATAGCAATAACGATTTAGCATCAAATTCATCAAATTTTTTGGATTATTATTCTGTCTTTTTGGGGAAAGCGCTAAAATATAAAATTATTTCAAGGGATAAAATTCAGCCTTATAAAGAATTAAAGAATAATATAAATTTTATGTTTGTTTTGGAAGGAAATAATTCAGAAATGCAAAAATTCTTTGATGATTTAAATCTAGTCCTAACAGAAATTCTAATAAATCACTTAAAAGAAGAGTCAAAGCTTACTTCTCTTTTTTTAGACAAAAGAATCTCTAATTTTTTAGATAATAAAATATTCTTTAATAAAAAGGAGAATTTATTAAATGTTAATTTTTCTGGTTTAATTGCCAATCCAATTTTTAATAATACTAACAATTTAAATCAAAATCTTTACAACCGATATAATAATTTTTCAATTATTCAAGAAGAATCAAACCCAAATAACTTTATAAATTCAAATACAATAAATTCTAATACTGGAAATGTGATTAATTCTAATAATCAAATAGGTCAAATTTTACATCGAAGTTCTACTATATCGATAAACAATCCTAATAAAAAGCGCAATTCCTTCAAATCAAGTGTTACAAATCCTGTAGTAGACGATAAACAAGGAGTTTCTACAATTTACATCCCAAGTAATACAAGTCCTTCAAGGCAACCAAATAGTCAATTTTATAATAATGCTAATTTAAATAATTTTTCCAACTTAATTGGAAATAATAATTTTAATTCCAGTCCAAATAATAAAAATAATCCAAGCGGAAGTTTTATGTTTAATCCAAGCAATATTCATAATTTGATCAACACTCAAAGTAATTCAAATTTGACAAGTAGTCTATATAATATTTTTCTAAAAGGTGAATTAGCCAATTTTCCAATTTTAAAACCAAGATATAAATATATTTTGAGAGCAACAAGACTTCATTCTGATAAAAATCAAAAAGGAATTTTGGTTTTAGAGCAAAATGATAATGCAGAGTTTTTTCCTTTTATAAACAATCTTAAGAAAAAGAATTTAAAGTTTAATTATAAAAATGATGTTAAATTTGTTATAAAATACCGGTATTTGTATCAATATAAAGCTCTAAATGTATATCTATTCAATTATAAAAAACCAAAAATTTTTATTTTTGAAACTGAAAAAGAGGCACAAGAAATATACGAATTTTTAATAGAAAATTGTGAAAAAATTGAAAAATTCAGATATGATATAAAATCTTTTACAAATTTATGGGTAGATGGCTTCATTTCAAATTTTGAATATTTGTTATATTTGAATGAGATGGCAAGTAGATCTTTTAGCGATTTGAGCCAATATCCTGTCATGCCTTGGGTAATTAATAATTATAATGATGAAGATTGTAAGTTTATCTATTGAAAAATAAAATATTTTTTTGTTCTCAAATTTGGAATTTAAATAATATTTTCAGAATCGTAAACATATTAAATAAAAAGACGCAAGATATAGTATAATTCTTCAAATATTAAAAAAAATTTTAAATTTTATATTAATTATTTAAAAAGAGTCTATTTTCTCACTAAATTATAAAATTAATTAAAAGATTTCGACATCGATGATGAAAAAAATTATAGAAATTTGTCTAAACCGATGGGGGCTCAGAATCCTATAAAGCTCAAATACTTCAGAGATTTTTATAACGAAACAAAAGAAGATAATGAAATTCCTTATTTCTACGGCACTCATTATTCCAATCCAACTTTAGTCATTTTTTTCTTAGCCAGAAGTCATCCTCTTTTTAATTTAAGATTGCAAGCTGGAGGATTTGGGCCTGCTGATAGACTTTTCCAATCTTTGAAACTTACTTGGGAAACTGCTTTCAATCCTGGAACAGATGTCATGGAGCTTATACCTGAATTTTATTGTGGAGATGGAAGTTTTTTAAAGAATTCTCTAAATTTAAACTTAGGGAAAACTCAAGCAGGAAGAATTGTAGATGATGTAATTTTACCAAAATGGGCTAATGTAATAATTATTTCTCTTTTTTCTTATTACTAATTAATACATGATTTATTAAAATTAACAAAATTAAAAAAAAATAAGATTTTTGTCACTTAAAAATTTTTGAAGAATTCAGCCAAAGACTTCATTACAATTATGAGATGTGGATTAGAATCTGATTATGTCTCTGAAAATCTTCATAACTGGATAGATTTAATATTCGGTTTTAAACAGAATGGTGAAAGAGCTGCTGAATTTGATAATTTATTTCACCACATAACATACGAGAATAATATAAACTTGGATAATTATAGCAATGAAGAGCGCAATTCTTTGATGATACAAATTTTAGAATTTGGCCAAACTCCAAAACAATTATTTAAAACACCTCATCCAAAAAAGCGTATTAGGCAATCATTTCTTTTTAATGATCAAATCCTTCAGAGTCCTTGGAGGGATAATATGATGAAATTTCATAAAGCGGTCAAAGAAAAAGAAATATTAGAATCTAAATTTGAGAAAATAAGGAGAATACAAGAAGAAGAAAAAGATTGCTTATTTAAAAGCTTTGATAAAGAGACAGATAAATATAAGAAAAAGAAAAAAGATATTATTGAGTAAGTTTTATAACTTAAAATTTCCTTTAAGGGGTGTTTATTCATATAAGAAATACTTAAATGTTTTTTATAAATTTCAAGTATAATTGCACAAAAAGAATCAGAATTCAAATCATACATTGAAACATTATTAGAACAAAACAAAGCTCTAAGAGAAAAATTTCAAGTATATGACCAAAGTAAAGATCAATTATTTAATAAATGGATAAAAGATTTAAAAAAATCCCACATGTTAAGAGTGGAAGAGTAAATAAAATATTCGAATTAATTAAAATAAATTTAATAAATTCATCTAAATAAAATTTTATAAAAAAATATTAGGGAACTAGGAGATAAAGCAAACTTAATAAAGCATATAAATCAACTTGAAAATAATCTTAACAAATATAAAGTTAAAGGCTTGGATATGAATATTAATATAGAACAAAAAAAGAAAACAATATCAGATAATGAAGTTGAAATTAAAGAATTGAAAGTCCAACTATATGAACTTCAAAGAATTATGAGGAAAATTCCCCATGAAAAACAAATCTATCTAAATCAGCATACAGAGTCTACTAATTTATCAAATTTTTCAATAAAATAAACTATTCTTAGTAAAATTAAAATAAATTTTTAATTCTTCTGTTTAATTTGTATTTAATAATCTTTATAGTAAAATCAATTGAGTTTTTTAAATTTTCTTTAATTGTGGATATAAAATTAAATTATTTATTTAATAAAAAATTTTTTTACAATAATTTTTGATTTTTATTAATTGTGAATGAATAGTTATTTAATTATATTCTAAATTAATTAATTAATCAGATAGATGATCAATATTTATCTAATTTATAAATTATATTTAAATTAAATTAATTATATAAAATATTTTAATCTCTAGATATTTTCATTTGGTTTTATTATTATCAATCAACTAGAATAAAATGATTTTTTCCAATAATTATCTCCATATTTTGTTACAAGTGAATGATGAGTGATGATAAGTTATTTTATCTTATTAAAATAAATTCTTGCTTTTTGTTCATATCTTTTCAATATAGGGGAATTAATATCACTAGTTCTTAATATAAATTTATTAAGAAATAATAACACTTTTTCCTAATTAATTTAAATCAAGTATCAGAATTTTAAATAAATCAGAAAGAGTTATGATTCCAATAAAATCTTCATTTTCGTTTATTGCGAATATTTTCCTTTCTGGAGATAAAGACATATTTTCAAATAATTCTTTTATATTAAAATCCAAGCTATTGCATAGGAAAATTCTATCTTTTCCAAGTGGCGATTCTTCTGTTACATCTTTATACAAATCCACTAGGAATTTTGCAATTGTATCTTTAAACTATTTATAATGAAAACGTTTTCTAAAATATAATTATTACTGTAAATTTTTCAGCGTTTGCGAAAAAATAAATCAAATCTTTGAGGTAGAAAAAACCGAATATTTTATTTGTTTCATGATCTAAAACAGGTAAAATAGAGATTTTATGTAAATAAAATTTTATTAAAGATTCGTAAATAGTGTTGTTATCATATATGTAGATTAATTTTTTATTTATTATATTTGTTTCTTCCACTTTGAATTGGAAGCATTGCATGTCAGAATAGTAATTGTTGATAAAAAATTCAAAAATTGTTTCATATGTTATAAATCCTGTTAAATTTGAATTTTTAGAATCTTCAACAATAATGCGATGGATTTTATTATTTCGCATTAAATCTATACATTCGCGTAAATTACCATCTAAAGATATTGATATAAGATTGAAATTTAAACAGTTATCCTAAATATAATTAAAATAAATCTTTAAAGTTAAATTATTTTTGAGTTATATTGATTTTCATGTTAAAGAAAAAATTAATCTTTTTGATCTAAAATTTATTTGAATAAGAAATTTTTTTTCTGAATATAAACATTATCAAAATAATAGTTCGAAAAGAAAATTTTCATTATTTACTGGTAAAATATCTGAAAAATAATCGTTTATATTTATGAATTCAAAGATTTTAAAGAAATCTTTAAATGATTTCATTTGATTTTCAATTTTTAGAATATCATTATCATCATCCACATGCATATCGAGATCACTTTTTTCGCTTTTAGTATCAGAATTCATTTTCGAAGTATTTTCGACCTTTTCCATTATAACATCTAAATCGTCTAATTCTATAGGATTTCTTTGAAATAAATGTGATACTAGATGTTTTATAGAGGACCATTTATATTTCGATTGAATCAAATTATTAGTTTTTTCGTAAATTACTTTAAATAAATTTAAAAAATCTCTGATTGTAAAAATTCCAATAAATTTGCTTAATTCTGTATCCCAAATTAAGGCACAAAAAATATCTTCTTTAAGCATTGCTTCTATGGCATCTTTTATCATCAGCTCAGTATTAAAAACAAGTATCTAAACATAAAATGAACACTTATGATATTATCACTTTTTATTCAAATGAAATGTTTTGAAATTTAAATAAAAATTATAAATAAATGTGTTAAATTTTTTTAAGAATATGATTAATACGTTAAATTAAATTTTAGAAAGTTGTTTTGACAAGAAAAAAAATCAAATTCAATTAGATGATGATATATATATTTAAATGCTTTTAAAAAGGGGTAATTTTTTTTAAATTTTTTAATTTTGAATAGCGATAGAATATTACTTTCATATTTTCGGGAATAGTTTCATATACAGAATGTTTTTTAAGAAAATTACTGAATTCTTCATAAAGTCTTTTCTGTGGAGAGATTGATGAAGAATTATTAATTTCTTCTTTTTCAATTTTCATTTTTTCTTCTTCTACTTTCATGTATTTAGATTTATTATAAATATATATTTTAATTTTTTATCAAAGATTGTTTATAAAAATTTATAATATAAATTGAAAATGTGGTTTATTTTCTAAATTAATAATATTAATTCTTTATTATTTTGCTATTTAATAGAAATAAATGTTGATTTGGGGATTGGGGATTGGGGATTGG
>Ga0194116_10007934_pt1 | contig 10856 bp, 10 predicted proteins | sample TA2MahsurfametaG_4_FD_148617 | JGI IMG/M metagenome (GOLD analysis project Ga0194116, IMG submission 148617) | Freshwater microbial communities from Lake Tanganyika, Tanzania - TA2015008 Mahale S9 surface | ecosystem: Environmental > Aquatic > Freshwater > Lake | place: Tanzania: Lake... | reverse complement strand
GCGTGTCTACTTCCGGCAGCGTACGGAACACCCTGGGCTGCGCTTCACTGGCGCGCAAAGCTTCAAGCTGGTGAGTCGGTGCTGGTGTTCGGGGCTGCGGGCGGTGTCGGTCGCTGTGCTGTCGAGATTGCCCGGCTTGCTGGAGCGCACGTCATCGCAGTGGCGCGCGATGAGGAACGCCTACAGGTCGCACTCGACCACGGCGCCCATGAGGGCTGGCGCTCCGACACGCCCGATCTGGGCAGGATGCTCAAACAGCGGCACGGCGGCCGCGGCATCGATGTGGTGTTCGATCCGGTGGGTGGCGAGTGCTTCGATCAGGCATTGAAGGCGATCGCGCCGGAAGGGCGAATTCTGGTGATCGGCTTTGCCGGGGGAACCATTCCGCAGGTACCTGCCAACCTGCTGCTGGTGAAAAACGCAGCGGTCATCGGTGTGAACCTGGGCCTGTATACCGGGTGGACGCCTGGCGACGACCGCAAGGCCCACGCACCGAAGATGCAACAGATGATCGCCAGCCTGTCTGACCTGATCATTCAGGGCAAGCTTCGCCCCGCGGCGCCCACCGTATTTCCGCTCGAACGAACCGTCGAGGGCTTTGAGGCGCTTGTTGCCAGGCGGCACACCGGACGCATGCTGATCCAGGTTGCAGATCAGCGGTAAGCCCGGTGCGCTGTGTGGCTTACGCCGCCGCTGGAACCCGCTGAGCGCGCTGCCGCTCGATCGTAACCAGCGCGTCTTCCAAGGGCTTGACTGTCTGCTCGGTGCGGCCAAGTTTCTCCAGCCCAAACAGGCCCAACCGGAAGGTGCGAAAGTCGGCGCCTTCGTCGCACTGAAGCGGAACGCCAGACGCGGTTTGCAGGCCAAGCTCCAGAAACGCCTTACTGCTCTGCATGTCAGGATCATGTGTGTAGCTGACCACGACGCCAGACGCCTGAAACCCATCCGCCGCAACGCTGGGATACCCGTGTCGAACCATCGCCTCTCGAACCTGGGTTCCAAGCTCGATTTGCTGACGGCGCAGCGTTTCAAACCCGCGCTCGCGGGTTTCGATCATGGCGCTGCGGGTGATGGTGAGCGCATCCGTAGGCATGGTGGTGTGATAAACGTGCGAGCCAGCCTCGTAGGTTTCCATCACCTGCAGCCACTTCTTCAGATCGAGCGCGAAGCTTGAACTGGTGGTGCCGTCGATTCGTTCGCGGGCCAGTTCAGACAGCATGACGAAGGCGCAGCAGGGCGAGCCACTCCAGCCCTTCTGCGGTGCGCTGACCAGGACATCAACGCCGCATGCGCGCATGTCCACCCACAGCGCACCCGAGGCGATGCAATCGAGCACGAAGAGACCGCCCACCTCGTGCACGGCGTCAGCCACGGACTTCAGGTAGTCGTCGGGCAGCACCATGCCGCAGGATGTTTCAACGTGCGGTGCGAAAACCACCGCGGGGCGCTCGGCGCGGATGGTGCGCACGACCTCGTCTATTGGTGCGGGAGCGAAGGGTTCGCGGCTACCGGGCTTCATGCGGCGCGCCTTCAACACCGTACAGCCCCTTGAGAATCCACCGGCTTCAAAGATCTGGGACCAGCGATAGCTAAACCAGCCATTGCGCAGCACAAGCACGCGCTGCCCAGTGGCGAACTGGCGCGCTACCGACTCCATACCAAAGCTGCCACTGCCGGGCACGACGATGGCCGAACGCGCTGCATACGCTTCTTTGAGAATTGCTGATATGTCGCGCATCACCCCCTGAAAGCGGCGTGACATATGGTTAAGCGCGCGATCGGTGTAGACCACCGAGTACTCAAGCAAACCGTCTGGATCCACAAGGGGCAAAAGACCGGGCATGACACACTCCGTTCCCAAACTGAGCCGGTGATTGTACGCTGCACTGCAACGTTTCGCCCAGCGTCTCATCAAATCCGCAACGAATGCCGACTGCTCAGCGTTGGTGAACGTAGCTTCCGGGCGCGTCACACAGAACCGGATAGCCGCGGTCGGGACGGCCCATTGGGGGTGGGCGGCGGTGGCGTCCCGAGCGCTCGGTAAGCCACTTCACCCACTGCGGCCACCACGAGCCTGCCAGCGACGGCGCCTCAATGCACGCGGGGCAATCCTCGCCCTGAAAGAGCCTCGCCAGGAACCATGCATAGCGAAGCGATTTTCGCGACCATTTTCGCGCCAGCTCAACCTGCTTGCCCGGCGAGGACAGCAAATGCATCATCCAGTCACCGAAAGCCAGAGATATCGCAACCGGCGATATCCCATGCGTCCAGACGGCGAGAAGCGCCTGAGCAAGCTGATCGGTTTGCCGCGCCACCAACGCGGCAGCATCGACCTCTGAGCCACTGACGGAGTCCGGTGGCGCGCAAGCGTCGGTACCACGCAGACGAGCGGTCGAAAAGCGCGCCAGCGAATCATCCTCGCGATGACGTTTCCTGCTGTGAGCCGCGGCGGTGCGCAGCAGACGATGCGGGCGGGAAGGTACGGGCGGCAAGGTCACGTGGAATGACAATTGTTCAGCTTGCCCGCAACGACGGCAGTCAGTTTTGACCGCGGTCGTCCCTTACCAACGAAGTCGGACAAACCCGGATTGGTGTGCCCCTGTTTGACGAGCCTGGTCAAACACCGCACGATCGCACCATGAATCTCGATCGACTCTACAACGTGTCCGATGTCCGAGAGGCGTCCCGCAAGCGGTTGCCCAAAGGCATCTTTGAATTCATTGATCGCGGCGCCGAAGACGATGAGGCCGTCGCGCACAACCGCGAGGCACTGCGGCGAATTAAGGCACGGCCTAGAGCGCTGATCGACGTCAGTCAGCGCAATTGCGAAGCCATCATGCTCGGCGAGCGCTTTTCAATGCCGATGGCAATTGCTCCCACTGGTGCTGCTGGCCTTGTCTGGTATCAGGGTGAAATGGAGCTCGCCAAAGCTGCCGCCGCCACGGGTATTCCCTTCACGATTGCAACCCGATCCATGAGCAGCCTGGAAGATATCGTGGCCTTAGGGGGTACGCTCTGGTATCAGCTCTATGTTTTTACCGATCGGGCGCAAACCTGGAAGCTGATCGACCGCGTGGCGGCCTCTGGCGCTAAAGCACTGCTGGTAACGGCCGACGTGCCGGTTCAGCCCAACCGGGAATTCAATCGGCGCAATGGCTACACCTTTCCGTTCAAGGCCACGCCGCGCTCAGTCATTGATATGTTGCGGCATCCCCGCTGGCTGATCGACGTCATCGGAAAATATCAACGCACCACAGGCATTCCTCAATACGAGAAGATGCCCGAGTACGCTGAGAACCTTAGCTTCGAAGACATCCGCGAGCTGAGGCGGCGCTGGCCTCGGCAATTGCTGGTCAAGGGCATTCTGAGGGCCGACGATGCACGGCGAGCTCTGGACTGCGGCGCGGACGGCATTGTGGTCTCGAATCACGGCGGCCGATGTCTTGATATCGCTGCAGCCCCGATCGATGCGCTTCCCGAAATCGTTGACGCTGTCGGTGATCGCGCAACCGTGCTGATGGACAGCGGCATTCGACGCGGAAGCGATATTGCCAAGGCCATCGCCTTCGGCGCCCAGGGCGTGCTCAGCGGGCGCCCAGGGCTGTTTGGACTGTCATTGGCCGGCCAGCCAGGCGCAGAGCATGTATTCGGACTGCTCAAGCGGGAACTTCTGACCACGATGGGGCAGCTTGGTTGCACAACGCTGAGCGAGCTTGGGCCGCAGCTGTTTGAGGGCACTGATCCGGCTGGGGTGTCGAACCGGTAAGGAGGCGCCTCTGACGCGCTCCGTCAAAGCTTGCGGTGCTGCGGCGCGTGGTGATCGAAGGCACCAGGCCACGCGCCCAGTCGCCGGGCACGCAATTGCTCGACCGAGGTCACCCCCTTTCGGACCAGCAGCGTCTCGGCGGCGTCAATCCATTGTTCGGAATACGTACGCTCCCGCGAATCGTTGGCACTGGCAAGCTCTGACACCCGAATATGTTCGCCAAGGCAGGCCACCCACTCAGGCCATGAAAACAACCCAGCTTCGGCCAGCTTGACGACTATGGCAAATGCCCGAGCTTCCCACAGGTGTTCGAAACCGGCGCCGTCGGGTCCTGCTGGCGTTGACCCGCAGGATTCAACATTCCCCTGATGCCAGACGCTCCCGATCGGATTCACGGAGGACTCATGACTCATCGCGCAAACCGCTGATCATTGATTCGGAACGAGATAGGACTGCCAGCAGTCGAGATAAACGCACGACGCTGTGCTGTCCGGGCCCCAGAGCTCGGAGGCTTCAAACCGGATCGAATACAGCCAATCAGGCTGCTCCCCTGCAAACACCGCATTGGTGTCCGGAAACACATGAACGCCCCGAATCGCATGCACCGTGCCGGTTCGACCACGGGCGTACCGGGGCAGTCGGGTATGCGTGGCGGGGTGATGGTTGATTGTGCGCACCGAGTCGCCCATGGCAAAGCGCGCCGGCGAACGGGCCTCGCGGGTGGAAGGCCAGCCGCGTGCAAACAACGGACCGACCGATTCCGCCTCGAGCCGCTTGAACGGGGACGGCGTCGCTGCGGTGGGCTGCGCCTGACCCGAGCTTAATTCGGCAGCACTGACCAGGTTAGCGCGATGCAACAGTTGCTGAAGCGCTTCCAGCCAGATGCGGTAGTAGCCCCCTTCCAGATACAGCACAGGAGGAAGGCTTTCGCGCACAAAGCGGGACGCATCAATATTCCAACAGCCGCTGGTGCCCAGGGCCAGCGTAAGCGCGAAGGCACGCCGCTCCCAGGCCTGGTGGAACAGGGGCTCATCCACCTCCTGTTCAATGGGCCCGAAGCACTGCATGCCTCCCATGTCATGCACACCATTCATCGCATCACCTCAGCCGTTGCATCAGGAGCGCCAAGCACATCCGTTCCAATCATTGAGTTTCGCGTGACGAGTGCCGCCAGTGCTTCTTCGGACAGATGCTCGGTGCCTGCAGGGCGCATCGGCAAGACCAGATAGCGAACCTCTGCGTTGGAATCCCAGACCTGAATCTGCGTGCTCTCCGGCAGCGTCACACCAAACTCGCCGAGCACGCCACGAGGGTCGATCACAGCCCTCGCCCGATACGGCGCCGACTTGTACCAGGACGGCGGCAGTCCCAGTAACGGCCACGGGTAGCAGGAGCAAAGGGTACAGACGACCAGGTTGTGGAGGTCCGGCGTGTTCTCGACAACAACAACATGTTCGCCCTGGCGGCCGGTGTAGCCCAGCGAGGCAATCGCCTGATCAGGTGACGTGAGCAACCAGTGACGAAACGCAGGGTCTACCCATGCGCGGGCCACAACCCTTGCGCCATTTCGCGGACCAATCTTGTGTTCATAGAGCTCGAGAATCGCATCGAGCGCCTTGCGATCGACCAGTGCCTTCTCGACAACGAGCGACTCCAGCACATTGACTCGCGCTTCAAGCTCCCGCTTGATCCGATCGGCATCAGGATGTTCGCTCATGCTCAAACCGCTCCAGAATGAGTGCCTGGCTCAGGCAGCGCAGCGCTGGGAAAACGGGCGGGACGCTTTTCTCTGACTGCCGCCAGCCCCTCGCGCGCATCAGCCCCCAGAAAACCGAGCATCTCGAGCGCAAGCGAGTGATCAAAAATAGGGCCTGCCAGTCGCATCCACTGGTTGATGGCCTGCTTGGTCCCGCGAATAGCCGGCTGACTGCCGGCAGCCAGCCGAGCCGCCACCGTCAGGGCCCGCTCGAGCACCTGCGCATGGGGAACACAGGCGGTTACCAGCCCGATTCGCTCTGCCTCGCGGCCATCGATGAAGTCAGCCGTCATGAGGTAGTACTTTGCCTTGGCGACACCGCACAACAGCGGCCAGATGATCGCAGCATGATCGCCCGCAGCCACGCCCAACTTGACGTGACCGTCGGTGATTCTCGCCTCTTCAGACATGATGCTGATGTCGGCAAGTAAAGCCACCGCGAGGCCTGCACCGACGGCGGTTCCATTGATTGCTGAAATGATGGGCTTGTCGCAGGCGAGCATGTTGTACACAAGGTCTGCGGCCTCCTTTCGCAGATGCGCGATTTGCTCAGGATCGCCGATCATCTGCTCGACCCAGTTCAAATCACCACCCGCCGAAAAGGCTCGATCGCCAGCCCCGGTTACCACTGCAACCTTCACACCAGGATCGTCTGCGATCACACCCCACACCCGGGACAGCTCGAAGTGAAGCCTGGCGTTCGTGGCATTCATTGCGGCAGGGCGATTGAGGGTAAGCAGCAACACCCCGTCGCCCCTGGGCTCGAACACAATATGTTGAAAGTCTTGGTAGTTCACGCTGAATGCCCCTCCAACGGCAGATTATCGCGGAGCCTCGCGAACCCACGCAATGCGTTTCGCCGGTCCGAAGATGCCCTTGCCCACTCGCGCTCTGAACGGCCCTCGTTCAGAATCACGCCCACTTATCGGAGACCCTTGATGCGCAACACTCAACTGGCTGCGGGCGCGATGCTTATTGCGGCTACCGCAGCGTTCAGCCTTACTGCCCAGGCACAGGACCCATCGGGGCCATGGCCGAACCGCGCGGTTCGAATCGTGGTTCCGTACGCGCCTGGCAACACTGGCGACATTACCTTCCGACAGATCCAGCTGTTGTTGGAGTCCAAACTGGGCGCGCGCTTCCTGGTCGACAACAAGGCAGGTGCATCCGGCAATATCGGCGCCGAAGAGGTCGTCCGAGCCAAGCCAGACGGACACACCCTGTTGCTCGGTGCCACTAACAACTACGTCACGAACCAGCATCTGATTCGCGGCATGCGCTTTGATCCGCTTCGCGATCTGATGCCGATCACGATGGTAAGCAATGCCCCATCGGTGGTGGTGGTTGCCGAGTCCATGCCCGTCAACGATCTGCGCGCACTATCGGCTTTCGCAGCCAAAGCCGCACCGCCGCTGGCGTTTGGGTCACCCGGCATTGGCACCCCGCCGCATCTCGCCGCCGAACTGTTTCGTCAACTCGCGGGCGTCGAGATGGTTCACGTGCCCTACAAAGGCAGCCCGCCTGCGGTGCAAGGACTGGTCAACGGTGAAACTCAGCTGTACATCACCGCCTTCAGTTCCGTTGCGGCCATGGTGAAGGCAGGCCGCCTGAAGGCTCTGGCAGTCGCTGGCGACACGCGGCTGACTGCGCTGCCCGAGGTTGCCACCAGCGCCGAGCAGGGCATGCCTGCGCTTCGCACAGGCAATTGGTGGGGCTTATCGGCCCCGACCGGCACCGACCCTGACCTGATCCGCCGAATCGCCCAGGCAATTCGTGAAGCCTTATCCGACCCTGGCGTTCGCGATCGATACCAGGAACTTGGTCTGACGGCCGTGGGCAACTCGCCTTCAGAATTCGCTGCTCAGATGCAACGCGAGGCCGCCGCCTGGAGGCAGGTCATCGACAAGGCTGGGCTCGCACCGAACTGACGCTTCAACGAATAACGGGGAACCGCATGTTCCACATGGGATGGTTTATTGCGCAAGGCTATGGCGTTCACGGTTGGAACCTGCCCTGGTCAGGATCGATCGGCACTCAGTGGATGAAGCCCGACATCTACATCGACCTGGGCCGCGCAATCGAGCGCGCAGGATTCGACTACATGATGCTCGAGGATGGCTCGCTGGTTCCTGACTCTTTCGGCGGAACCCCGGAGTGGTTCGCGCGCAAGGCATGGATGATTCCGAAGAACGATCCAATGCCCCTGGTGCCGCTGATCGGACAGGCAACCCAGCACCTGGGCATCGTCGCGACGATGACGACCTCGTTTTATCCACCGTTTATCGGGGCACGACTGGCGGCAACGCTTGACCATCTCACCGAGGGACGCGTCGGGCTCAACATCGTTACAGCGCACAATGACCGGGCCGCCCAGAACTTCGGTCTTGATCAGCACCACGAGCACGACCTGCGCTATGAGATGGCTGACGAGTGGATGGACGTTGCCTACAAACTATGGGGTTCGTGGGACGCTGATGCCATTCGTGACGACCCAGAGCAAGGCACGTTTGCCGATTTCACCAAGATCCATCCCATCGACCACGTGGGCCGTTTCCACAAGGTGCGTGGGCCGCTCAACACCTGTGCCGGGCCGCAGGGCCGCCCTGTGATTTGTCAGGCAGGCGGGTCACCAGCAGGCCGCAGTTTCGCAGCCAGGCATGCAGACACCATCCTTGCCCGGTTTCGCTCAATCGACGCCGCGCGGGAATTCCGAAGCGATATCCATCGGCTTGCACTTGCGCACGGCAGGCGGCCAACCGACATCAAGATTCTCTACATGATGTCTGCCGTGTTGGACGAAACCGATGAAGGGGCACGCAACCGGTACGAACAGATCAGACAAGGCGCAGCAAAGCTCGCGGACTACAAGCTCGCCTTCATGTCGTACACCAGCGGCAAGGACTTTTCGAAGTTTGATCTGGACCAACCCATTCCAGAGATCAAAACGAACGCCGCGCAAGCCTCCACCGCCGCGCTCACCAAGGCCGCAGGCGCGCAGAAAACACTGCGCGAAATCGCCACGGAAACCGCGTCGGGCGGATTCGACTATGTGGGCTCACCCGACACGGTATCCGCCCAAATGGGCGAAACCATGCAGGCGATCGGTGGCGACGGTTTTCTGGTAAGCCACACCCTTACCCGCCGAGTCATCGCAGAATTCACCGATGGGCTGGCCCCTGCCCTCAGGCGCCGCGGGCTGATTCGGTCGGGGTATAGCCAAAAACGGTTTCGGGATAACTTGCTGGAGTTCTGACCGCTTTATCAATCGCGGTGCGATTCTCTTGCGATCGCTTGCCCGATCAGATAGCCGCTCGCGTACGCAACCAATAAACCATTGCCGCTTAGGTAGCCCGCGCAGCCCTCTCCGGACAGCCCGGCAATCGCGTTGCCACCGGCATACAGACCTTTGATGGGCGCCCCGTCCGGCCGTAGCGCCCGGCCACCGGCATCCACCACCAGTCCGCCCTGGGTGTGCGCCACGGCACCGGTGATTCGCGCCGCAAAATAGGGCGGCGCAAGCGCCTGAGCGGGTGCATGCCGACCGAAGGGATCTGCTTGACCGGCGGGCAGCGCTGCCCAGTCGGCAAGTGTCTGCTCAAGCGCCGGCGCTGGCAGCCCGAGCGTCTGCGCCAGATCCCGCGCATTGGCCGCCTGCACGATGCCGCCGCGTGCCATGGCCTGACGCATCACGAACACACCAGCCACCTGCTCTTGAATGCGCTGATCCCAGATGAAATACGCATGCTGGCCAGGCTGGCGTCGGTAGACGCGGGCAAGGCTGGAATAGTCCTCGAGCTCATTGACGAAGCGCTGACCGGTGGCGTTGACCGCGATGCCCCCCTGATTAAGCACCGGTGGCGTGACCCGCGTGCCGTCGGCGAAGATGCAGTCGCGGCCCTGATACGCGCCCAACAGTGCTACAGCGGCGCCCAGCGCCTCACCCCAGTCGAGCGCATCTCCAAGGTCCTTGGTCGAGCCGATGTGAGGAGCCCCGGCCATTTCAGGAATGTGGATAGCCAGTCGATCAGGCCTCGCCCCAAAACCACCGCAGGCAAGAACCACCCCGGAGGCGTCGATTCGCAAATCAGCCCCGGCATGCCGGGCGAACGCGCCGGTGACACCGGTCTGGGCGTCACCGATCAGAGCGGTGCAGACGGCCTTATCAAGGATCTCGACGTTGGGGCAGACCTTGACGAAGCGCTGAAGACTGGCGAGCACCGGCGGTCCACCGCGCTCGGGATGAGCATGCATACGCGGCACACTATGGCCAAGCCAGGTGAGTTCAGGAGCGAACTCGAGCTCCACACCGACGACATCGACCAGAAAATGCACGGCATCGGCAGAAGCCATACAGATGGCGCGAGCAAGACCCGGGTCGACGCAATCGCCGTTTTTCCTCGCGATATCGGAAAACAGCTGTTCAGCGCTATCGTGAATCCCGGCCGCGCGCTGGAAGCGTGTGCCGGCGGCGGGAATGAAGTTACTGGCGATCGCCGTATTGCAGGGCGTATCGAGGTCTCGCTCGAGCAGGACCACCTTCAAGCGGGGCGCCTGTGCTGCCAGCACCGCCGCAACCACCAGGCCGGTACCGCCGGCTCCAACGATCAGGACATCACAATCCACGTGCGTACCCTCGCCCATCAGTCTGGCCTCATCAACTCAACAGCCAGAAATAACAAAGCCCACCAAACGGCGGGCTTCGTCTTTGTCTTTGGCTCCCCGACCTGGGCTCGAACCAGGGACCTACGGATTAACAGTGCTGACGCTGTCGAAGACTTCTTCCATCGTTCAACAACTTGCACCCCCGAACACAACAGGTGTGCGACAGCCCGTAAGCATCCGCCTGTTGCAACGCTGCAAACCGTACATTCAGTGTACATCGGCACCTTTCAGTGGGCAGTAATTTACTGTTGGGTTGTCGTAGCCAAGCGCTTGAGCCGATTGCGCTCCCGCTCGGCATCACGCTGGCGACGCTGCCGCTCGCGTTCGGCATCCAACTGCTGTCGGCTTCGCTCGACACCCAATTTCAGCGAGTTGATGCGGGCCTGCTCGGGTACCCTGGCCGCGCACTCATCAACACGACACGACTTCCAATGAACACGGCTTCATCGATGTCGTGCGTGACGAAGAGAACGGTCTTGGCTTCGGCTTCCCAGATGCCCAGCAGCAGCTCTTGCATCAGCTCGCGCGTCTGGTGGTCAAGCGCCCCAAAGGGCTCGTCCATCAACAACATCCGTGGCGCATTGGCAAGCGCCCGTGCCAGTGCGGTTCGCTGCTGCATGCCGCCTGACAGCTGCTTCGGATAATGCTGCTCAAATCCGATCAGACCCACCT
>Ga0194116_10007932_pt1 | contig 10856 bp, 11 predicted proteins | sample TA2MahsurfametaG_4_FD_148617 | JGI IMG/M metagenome (GOLD analysis project Ga0194116, IMG submission 148617) | Freshwater microbial communities from Lake Tanganyika, Tanzania - TA2015008 Mahale S9 surface | ecosystem: Environmental > Aquatic > Freshwater > Lake | place: Tanzania: Lake... | reverse complement strand
TGGTAAGTGTAGATGCCCTTGAACAACAAACAGGGATTGATTTTTTTCCGCAGCTAGAAGATGCCCTTGAGCAAAGTCTAGAGAGTAAGGTGAGTTTATCAGGGTGGAGTTTTTGAAGGCATTGGCTAAGCCTAATTTAATTAGGTTCCTAAATTGACTGCACAAGGGTTATACATCCCTATTTTTGAAAATAAAACGTGCTAAATTCCAAAAAAATATAGCTGTTGAACATCATATTGCCAACCAAAAATTTGGCAATCTTTTTTGTGTTTTATTTAAAATCCTTTACCTTAGGTAAAAAAAAATCTTATGGCAAATCCAACCACCACCCAGCAAAAATCTTTACCTAATTCTACCCTTACCCTAGTAATGGGTATATCCTCAGTAGTATCAGTTTGTTGTTGCTACTATGCATTTGGCCTTGTAGGAATTGCTTTAGGTATCGTGGCCTTAATAAATTATAAAAAGGACATGGTACTTTACACAAGTAATCCTGAAGAATATACCTTGTCTTCTTATAATAATCTTAAAGTGGGTAGAATTTGCGGAATTGTTGGACTTGTGTTAAGTTCAATTTCAGCTTTTTTCCTATTGATTTATGTCATTTTTATGGGAGGAGCACTAGGATTGGGGATTTTAGAGGAATTAATGTACTTGTAATCAAATGATTACTTGGCTAGAATCTCATTTATTTAAATGTTCATGGCTACAAATGACAGGTTTTGACTGTCCCGGTTGTGGCTTTCAACGTTCAATTATTGCCTTGTTGAAGGGAGATTTGATGGATTCCTTTCATTTGTTTCCTGAGCTTTTCCCACTTATAATCACATTTTTAATTTTAGTTCTTCAAATTAAATTCAAATGGGAAAAAGGTAGCTTTGTTGTTTTGGTAGCATTTATTTTTACCAATTTAATTATGTTAGGAAATTGGCTTTACAAATTAATTGGTTAATCATTAGGGCACTTAGTTAAAACCACGAGTAGAAATGCCAAAATTTAAGGAGTTGGGAATTTATCCTAACTCCTTTTTTTGTTTTCAGTTGGTTTATCCAAATCCATAAGATTTTCTACCCGGTCACCTTACCTTTTTGGATTTATATGATAGGTATTTTTTTAGTGGTAATTTATTTCAAAATAAAGAACTCATTTAGTCACAATTACATCGGTGTACTTGGTACCTATTCTTTAGCAGTGTACTTTTTTCATGCTGTTTTGCTTGAGTATTATGTGCCAATTTTTGATTTTGATAATCAAGAATATCGCTTTTTTGGCTATTTTCTCATTATTTCCTCTCTTTTTCTGCTGGTTTTCAGTTACGTTTCCTTACTTTTTATTCTAGTAAAAAAAACTGGAAAAAGGTTTCCATTGGTTAAATTTTTACTTGGAATTTAAACAGAGGAGTAGGGGATTATTTTTTTTTGAGGTTAAAAATTAGGCTGTCTTTCCAAATTCATGTGATTCATCTTGAGGGCATTCTAATTTTCAAGGCTTGTTCAATGGCCATCACCTACCTTAGATTTAGTATAGGAAATACTCGTGCAGAGAATTTAGTTTGGGAGTCTAGTCTCCTTCGAACTTTTTTTTAGTCTGTTAGTTTTAGACTCATGAAAGTTATGATTTTGATTGCAGGCACTGTACTTCTTCTAGGTGGAGTAATTTCTTTTTTCTCATTTCGGTTTAAAGGCATCGAGACTCCCAATTACAAAGTCATTAAAACTTTGGGAGATGTGGAAATCAGGGAATATCCCCAGATGATCCTTGCACAAACCAAATTGGGGGGTAAGAGGTACGATTCTAGTGGAAACACTGGATTTAGAATTGTGGCCAATTATATTTTTGGGGGAAACCAACAGCAACAGAAGATTGCCATGACCGCACCTGTGATCATGAATATGTCCGATTCGGAGGCCTCCATGTCTTTTGTGATGCCTAGCCAGTACCAATTATCTGACCTTCCCTTGCCCAACTCAAAAGAGGTTTCTCTGGTAACTCAAAACTCAATGACCTTAGCAGTCCTGCGTTTTGGGGGGTACAGTTCCGATGACAAAATTGCAAAGCATGCTCAAATCTTGTTTAAAGTCCTAGAAGAGAATAACATCCGTACTAAGGGTTCTCTTTTGTACATGGGATATAATGCCCCTTGGGACCTGATCAATCGCCGGAATGAGGTAGCCTTCCAGATTGATTAACTCTATTTTTTAGATTTTTTTACTCCTAGTAAGGAGTTCTATTATATCCATCTTGTATTGCTTCCCAATCTGATAGAGGATGGAGGTTCAATCCTGTTTTTCTCCTAAAAACTTATCGTTTAAAGGATAATATTATGTCCAATAAGGAATAAGTAATGGGAGAATCACCCGATTCAACACATATTAAGAATTGGAGAATCGATACTGGTTTGGAAGTTTACAAGAGGGGTAAACTTGCGGATTGGGATTTGTCAGGGCGTTATACGGATTTGGCTACCAAGCACTATATCAAATGGGTTACTAGAAAATTGGAAGGTTGCTCTAAAAATAAAAATGAGGTAAATTGAAGCGTTAACGAATAAAAAATGAAAAAGGTATTTACAATTTTTTCAATTGTTCTATTGATAGCAGCCGCTTCCTGTGGTGGAAAGTCAACTGAAGAACAAGCTTCTATTGACTCTATAGCCGCAGCTAAAGCTGATTCTATCGCAGCTGCAGGGGCAGTTGGATTTACTTTGGCTAATGGAAGTGCTCTCATTGAATCATACGAACTAGCTAAGGAAGAAGGGTATGCCAAATCATTCCAACAATTTAAAATTCTTTTAGCTCAAAATCCTGATGCATTAAATGATATGTATACTCTTTACTCCAACCGGAATGGGTATACTGGTGACCTAAGGTCCTATTTGAAATTAATAGAAATTGTACCTGAAGCTTCGCCTGAGGAATTAAGAGTTTTATATGATATTTTGTTTGAAGCGAATGAAACAACTTATACTTATGATGAATTTTCTGTTGCCTGGAAAGAGCAAGTGGGGTATAAGGATGTAGTATTCGATTTAGTATATGATAATAATTTATATTGGTCAGAGAGAGAAATTTTTTTCCAAAAGTATTATTCAAGTAATTCTTTTATAGAAGAATTATACGAGCTAATCCTACTTTATGATGGGACATTTTCTAAACGACGTTCATTGGAAAACTTCAAATCAAAAATGAAAGATTATGATTATGCTCAAGAAGTATATTTATGGCTTTCTTCCAATGTTTCTACTTTTCCTAATAGTTCAAGAGCAAAATTTTATTATAAGAAGTTGGAAATGGGTGGAGGTTTTACATCAAAAGAGTATGAATTTAAAGAACCAACAAATGCTAGATTATTTGCAGATGACGACATTTACTTATTTACAGCATTCGCTTTAATACTTTCCATCTTCATTTTTATTATCCTCATTAGAAAAAAAGTGAATGCATTTTTTGTCAAGAGGAAGCTTCAAGATTATTTTTTGATAGTCATTGCAATTCCTTTGTTAATTATCGGCTTGTTTATTCTAAGCTCTTCTACGATTATTGAATTGATAAGTGAAGCCGATGATGATGAAATTTTATTTGGAATCCTAAGTTCATTTATCGGAGCCATATTTTTAATTGCATTACACAAAAGAAAATTTGTTGATTTCATCCTGTTTTTTTTAGTTATAGCTGGATTTATGGTCAGTCCGGTTATGTTTTTTGAAAATTCTGGTAACCTTTCTCCATTAGTATTAATACCTTCACTATTCACTCTTTTTGTCCTTTGGAAAGACAATTTTTTTACCAAAGAGCCAAGAACCACACCTCTTGATGGAACACGAGAAAAAGGTAAGGAAATGCTTGAAGAGTTGAGGAAAATGGGTCCTGATGAAAGTATGGTGGGAAAGACTGTGATTAAAAAAGCGAGTGTTAAAAAAGAGGAAGACAAAAACTCAGCAGAAGAATGAAATACCTTATTACGTTTTCCTTTCTAATTATTTCATCGTTTTGCTTAGGACAAGTAACTGAGGCATTGAGTAATTCGATAGATAGTTCTGCCCAATCCCCAGGCCAAAATCCAAGTGAACCCAAAGAAACTATTGGAATAATTAGAGTCAATACAGATGGGGCAAAATTGACCAAATCTGAAAATAAGGACTCTCAGGTTTTGGCATTACTTAATAAAGGGCAAAGTTTAGAGTTGTTAGAAATAGTCTTTCCTGATGGTTTAAAAAGTACATCCAGGTATTTTGCTAGAGTTAATACAATAGAGGGTTTTATAACTTCCTATTTCGTTGAACCTATGATTTTAATTGGAGGTCAACAAACTTCTCTCAAGCAATTAGAATCAAGTGAAATTTCAAAAAAGGAGGTAGTGCAGTTGAAAGTTCGAGATTCATTACTGCAAGTAAAAATAAATCAGGATAGAGAATATTTTGAAAGACTCAAGGTTAATGAAGAAGAGGAAATAAGGAAAAATGATAGCATCGCAGACATTGTAAACCGAAAGGCTAAAGAAGAAGGTAAGGCCTATTTTGAAAGTTTGAGAAAAAAAGCCCAAGAAGATATAAATAAGCGAAGACCTGTTTATGTAAAAAAATATGGGCCAGTTAATGGAGAAAAGGTTGCTAAAGGCTTAATCTGGATTGGAATGACTGAACAGATGCTAATCGATAGCTGGGGTCGCCCTGATGATATAAACACTACTGTGACAAGGTATGGTAGCAGAAAGCAATATGTTTATGGTTTAGGGCAATATGTTTATGTCGTAGATGGGATAGTTGATTCGTGGCAAAATTAAATTCAAATCAATATGGACAATCCAATCTTAAAAATTCTTCGTTTCCTTATCTTTTTCCCCATTTGCTTTATTGCAATGGCTATTGTCAATTGGAGTCTTGGACACTTGCTAATTTGGTTTATTGGGTTAAGCAAGTTTTGGTTCATCGTAGTATTTATTTTCCTCGGTGGAACAATATGGGGTTTATTTAAAATGTTAGCTTCTTTACTTGTAATGTTAGCGGCTTACATTTCTCCAATCAAGTGGCTTGGAACTTTGACAATTTCAATCCTCGCACTAATTAACGGTGGCATTTTAGGATATAATCTTTGGAATTTAAAAGAGGATTATTCAAGTTGGGAAATTTTCGGAGCAGTGGTTGCTACAATACTTGTATTAGAACTAACATTTGCATTAATAAATGGAGCAGCAGCAGCAAGTGAAGAACATTACTAAACCAATTGTAAAAATATCGCTGACAGTATTATTTCTATGCTGTTTACTTGATTTGCCTTATGGGTATTTTCAGTTAGTTCGTTTTGTTGGTATGACTGGCTTTATTGTTCTTGCATACCTTGACAAAGAGAAAGAAGACAAAATAATGATGATAATTTGGATTTGTTTTGCTATTTTAATTAACCCAGTTTTTAAAATAGCACTTGGCAGGACAATTTGGAACATCGTTGATGTTATTTGGAGTATTATCTTGCTGACGACTTTAATAATTGATTACAAAGCCGACAGAAGAAAAAATCACAGTTAACGCAGGTTTTGCGTCAGGTGGTGTGACGTGCAAACTTGGAGCTTTTTGCTTCGCATCAAGTGTAGTGCTTGGATTAAAGAGTAGTGATTCGAATTCGGTTGTCAGTAAGCTGTTAATTTATAACGGGATGCAGGGAAAATGGTCAATAATTCAATTAAAAGAAAAATAATAGAAGAATGAAAAAAGGACTATTTGTATTAGCAATGCTTTTTCTTGCCTTTAACTCTTATGGGCAAGGTCATGAAGAATATTTTAAATCAGGTAAGATTAAAATTGATAAAGGTGACTACGAGGGAGCAGTAGTTGACTTAACAAACGCAATAGAATCTGAGAATTCAACATTTGAACGAATAGGCCTTTATTTGTACTTGAGGGGATTTGCTTTACGACATCTTGAAGATTATAGAGGAGCAATAAACGATTTTTCAAAGTCAATAGATGTTTTAACTAATTCAACAAATGGAGCAGCTTCTGACCTTCTAAATCATATATATTTTCAAAGGGGTCTATGTTATTTAGCTTCAGGGGAAAGATATTTGGAGGCTATAGATGACTTCAATGAGGCAATCGAAATGAATCCAAGAAATGGGGAAGTTTATGCGATTAGAGGTCTTACTAAAATTTCTATTAAAGAAAAAGAAGCGGGATGTTTAGACCTATCAAAAGCAGGAAAACTTGGATATGCTAAAGCTTACGACCATATAAAAGATAGGTGCAACTAAGCCCAAACTTCCATAATGATTACAATACAGAAATTGAAAATGTTAAACTAAAAATTAAATAAGTTATGAAAAAAGTAAGTTTAATTTTAAGTGCAGTTATAATATCTGCAATGATGCTAAGTTCTTGTGGGGGTGGTGCATCAAAAGAAGTAACTATCGGTAAACAAGTATGGATGACTCAAAACTTGAATGTGGATAAGTTCCGCAATGGCGACCCCATTCCTGAAGCGAAAACAAAAGAAGAATGGGCAAGAGCAGGAGAAAACAAACAACCTGCTTGGTGCTATTATGAAAACGACCCAGCGAATGGTGCGAAATACGGTAAGTTGTATAATTGGTATGCTGTGAATGATCCGAGAGGATTGGCGCCAGAGGGTTGGCATATACCAAGTGATGGAGAATGGTCAGAATTAAGCCCTTATTTGGGAGGTGAATATGCAGCAGGTGAAGTTAATTATAGACAGACAGTAGATGATGTAGGGTTTTCTGATCTTCCTTCTGGTAGACGATTATTCGATGGAACATTCGAAGGTATTGGTGAGTACGGAATTTGGTGGAGCAAAACGGATGGTATTTTTAGTACTGTTTGGATTCGAGATATGACGAATGGAATTCTCTATAGGTATACTAACAGTAAGGAAAATGGCTTCTCGGTTCGTTGTGTGAGGGATTAGAATATCCTTATCTGAAAAGGTATGAATAAGAATAGGCTAAATAGGTAAGAAAAATCGGTAGGAAAACAACTCCAAGAGGAGAGAGCAGCCCCGGCAATATGGAGCCTGAAGGAGGAAGGATAGCCATACAGGAGAGTCTTTTTATCCTTGAGAGGTTGCGTAGTTTGAACAGGGTGGTAGTCTACTCACCCTATGTATTTACAGCCATTCTAGTAGACCAAGAGAAGAGGACAGAGACATAGTAGAAAAAGTTAGGGGGTCATTTCTTTACCTCAAGTGGATGACTAGCCCTATTCAAGGAATGCCGGAAATTAAATTTGTGGAGGCTAATTAATAGAGACAATAAAGACCAAGAGAAGATTCTAAACTTTAAAAAACTATCCGAATCAAAAGAGGTATAGATAAATTAAAGAAGTAAATCACTGACCATAAAAAAATGAAAAAGGTATTTACAATTTTTTCAATCGTTCTTTTAATAGGTATTTTTTCCTGCGGTGGAACGACAACTCCGGAGCAAGCATTCATTTCCATATGGAATAAAAAAGAGACTTCAATCGAGACAAACAGAAATTCCAACTATTTAGCAAACGACAGCATTCCCTTAATCGTTATGGGGTCCTTCCTCCATTTGAGTGAGGATATTAGTCTAGACAGTTTAAAAATCAAATTGGAAAATGGATCAATTTTCTGTACAAAAGACATTGCTAAATCACTCCAGGGAAAGTTAAAATTGCGCACAGAACCAAAATCAATTCAGCTGGGAAAGTTCAATTTCAAAAGCAGAAAAGATTTGGTGATCACCACATTAGATTCGGTAGACCAACAATTTTTAGCAAAAAAAGTAAACTCAATTAATTTTTTTAAAGAGCCAACAAAATACCCTCTATGGTTGAAATACGATTCTGATTTCGATTACCAAAAAGATATTACAACCTACACACATACTGGGGTAACGGCCATCACACGTAGCACAGGAACTGTTTTAAATGCGAGAGGTATTGATTTTTACTTGGCCAATATTTTACCCTTTTTTGAAAATCGTGAGTTGGTTCACATCAGCAACGAGGTGAGTAACCAAGATGCCTGTGTCTATGAAACCATGAAGATGAAATTTGCGACGAAGACTGAGCATTTAGAAATACTCAATCGACTAAATGCCAATGTTATTGAGTTGACGGGCAATCACAATTTAGATCTGGGACAGCAACCCTACTTGAATTCTTTGACATGGTACAAAGACCACCATATGAAATACTTTGGCGGAGGCGCCACACCTGAGGAAGCCAACAAGCCACTTATCATTGAGTTGAAAGATCATCGAAAAATTGCGTGGATTGGATTCAATGAACTTTGTCCGCTAGGTGAGTGCGCCGATAAAAAAATGGGGGCCAATCGCTATGAGGAAACAAAAGCAAAAAACCTAATTGACTCCTTGCGAAACGAAGTAAATGTAGATTACATTTTGGCTTGTGTGCAATACGGTGAAGTGGATTCCTACTCGCCTACTCCGAATCAGAAAAAGATTTCTCAAAAACTAATTGATTTTGGTGCTGACGTAATTCTTGGTTCACAAGCACATCAAGCACAGGAAATTGCTTTCTACAAAGGAAAAGTAATTTTCTATGGTCTCGGAAATTTTATGTTTGATCAAATTCACCGCCTGGGCGTTAGACAAGCTTTCTTCCTAGAAGGGTATTTCTACAAAGGAAAAATCATTCAATTCCAACCGGTGTATACCTTTATGAACAAGGATCGCCAACCGACCCCGGCAAATGATTCAGAAAAATTGGAAATTCAAAAAGCAATTTTGAAGGAAGCTAATTTTTCGAATTAAAAAAGGTAAATCCATTATCCGAAATTTTGGGCCCCTATATGGGGACTAAAAATAAAACCAACACATAAAGTGTTGGTTTTCATACATTTAAATAAGGTAATAGTCGGGGTGACAGGATTTGAACCTGCGACCACACGCCCCCCAGACGTGTACGCTACCGGGCTGCGCCACACCCCGATGGAGAGGCAAATTTAGTATTTTCTTCTAAAAGTGGAAGTGCTCCAACTACAATTCCTTTGGCGCTATGCTTAGCCCTTCATTTTCACGGTTCTGTGATTTTGATAATTTAGTAGCAAGCGATTAATTTTCTTCTTTCTAAAATTTGTAGAGGAATGTTTAATGCTCCACTTTTTCTTTTAATTGGAACACCTTCAGAATGCAAATAATATTAAAAGAAAAAATGCTTTTGACTTTCAACTTGGCCAGAAGGGTTTAAGTCTTATCTTTGCGGAATTATTTACAAAATCTAACATTGAATCCAATTAGTATATGGAACAAGCGCTGATTTACATAGTTCCCGCCTTAGGAGTAGTAGGTCTTCTTATCATGGCCGTAAAATCTGCCTGGGTCACCAAGCAGCCCACAGGGGACAAAAACATGGTGGAACTTTCTGGCTACATTGCCGATGGAGCCATGGCATTTTTAAAGGCAGAATGGAAAATTCTTGGCTATTTCGCTGTGATTGCAGGGATTTTACTCGCCTGGTCTGGCACCCTGGTCCCCACCTCTAGCCCCATCATTGCCGTATCCTTTTTGATTGGAGCATTTTTCTCCGCTTTTGCAGGATACATCGGCATGAAAATCGCCACCAAATCCAACGTTCGTACCACGCAGGCGGCACGTACCAGCTTAAAACAAGCCCTCAAAGTCTCCTTTACCGGAGGCTCTGTGATGGGACTTGGTGTGGCCGGACTTGCTGTGCTGGGATTAGGCTCCTTGTTTATCGTATTTTATCAACTCTATGTAGTTTCTATTGGCGCAGGTGTCAATGGAGTAGAGATGGAAAAGGCCCTAGAAGTCCTCGCGGGCTTCTCTCTAGGTGCGGAATCCATTGCCCTTTTTGCCCGTGTGGGGGGAGGAATCTACACCAAAGCTGCCGACGTAGGGGCTGACTTAGTCGGTAAGGTAGAAGCAGGGATTCCAGAAGATGACGTGCGTAACCCTGCCACTATCGCAGACAACGTGGGAGACAACGTAGGGGACGTAGCCGGTATGGGTGCGGACTTGTTTGGTTCTTATGTAGCCACCATCCTAGCCACTATGGTGCTGGGTCGTGAGATTGTATCGGTAGATAATTTTGGAGGCATTGCCCCCATCCTATTACCCATGGTATTGGCAGGTCTAGGGATCATCTTCTCCATTATGGGAATGGCCTTTGTGACCATCAAGGACGATAAAGGAGATGTACAGAAGGCGCTCAATATGGGCAACTGGTCTTCTATCGTGTTTACTGGCATTGCTTCCTTCTTTGTTGTGAGATATATGCTTCCAGAGACACTTTCCATCCGAGGCTATGAATTTACCAATATGGATGTGTTTTATGCCATCATCCTAGGTCTCGTCGTGGGTACCTTAATGTCCATCATCACCGAATACTATACTGCCATGGGCAAGCGTCCTGTGCTTTCCATCATCAAGCAATCGGCTACTGGTCACGCGACCAACATCATTGGTGGTCTTTCCGTAGGCATGGAGTCTACTGTACTTCCTATATTGGTTTTGGCAGGGGGTATCTACGGTGCCTATGAATTTGCTGGTTTGTATGGCGTTGCCATCGCTGCAGCAGGTATGATGGCTACTACTGCCATGCAGTTGGCCATTGATGCCTTCGGTCCTATTGCAGATAACGCAGGCGGGATTGCTGAAATGAGCCAGCTTCCTGAGGAAGTACGTGGCCGTACCGATATCTTGGATGCGGTAGGTAATACGACTGCAGCTACGGGTAAAGGATTTGCGATTGCTTCTGCAGCCTTGACTTCTTTGGCCTTGTTTGCAGCCTTTGTGGGCATTGCAGGCATTGAGGCGATCGACATCTACAAGGCCGACGTATTGGCAGGTTTGTTTGTTGGGGGCATGATTCCATTTATTTTCTCCTCCCTAGC
>Ga0194116_10007929_pt1 | contig 10862 bp, 10 predicted proteins | sample TA2MahsurfametaG_4_FD_148617 | JGI IMG/M metagenome (GOLD analysis project Ga0194116, IMG submission 148617) | Freshwater microbial communities from Lake Tanganyika, Tanzania - TA2015008 Mahale S9 surface | ecosystem: Environmental > Aquatic > Freshwater > Lake | place: Tanzania: Lake... | reverse complement strand
CAGCGCCGGTGCGCAGGCGCGGGCGCACACGCGCGGTGATTTTCCGCCGTGCGAGAACGTGCGAAGTTGCAGCGGCCTCTACCAAAGAGATATCCAGATGGACGGCTTTGGGCATTTGCAGCCACTCGTCGAGATCGCGCTGTGCGATCGATGAGCCTCGATAGTCGATGCGTACGCGCAAGAGCATCGCGCTGCCCGCGGACGCAGGGCTGGCATCACCACGATGTGGGCCGTCGATGACGACGCCATCATCGAGATCGTGCAAAGTGCGGACAATGCCTTCTTCGAGTCGCGTTCGTTCGTTCGCGGACCACGCCGAGTGCTGATCATCAACGGTCAGCGCCAGCGCGACGACGGGGCGCACGGAATTCTGCGGCGTGCACTGACGGTTGCCTGCGCTGCCCGGGGCGGTGCAGCGCGAACTCCAGTTGGTCACCCTGACGCTTTCTTCGAGACGACCGTCTTTGCTCAAAGAAGACTCGAGACGCAGCGGGTCGATTTCTCGCTCGAGGCAACGCTGCAACGCGTCCGCTTGCCGTTGCATCGCGAAGGAGGGATACGGTCGTGCTGCTTGCGCCGCTGCCGCCGGTTGGGCAAGCAGGGCGAGCAGTGCCGCGGCCAGTGCGTGCGCCGTGGGCGATGGCCAATGACGCGTGGCGGGAGGGCGCATCGGAGCTCTGCCGATCAGGGGCGAGTTCGTCGCGCTTCGGCGATCCGCGCCGCAGGCAAGCGAACCGTGGCCTGATAGGAGTCATTGCCCAGCGTCTCGAGGGCGACGACTTCCGCGCCTTGGATCATGCCGCTCAAGCGTGCGCGCACCCGATCCTCGCGAACGCGTCCGTCCTCGATCAATGACTCGCCGGCGAACTCGAAGCCATGCAACTGCTCGGCCAGATTGCGATACGCATCGAGTTTCGCGGCGCGCGCGGCCTGCAAGCGCCGCAGTGCAGCGTCGCCGCCGCTCTGCGCCGTGATCGACGCAAAGCCGTAGGCGAGTAGATCGCCCTGCGCCGGTGAACCGCTCGGCGCGGGCAGGGCGGACGGCGCGGATGTCGCGGATTCGCCGAGCGGTTGGATCGTTACGTACTTCGAAGGATCCCGCGAGCTCTCCGGACCGCGCGACGACGTGACGGCAGCCACGCGCGAATTCGGTCGCCAAGGATCGCCGCGCGTTCGCGCCGCATCGAAAGAGTGAGCCGGCTTGTTGCTCGCCAACGGGTCCGAGACAGACACGGTCGCGCAAGCCGTGAGGCCCGCGAGTGCGATCAACAACGTAATGGTGCAACGGATTTCCATGAACACGCTGCTCAAGTCGGCGCGACGCCCCGCGCCTTTAGAGACGCCGGTGTCGGCTGGCGGGATTCCGTATGGCATGCCGGTTGCAATCCATATGGGGCGGAAGACGCTTGCCGGTCTCCGCTGACCGAGAATAGTTATAACGTCATGATTTCGTTGGAAAAAAAGTGGCCGTAGCTCCCATCGACCTGGTGTCGAACCTTCGACAATTCGGCAAGAACTTGCCGCTACAGGCCGTGGCGATCCCGCTCGGCTTCCTGGTGCTGCTCGGGATGTTGGTGCTGCCTGTCCCGCCGGTGCTGCTCGATTTGTTCTTCACGTTCAACATCGCGCTGTCGCTCGTCATCTTGTTTCTGACGATCGCTGCGGCGCGGCCGTTTTCGTTTTCGATTTTCCCGACGGTCCTGCTCTTCGCGACTTTGTTGCGCCTCGCCCTGAACGTCGCATCGACCCGCGTGGTGTTGAGCGCGGGTCACGAGGGGACCGACGCCGCGGGTCACGTGATCGAAGCATTCGGTTCCGTACTAGTCGCCGGCGACTACATCGTCGGTCTCGTCGTGTTTGCGATTCTCGTGATCATCAACTTCGTCGTGGTGACGAAGGGTGCGGGACGTGTGTCGGAAGTGACCGCGAGATTCACCCTCGATGCGATGCCCGGCAAGCAGATGGCCGTCGATGCGGATCTCGCGGCCGGCCTGATCAATCAGGAGCAGGCGAGGACGCGACGTCGTGAAATCACCTCCGAGGCAGATTTCTACGGTTCGATGGACGGTGCGAGCAAGTTTGTCCGCGGCGATGCCATCGCCGGCATTCTCATTTTGTTGATCAATATTTTTGGTGGGATTCTGGTCGGCAGCTTCCAACACGGCATGCCGCTCGGCGATGCGTTCGAGCGCTACACGACGCTGGCCGTCGGCGACGGTCTCGTGGCGCAGGTGCCGGCGCTGTTGCTGTCGATCGCCACGGCCATCATCGTCACCCGCGTGAGTGGCGAAGAGTCGCTGCACGAGCAGACTTACGCCCAGTTCAACAATGTCGAAGCCTGGTGGCTGACCGCCTCGATCCTGGCGCTGCTCGGCATCATTCCCGGAATGCCGCACCTCGCGTTTCTGGCGCTGGCGGCGATCACGGCCGGTGCGGCGTGGATGCTGGGCAAGCAGCGACAAAAAGTGCGTGCAGCCGAGAAGAAAACCGAAGAGGCCCCCGCGGCGCCGCGTGATCTGTCGTGGTCCGATGTGCAGCAAGCCGACGCGATCGGTCTCGAAGTGGGTTATGCGCTCGTCGCCCTGATCGATACACAACAAGGCGGTTCTTTGGTGACGCGAATTCGCGGGATTCGCAAAAAGCTGACCTACGAGCTCGGCTTCCTGATTCCGCAGGTCCATATTCGCGACAACCTCGATCTGCGACCCGAGGCCTATCAAATCATGGTCAACGGCGTCGTCATCGGACGCGGTGAGGTCAAGCCCACGCGCGAGCTCGCGATCCACTCGGGCGTGGTGCATGGCGAGTTGCAGGGCGTACGAACCAAAGATCCGACCTTTGGTCTCGATGCTGTCTGGATCGATCCCGCTCAACGAGACTATGCGCGATCGCTCGGCTACACGGTCGTCGATGCGAGCACCACCATCGCAACGCACCTCAACAAGATTCTGCAGGAAAACTGCAATCTGCTGCTGGGCCACGACGAGACGCAGCAACTCATCGACAAACTCGCGGCGGCTGCGCCGAAGCTGGTCGATGAATTGATTCCGAAAAAGTTATCGATCGGCACGCTGACACAGGTTCTGCAGAATCTGCTGGTCGAGGGCGTCTCGATCCGCGACCTGCGAGGCGTGCTGCTGGCGCTCGCGCCCGTCGCCGAAAAAGTCACGGATATCGACGAGCTGACGGGTGTGGCGCGAGTCGCACTCGGTCGAATGATCGTGCAGCAGTACGCGCAGCACGGCGAGGAGCTCGGCGTGATGACGTTGGCGCCCGAACTCGAGCAGGTGCTGCATGCGACCGTACGCCGTGGTCAGGGCGGCAACGTGCCGGTCGAGCCGGAGCTCGCCGAGGGTCTGCTGCGCTCGGTCAGTCGTGCATCGCAAGAAGAAATGAATTCCGATCGTCCGGCGGTGCTTGTGACCTCGCCGATGCTGCGACCTTGGTTGTCACGAATACTGCGCCCGCGGATTCCGGGGCTGTCGGTGCTCTCTTACTCCGAACTTCCCGAAGATACTAATCTTAGGGTGAATACCAATATCACGGTGCAGGCGCGACAAGACGCGGTTGCTGCATAACGAGGGCCTACCATGCGTATCGAACGGGTTGTTGGCAACAGTTTCAACGAGGCGAGTGAGCGCTCGCGAAAGTTGTATGGCCTCGGTGTCCGACTGATTTCTTCGGCGCGGGTCGGCGACATTCACGAATTGCTGGTGTGCACCGACGTTGCGGATGCCGATGACGATGATGATGCGGTGAGCCGCGCGCCCTCGGCAGGGGTCGATTTCGCCGCAACCCTGCGCGACGAAGTCGCCGCGAACGCCTTTGCGAGGCGCGCCCCGCGGACGACCGCGAGCGCAGCGTGTGCGACCGTAGCGCAGCAACCAGCGACCGAGAGCGCCGCGGTCGATCAAGGCGCCGCGGTGGATCTTGGTGCTGCGGCCGATCAAGGCGCAGCACTGGTCGGCATTATTCGCCGCGAGCTGCAGGCACTCGAGATACGACTTTCAGGCGGTGGCAAGTCGCCGGCGCTCACCGATCAAAAGATGGCACTGCTCGAGCAGGGGGTGTCGAGTGCCTACGCCGAGTCCTTGTTGGCTGCGGGCGCTGATCTGCGCGCGATCTGCGAGCGACTCATCGCCGACCTTGCGTTCGGGATGGGCCAGCGAACGTTTGGCAGCCGTCCGGCGCTACTCATCGGTCCCGCGGCGGGCGGGCGAACGACGGTCGCCATGCAGGCGGCGCATCTGGTCGCCGCCGCGCACAAGGTCGCCCCCGTCGTCAGCGCGGTTCGCGACTTGCGCCCGGGTGCACGCGAGAAATTCTTTGCCATCGCTGATGCGGCCAAGGTCGTTTCCAACTGGGGTGGCGTCGCCGACGGCTCCTTGGTGATCGATGGCGGCGCGTATTCGAGCGAGGATCTGCAAAACCCACCCAAAGAATTCGCTGATTATGATGTGTGCCTGTGCATCCCCGCGTATCTCAATCGGCGCGCGGCAGCGGCCTGGTTGAATGGTGCCGTACCGCTCGCCGGAGTCATTGTCACGCACTGGTCGGACACCGAAGTGCCGCTGGGTTTGATCGCCGCGCTTGCCAAGCGCCAGCTGCCGCTGATCGGCATGTCGTCATCGGCTGACCCCAACCAGCCGCTCACCTTGGCGGATTCGACGACCGTCATGCAGGCCCTGTATCGCATCATGTCGCTTGCGCTTGCCGACAGCGAGGCGGGGCACGAGTAATGCGCAGCGGCCAACGAAAAACTCGATTGGTGGCCGTCGCCAGTGGCAAGGGCGGCGTCGGCAAGACCTTCCTCAGCCTCAATTTGGCGGTCGCGCTCGCTCAGCGTGGCCGGTCGGTGATGCTGTTCGATGGCGACATGGGTCTCGCCAACGTGCATGTGTTGCTCGGTATCCAGCCTAATCAGGATGTGTCCGACGTGATCGCCGGACGTTGTGAGTTATCCGCGATTTTGCTCGACGGCCCCGGTGGCGTGAAGATCATTCCAGGCTCTTCGGGCAAGCGCGACGTCGCTGAACTCGGCGTGACGGAAGTCACGCAAACGCTGCAGGCCATCGGTGGGTTGCAGCCGCCCGCGGATTTTCTAGTGATCGATACCGGCGCAGGGATCGGTACGCACGTGACCACGCTCGCTCGGCTATCCGATGCAGTCGTGGTCGTGGTCCGCGATGAACCCGCATCGCTCGCCGATGCCTACGGCCTGATCAAGGTCATGTATCAGGAATTCGGTTGTCAGCGCTTCCAAATTGTCGTCAACGATGTTTTCAACCCTCGTCGGGGGCTCGATGTCTTCGAGCGACTGCAGCAAGTTGCGATGCGATTCCTCGGGCTGCCGCTGGAGTTGTGCGGCGTCGTACCTCACGAAGCCAACGTCATCAACGCAGTTCGTCGTCGTGACTCGCTGCTGACGGCATTTCCGGATTGCGCCGGGTCTGTGGCAATCCAGCGCTTGGCGGCCAATCTCGAGGCGGTGCGCATTGATGAGGGCAACAACGAGTTCCTGATCGATCGCTTGGGCGCCATACCGCGGAAAGCCGTCACATGAAACGTCCGGGCGATGCCTACACGGAGGTCGCGAGTACCACTGCCCACTCGGCAGTGGGCGATTTTTCGCATCACTTCAAGTTGGTGAAGCGTATCGCAGCGCATTTCCGTGGCCGCCTACCCGCCGCCATCGAGCATTCCGATCTGATTCAAGCCGGCATCGTCGGCTTGATGGAGGCGATCGAGGCCTTCGACGAGACCCGCGGCAATGATTTCGAAACTTTTGCCAAACTGCGGATTCGCGGCGCGATGCTCGATGAGATTCGCCGTGCCGCGTGGGCGCCGCGCAGTACCGTCAAAGTAGCGGTCGAGGCGCGTGCCGCGGCTACCCGCATCGCCAATGCCAACGGCGGCACAGCGACCAATCGACAAATCGCCGAGCAACTCGGGATCGACGTTGATCGGTACGAGAAGCTGCGCGGCCGCAATCAGGGCCTGGTCAGCTCGGTGACGCTCGAGGATATCGACATCATCAGTGAAATCCCCTCGCCCGAGGACGTTGCCGATGAGGCGAGCACCCACGATGCGCTCAAGCGCGGGATCGCCGCCCTGTCCGAGCGCGAAAAGACCCTGGTCGCCCTTTACTACGATCGTGAGTTGACGCTGCGCGAAATCGGTGCGGTGCTGGAGGTCAGCGAGTCACGAGTCAGTCAGATGCTCACGGCCGTTGCCAAGAAGTTGCGTGGTCTGATTGACGATGACGCGCGACCCTCGCTGCCGCGAGCGGTACCTAATCGCGACATGCGTGCGCATCAAAGAAAGTTCATCGAGTCGGCCGGAAAATCTGCAGGAGATACCTGAATGTTCGTTATCATCGGACTGGTAGTGCTCTTTGGTTGCGTGTTCGGTTTCTACGTAAATCACGGAGGGTCGATGGCTCCGATTATGGAGGCTGCACCCACCGAGCTGGGCATCATCTTCGGCGCAGGCATTGGCGCAATGGTCATCGGAAACAGCCTCGATGTGCTCAAGGCAGTCGGCGGGGGTGTCGGAAAAACCCTCAGCGGCTCGGCGTACCACAAACAGGAGTTTCAGGACACAATTACGCTCATCGTAAAGCTCTTTAAGCTTTTCAAGGCGGAGGGTGCTGTGGCGCTAGAGCCGCACATCGAAAACCCGGAAGCGAGTGCGGTCTTTGGCGAATATCCAAAACTGCTGAAGGACCACGCGCTGATCGAGATGATCTGCGACACGATTCGTCTGCTCGTCACGTCCAACCAGCCGCCGAGTCCCGATGCGGTGGAGGATACCCTGAACGTTGCTATCAAAACGCACCATCATGCCGCGTTGAAGCCCGCTGAAGCGCTTACCAGCCTTGAGGGGGCCTTGCCGGCTCTAGGTATCGTGGCCTGCGTACTGGGTGTCGTAAAAACGATGGCTGCGATCGACCAGCCGCCTAGTGTGCTTGGTGCGCTGATCGGTAGCGCACTGGTAGGCACATTCCTCGGCGTTTTCCTTGCGTACGGCATTGTTGGGCCACTGGCCGGACGCCTCAAACAAATCGTGGACGAAGAAGGACAAATTTACGTGGTTGCCAAGTGGACCCTGATCGGTCACTTGAAGGGTTATCCGGTGCCACTGATCATCGAATCGGCGCGCGCCGCGATCGATCACCACTCGCGTCCGACCTTCGCGGAAGTCTTTGATGGCCTCCGTGGCAAGTGAGGCTGAGGCGCCCGCGACGACGGGCGCTGAAAACGCGGATCCGAACGCCGCCGCCGCGCCGGAGGCGGCCGCTGCGGCGCCGGCGCCGGCAGAGCAGCCTGCCGCCGAGGCGCCCGCGCCCCTGCAGCCGATCATCATCAAGAAAATCATCGATGATGGCCACGCGGGTGGCCACGGTGGTGCCTGGAAAATCGCGCTCGCCGACATGATGACCGCGATGATGGCGTTCTTTCTGTTGATGTGGTTGTTGGGTGCGACCAATGCGGATCAAAGAAAGAGTATTTCCGAGTACTTTCAACCCACCAATCGTCCCATAGTCGACAACTCGGGCGGCTCAAGCGGATTTTTTGGTGGTCAATCCCTGATCGACCCGAAAGCGCTGCCGATGACGCTGACGCAGACCGGGATCACTCAGCTGACGGCACCCGGCACCGAGGAGGAGGAGTCGACCTCGGAGGATCAGGCCTTGCCGCAGGGCTTGAGCGAAGAAGAGAAAAAGAAAATCGCCGCGGAGCAGGACGAAAAGAATTTCGAGAACCTGCAGGATGCACTCGAGAAGCAGATCGGTGCCGACCAAAAGACCGCCGAGCTGCTCTCGGTCGTCAAGTTCGTACGGGAGAAAGAGGGCTTGCGGATCGAGATCCTCGACGATGCCGGATTTTCAATGTTCGGTTCCGGCACCAACCAGATTTCGAACGAGGCGAAGGCGCTGATCGAAAAGGTGGGTGAGAGTCTGAGGGGCGTGCCCAACGAGATCGCCGTCCGCGGTCACACCGACAACATTCAGTTTAAGGGCGCCGGCAATAATAACTGGAACTTATCCGCAACTCGCGCGGATACGACGCGTCAATTGCTGAACGATATTGGTGTGGATAACTCGCGATTTTCCCGCATCGAGGGTGTCGCCGATTCGCAACCGGTCAATCCGCTCAACCCGGCGGATCCGCGCAATCGCCGAATCAGCATCACGGTGTTGTACCGCGACGGCGAGCGACCGGCCAAATGATCGACCGCGGCATCGAACGGCGGTCCTCGGTGGCGCTGTTCGCAGGGCTGGCGGCAGTGTTCGCAGCCTTGTTCGCGAATCCGGCGTCGGCGCATTTTCTGGACGGCTTCGACGCGTTCAGGGCAGGCGACTATTGCGAGGCCAAGGAGGCGTGGCTCAAGTCGGAGAAGTCGGGCGATTCATCTTCGGCCTTTGGTCTCGGTGAACTTTATGCACGGGGACTCTGCGTCACCGAGAATCAGCGACTCGCGTCGCGCTGGTATCTGACGGCTGCCCTTCGCGGCAATTCGCGCGCCCGCGCCGAGGTGGGTGTTCGCTATGCGTACGGCAAAGGCGTCGAGCCCAATGCGTTCAAGGCCTATGTATGGCTATCGGCGGCAAAAATGAGCGCCTCCGGTTGGGATACGGACTTTGCCGCCAAAGCCGACACCAATCGCCGCATGATCGCCGCGCTGCTGACGCCCGAAGAGCGCCAACGCGCCTCGGTGATCATGGCGCAGTTTTCAAAGAAATGGGCGCTGCCGCGAGAATTCAACTCTCTCGACTCGGTCGAGTCGCCTAAATCCCCGCGTCAGTAAAGCGCACCACCACCTGCGCACAGACGGGGGCGGCGGCGTCCGCGCCACCAATGACTTTCCAGCGGGCCTCTTGAGCCCAGGCGACCGCCGCGCTATTCGCTTCGGCATGCGGCGCCGGATCCGAGACATCGACCGACCGCGAACCGGAGTCACCGGTCGCGCAGATCTTCAAACCGACGGTTTCTCGGCCCACTTTTTTCCGTTGCTCGGCGCTCAGTAGCGCATCGGGGGTGCGCGGTGCCGAGTCAAGTTGAAGGCGCGCAGCGCGTGGTGCGGCGCTACGCGAATTGGTGGTGGGAGCGGGGTCGCTCTTGGCGACGGGTGCTGCCGGCTGATCGTGCGTACCGTGGGTGTCGTGCGTATCGTGCGTCGATTTGTCGTCGTGAGCACTGGGTTTTGCCGCAGCATGCGAGGTCGATACGTCGGTCACCGGTTCGGGCATGGCGGAGGAGTGATGGTGCTGTATTTTCCAGGCGCCGTTGCGGTAGGTGTAGGCGTAGGTATAACGCGCGCGGACCGTGGACGGCTCGCCCGCCGGGTCCATCAGCGAGAACTCGTAGGTCCCCATGTCGAGCGCAACACCGCAATCGCGATAGACGGTGCGCGTGAGAATTTTGCCGCGCGGAAATTTCTTCAGGAAGTGGTCAAAGTAATCGGTGATGGTGGCGGTATCGGTACGCGGAATATCGGAGACGGTCGGCAACAACACCGCATCCGGCCAGTAAAGCGCCGCCACTTTCGACGAGTCGAGCGTGGCGAGACTGAGATTCCATTTGCGGAAGAGGTCGGCAACGGCCTCTTCGGTGGCCATGACGCATGTTCCGGAGGCCACGCCCGCAGGCGCGGCTTTGGTTTTGGCGAGTTCGGTGTTGGCGGCACACGCGGACAGCATGATGAGGCTGACGGCAGCGAGCGCCTTCAGGCCGTCACGCGTGCTGAAAATCGGATACATATTGCTCTGCTTCAATAAAGCAAACATAGTCGACCGAACATGGATCCGACAACTCACGGTCTGGCGGCTGACGCCGTTCCCGGCGTTTTCCGCAGAACAGGCGGTCTGCAGTGGCACGCGCGAGTGTTGCGACACTGGCGATTGCATCAGCCGTTCCGGGACGAGATTGCCGAATTCCTCGGCAACTGGCGACCCGACAGCGCCGCTCTCATCCTGGTCGGCTCGAGCGCTGGCTGGTTTCTGCCCTCTCGTTTCCTCGCGCAGTACAGTCGGCTGACGATGATCGAACTCGATAGATCAGCGCCGTTTTTTTTTCGGCTGCGGCATGGCGCCGAGCTGCGCCGCGCAGGCTCGTCCGCAGAATGGATTTTCGGGGACTTCGTCAGCCGGCTACCGCCACTGCTGCGCGAGCGTGGTGGCACACCGGTGCTTTTTTGCAACGTCCTTGGACAACTCGGACTAGAGCGAACCGATTACGAGCAGTGGCTGGCAGCCTTGCCCGAGATGCTCGACGGTCACCCTTGGGCCAGCTTCCATGATCGTTTCTCCACGGTCATCGACGGCGGGCTCGACCGCGCCATCGATGGGCGAGGGTTCCCGAATCAGCGGGGTTTCGTCAGCGAATTGCCGCTCGATTCAGTACGCTTGCAACAACTGGGTCATCAGGGCGTTTGGATCGATCACGGCACGGGCGAGCTGCTGCCAGCGGGTGTGCCGCGGCGATACCTGCCGTGGCGCATTACGCCCAAGCGTTTTCATTGGGTCGAAGCGGGCACGGTGAGCTGAGGCCGTGGTTGGAGGAGTCACGATGAACGACGTCATTGCAAAATCGTCCTGCAAACATTCGTCAGCCAAATCGGCAGCCCTCATGTTGATGCTGCTCGCACTGCTGTCGGCGTGTAGCCAGAAGCCCGTCTGCGATGACCCAACAGCCGTCGAGAAAATGCTCGAGCTGGCCAGCAAGGGGGTCGTTGCCGATCTGACCGCACAATGTGCAGACAGTCTGTACAAAAAAATACCGCAGATCGCTGCGTCGTGTCCGACGCAGGTCAATGGCGACGCGCCGAGCTGCGCCACGGCCTGCAAGGACTGGGCGCAA
>Ga0194116_10007926_pt1 | contig 10863 bp, 11 predicted proteins | sample TA2MahsurfametaG_4_FD_148617 | JGI IMG/M metagenome (GOLD analysis project Ga0194116, IMG submission 148617) | Freshwater microbial communities from Lake Tanganyika, Tanzania - TA2015008 Mahale S9 surface | ecosystem: Environmental > Aquatic > Freshwater > Lake | place: Tanzania: Lake... | reverse complement strand
AATCAATTCCGCATCAGAGAGCTTTTTAAAATACTCATCGCGCTCAGAAACTGTTTTCAATGTTATAAATGGCCAGATACCAATAGCGTGATTCTTTCGAAATTGAGATTTTAAGCGCTTTAAAACCATATCCGATTCAGCGATATGCGACAACTGTTCAAAAATAAGTTGCCACTCTGTAACGGATATTTGAGTAAATTCTTTTGAAGATAATTCAAATACAAAAGGGATTTTTTTATCTTTGCAAAAATTCTTTAATGTTTTGAAATAAATGAAATCTGGTGCTCCTGAGTTTTTGATAATCTTTGGATAATGAAGAAATGCAGCAAGAGAGTGTTCTTTATTCCATATTTTTTCAAAAACCGAAGAGAGAATGTTGGGCGGTAACAAATGCATCTCAAAACACCAGGGCATTGTTAGGATGGCTTGTTCAAATTGCTCACGTGCTTGCTCTATTGTAAGATTGTTTTGTTTTGATAAAAACGTATAAGCGAATTTTTCAAAGACGATAGGATCATCATTTAATAAGCTAAAGCCAATTGCTTTTTGCAAAAGCGCGGAAGATAAATTTAATGGATCAATATCTTTAAGGTTATATACGCACTCATTCATTCGATTGATGATAAAGATCGACTCTTCTAGGCGGGCAAAATGGGTGCGTGCATCAGATATAGATGTAATTTGTAACATGGTCATATCTCTAACGCTGTCTGAAGAATGATCGGGTTCATTGTTTGTCATGATTCGGAGTCCTAAAGCTCCTTGAATCTTTTTGCTCTGAGTTTCTGTTAATAGCGCGTTTTTCAAATCACAAACCAACATGGATGATGGATCGAAAAAAAGAATAGAGCCAGAACGATCGATAATCACAGCCATCACATGTAGCATAGCAATATTTTGGTCTTTTGTTTCTATACTATCAAAAGGTTGTGAATTTATGATATATGAGCCTCCAGCAACAAATGGACAGTTGGGGCTCTGCAGGTCAAAGAACGTATTCCATGATGATTGCGTTAATAAGTAGTTTATTTGATGTGTTTGAACTATTGAACAGTGCTGCATTGTTTGTAAACGAGAATTTGGTTCTTGTAAATTTAACATCTTAAAGTTTTTTGCATCAAAGTTCGGAATGCTCATATCATGGAGCATATTGATCGTTTCAGACGCAAATTCCAAAAGATGACATGACCATGTTGCATAACTGTAAAGGCATGTATTAATAAGATTATAGAGTCTTTGAGTTTGATATTCACTTGAGTGTATATATGGATTTTGTACTGTAGAGAATTCATGATTTTGAATCTGAGAAATAAGCGTTGTACACCGATCGGGATTATCAAAAATTGATGTATCATTTTTGAATTGTTCAAATGTTGTAAAAAGCGATGGAGGATTTATTGTATTACTGGATGTGTCAGTGTGTGTTTGACTAAAATAGGAATAATGCATATAAGCGCTTAAGCCCAAACACACTCCAAACGGAGAGAGTAGTATTTCTGTATCTTTAGAGAGTTTATAGCTTTCTTGATTATATGAGGTAATAAGTTCGGATTGATTGAATGGGTGATATTGCATATATACTTTACTTTTAATCAGATATATCAATATGTTATCTAATATTTATTTGTTTGTCTATATCTGTCAATGTATTATGTTATTAAGGAGTTTGGCGTATATTCTGTATTCAAATTACTATTCAGATTTTTGACTAAGTCCGTAACATAGTAGGTAAGGTTTTATACATAACTATGCTTATGAAATTAGATTCTCCAACAATGTTTAAAGAGCTTTATCCGTTAGCTCCAGCTTATGTTCAAAACATCCTTATCCATGGCATTTCAGATTTACAATATTTTGAGGCTGGAGAGTGTGTTGTATGTTTTCAAGAAAAAGATTGGCTCAAATTACAAGAAAATCCAAAATGGACAGAGCTTGCTCTTGTGATTGTCCCTGAGCAGGCTATTATTCCGGAAGGAGTTGGTACTTGTGTCGTTCTCCCGCTTGCACGGCCTAGACTTGCTTTTGCAAAAATTATGGATTTTTTTGTTCATGCAGTAGAGCCTAGCATTCATCCAACAGCAATTATCCATCCTTCTGCGGTGATTGGTGATGGGGCGATGATTGGGCCATATGTCGTCATTCATGAAAACTGTGTGATTGAGCAGGGCGCTATTATTGATGCGCATTGCACTCTCTATCCCAAAACACATATGGGCGCCAATGCTCGTTTATATGCGCACGTCAGTATTGGAAGCCCTGGGTTTGGATTCGAAAGAGTCGGTCCATCATGGAAAAATCTTCCACATTGCAGTGGGGTGAAAATTGGCCAACGTTCGGTTATCGGTTCTTTCACAGCTGTTGCAGCAGGTATTTTGCATCCAACGACGATTGGAGATGACGTCATTATTGATAATCATGTTCAAATTGCTCACCATGTATCGATTGGTTCGGGAACAGCAATTGCAGGTTGCGTCGGTATTGCGGGTTCAGCTAAGGTTGGTCGCAACTGTATGATTGGTGGGAGCGCGATGATTACAGGTCATATAACGATTGCAGATGGTGTTGTGATTACGGGTATGACAATGGTCACAAAATCTTTAAAAACACCAGGAATGTATTCTTCTGGCCTGCCTGTTGATACACATGCGAGTTGGAAGAAAACTGTTGCGGCGTTTCATCGCATGACTCAGAAATATCTGGCTGAGCGGATGAATCATTCTGAGACTGAACTATGAATAGCCTTTCTATCAAAGAGATTATGGAGATATTGCCTCATCGATATCCTTTTTTATTGATCGATCGCGTGCAATCATGGATCGAAAATGAGTCTATTATTGCCATTAAAAATGTCTCCATAAATGAGCCTTTTTTTCAAGGCCATTTTCCTACGCATCCGATTATGCCTGGGGTGATGATGATTGAGGCTCTCGCTCAGGCAGCGGGTGTTTTAGCATACCTTTCCGATCGGAAAAGTTATCAAGATTATGTCTACTATTTAGCCGCCGTTGAGAAGGCCAAATTTCGAAAACCGGTAGTTCCTGGCGATCGGCTACAGCTCTACGTTCACTTCGAAACACGAAAAGAGCGCTTTGATAAAGTTGCAGGCAGAATTTTTGTTGCCGATACTCTTGTCTGTGAAGCGCATATGATTAGTGCAAAAGAAAAGGTATGATGAATATGGATATGACTCAACAAGCGGCGCTTCATGCTCCGCAAATTCACCCAACGGCGATTTGCTCTCAAGACGTGCAGTATGAAGAGGGAGTGATTATCGGACCATATTGTATTTTAGAGGGGCCAATCTTTCTTGGGCGTGGTTGTCACGTTCATGCACATGCGAAAATACAAGGTCCTGTGGTTTTTGGTCAACGCAATTCTATTGCATCATATGCCTTTATTGGCTGTGACTCTCAAGACCGAAAATATATGGGCGAAAAAGACGCCGTTTTACAAATCGGTGATGATAATATTTTTAGAGAGTATGCGACAATTTCGCGTGGGAATGATGCCTCTGCAACTGTGATTGGTTCTCATAATCGTTTTATGGCCTACACGCATGTTGGTCATGATTGTAAAATTGGTAATCATAATCGTTTTGCAAATAATGCAGCATTAGCGGGGCATGTGGACGTTGCAGATTATGTTATTGTCAGCGGTTTGAGTGGTGTGCATCAGTTCGTAAAAATCGGATCGTATGCGTTTATTGGAGGCGGAGCGCTCGTTGTGAAAGATGTTCCTCCATTTATGATGGTTGGTTCTGAGCCTACGAGGCTTGCAGGATTAAATCTTGTTGGCTTAGAGAGAAATGGCTTTACACAAGAGCAGCGATTTATTTTAAAAAAATATTATCGCGCTCTGTTTAAAGATTCTTTGCAATTGCATCAAACTGCACAAGAATTGCTTGATTGCTTATCATCAGAAGAAGAGTTTGTGAGGCCATTGATGGAATTTATTCTATCCTCTCAGCGCGGAATCATGCGATGAAGGTTTTGCTATTATGCGGTGAAGCCTCTGGCGAGAATTTATTGCATGAATATCTTGATTGTTTGTTGGAGTTGCATCCTACAGCTGATTTTTGGTGTCAAACCTCCCTTGCTCGTTGGTCTTTGCAAGGGTATGAAAAAAATCCACGATGTCATTTTTTATCCGATCGTGCTGTCTGTAGTGTGATGGGCATTATTCAGCCTTTATGGAATGCACGTGCATTATTAGGGCGATTTTTTTTCTTATCAAAAATCATACGTGAAAAACATTTCGATCTGGTTATTGGGTTTGATAATCCAGATTTTTTATTGCATCTCGAGAAGATTGCTAAAGATTCGGGAAGTTATGTTGTTCATGTTGTTAGTCCCTCTGCTGTGTGGGTGTGGCGTCCGCAAAGGGTCTATACAATAGAGCGCAATACTCATGAGCTCCACCATCTTTTTAAATTTGAAGAAAATCTTTATCTCAAGACACTGTCTTTAAAAAAAGTGTATATTGGACATCCGTTATTGCGAAGCATAACGCCAGTTTTGCGGTCTAAAAAACTGATTAAAACTCTTTTGCTCGCTCCAGGCTCACGGGCCTTTGAAGTGCGCAATCATTTACCTTTTTTTATAAGATTGGCAGAAACGCTCAAGCGTGCTGGTCTTATCGAACATTTTATTATTTCTGTAGCACCGAATCTGAGTGCTGATTTGTATCCATCTCAATACAGTTCGATTTTCTGTTATGATTGGAGTGCAGCGATAGCAGAATCAGATTTTGCATTTGTGTGCAGTGGTACAGCAACACTAGAAGTGGCCGCGCATGGCTGCCCTTCGTTTATTTTTTACCATGTTGCTTCGTGGAAGAAATTTCTGATGAGTTTTGTTGTTCAAACAAAATATGTGGGATTGCCGAATGTCCTTGCGCAGCGCGAAATTTGCACTGAATTTATTGGGCCATGCAATCAAGATATGTTTAATTCCGTGATGAAATCTTTTGAGCAAGTGAATTACACTTCATATGCGCTCACCCTGTATGATAGTATGAAACAGATTTTAAATGATAATAAAAGTATATGTCTCCAAACAGTATGTGCCGAACTCTTATCGCGGGTGTTGATGAAGCAGGGCGTGGATGTCTAGCCGGTCCTGTATCTGTCGCGGTGGCCGTTTGTGACCAAAATTCTCAATGGGCTGTAACAGATTCAAAAAGTTATTCTGAGAAGCAACGAGAATTGTTATTTCATATGGCAAGAAAAGAGCTCGTTGCTTTTTCTTATGTTATGATTGATGCAAATGTTGTCGATGAAATAAATATTCGACAGGCCACATTAAAGGGGATGAGAGATGCTTATGCATTAATAGAGAAATTTCATCTTTCGATTCAAGAGATTCTTGTAGATGGAATAGATGCACCTATTCCCAATTCGGTTGCAATTATAAAGGGTGATACTAAGGTTCGAGCTATTAGTGCTGCATCGATTATTGCAAAGGTTGTGCGTGATAGAATGATGCATTATTACCATGAGCTTTATCCAGAATATCGTTTCGATTTGCATAAAGGATATGGCACAAAATTACATTATGAGAAAATTGCTGAGCATGGACTCTCTCCGATTCATCGACGATCTTTTTTGAAGAGGGTGCTGTAGCGCATGACACGATGAGATATAAAATGAGACCCAAATTTATACTTTTGGGAAATTCTCATGTTATATCTCGGGGTATGTTTTACTCAAAAAGTGATTGGAGTGAGTGAACCCATTGCTCTCCGGCAAAAACTTTTGATAAAAGCGGGGATTTTAAAAGCAATTGAATCGTTCCTTTGTGTCCAATAACACAGAAAGATTTATTATTTCGATCGACTCTCGTTGAGAAGAATGTTCCTTGAGATTCTTGAATAAGAAGCCTGAGTCCTGGATGTAATTCAAAGCTTTCGTAAAAACACAAATCCGCTTTTCCTTGACATAGCCAAGCAATTTCCATTTCTGGACAGCCGAATAAGCGAATAGCGCAGCCGGTTTGAGATAGCAGCATTGCACTATTTGCAGAATTTGTGAATCCAATGTCACAATAATCTGTCGGACGAATTTTCAGTTTGTGGTGACCAAGAAAACTTCCCCGATCGGAGGCTGCTGTAATCAGATCGTCTGTGTACGGATCGAAGATAGCAACAGAGTTTGCTTGTCCATCAATAAACTCGGTTAACATAAGGCTGAAGGGCTGTAAACTTGTGACGAAATTCTTTTCGCCAAGAATACAGTCAACAACCCAGCATGATTTTCCTGTAAGATCGTGCTTTTTATAGTCACAATAAACAGGGTACTGGGTGTGGGTACTTAATTCTTCAGAGATTTTTTCTTTCAATCCTGTTAAGAATGTACGGTATTTGTAAATGCACTCTACACGTGTTGCAGCAACATCTGTGTTATTTAGGAAAAATGATAAAGCTTTTTTACCAGTTTTTCGTAAGATAGAAGCAAAAGAATGTGAAAATGGTGACATAGTATGGGTATTTATTCAATTCTGAGCGATGTATAATCATACAAAATTTTTCGAAATATATATAGCATAATATGCAATCTTTTAATTTTGCTCTTGCAAGAACCGCTTTTCCAGAAAATATTGGCTCTGCTGCGCGTGCTTTGGCAGTCATGGGGTTCGATCATTTATCGCTAATTGCGCCGGTGTGCGATTATCAAGACGAAAGGGCGATAACTTTGGCATCAAATGCTGCTGATACAGTCCTTAAAAATACCACTATTTACCCAGATGTACGCTCGTGGAGTGCGTCTTGTGATTTGGTAATTGGGCTGTCTGCTCGTACACGTGATTTAGGCCCAATATTCTTTGAACTACCGCAATTGCCTGAAATATTAAATGCGCCCGCTCATGCTGCGCGTGCACGCATAGGATTTTTATTTGGGTGTGAGCGCTCGGGGTTGGATAATGATGAATTATCGTATTGCCACTATGTCTGCGGCATTCCTACCCAGGCTCATACACAGTATCGTTCTTTAAATTTGGCTCAGGCTGTGCAAATTGTTGCATATACAGCGATGTTGTTTTTGAATCAGAAAAATCAAGATGATTTGAAAATGCAGTCTCATTCCACAGAGGTGTTTGCTGAAGATGCAAAGCGCTCTTTCGATCGATTTCTTGAGCAATTGGTTTATTCTGACCGTATGCAATCATTCAGACAGCGCACGACTCCAGAACAAACACTGCGTCGATTGCGTCAACTTTTCCAGAATTCTATTGATTCGCAGGCTAGCCTAGACTTCTTATATGGCTTTCTCAGGATTCTGTCAAAGAATTAGGATCGGAACAATGAATCATTATTGTGATAGTGCTGCAACAATGCCAATTTTGCCTGAAGTATGGACTGAACTGCAAAAGATTCACGAGCACTCAGTGAAAAAGGGAATCAATATTAGCTCTGTGCATGCATGTGGGCATCATTTTCATCAAATCTATGAAAAACGACTCGAGCATTTTTTATCCAATATTGGTGCTACTGCTCGTGAATGGTTTTGGACCTCAGGGGCTACGGAGTCTAATACTTGGGCCTTAAGAATCGCTCTTTTAAATCGTCCTGAGTGCAATCATTTAGTTTTACACCCCTTGTTGCATAGTTCGCTGCTTGAGCCAGCTATGGAGCATGCTAACCAGTATGGATTGCGAGTATCATTTTTGACTCTAGATTCTGATTATCAAATTTCTTTTCATAATGAGCATATTGACCATAATACGATTGTATTGCTCCCGATTGGCGATAATGAGATAGGTTCGCTCCAAAAAGATTGGGGTGTAATTGAGAAAATGAAAAATAGTGGCGCATGGATTCATGGAGATGCAGCGCAATCTTTTGGAAAAATTGAAATGAATTTTTCTAAAATACCTTTTGATTCAGTAACAATTTCTGGTCATAAAATGGGGGCATTGATTGGTATAGGAGCGTTATATCTTCGGCTTCGTCCACAGAAAAAGGTCGTACCTATTTTTAGAGGGGGCGGGCAGCAGTTTGGATTTCGCTCTGGGACATTACCCTATCATTTAATTATGGCGTTTTTAGCAGCATTTGAAGTATGGCATAGTAGCGACATTCGTGAACGATTAAAATATATTGGCAATCGAATGCGTGATACCTGCAAAGCTCATCTCATTACTCCAGTATATTCGTGTTTACCGCACATTTGTACAATATATGACCCCAAATGGTCGACAAAACAGATTTTAGAGTTGGCCACGAAATTGACCTATAGCCAAGGCTCTGCTTGTCAAAAGGGAAAAGGCTCTGAGGCTTTGTTCAAAATAGGCTATGATTTGAACGCGCAGCGCCGAATCATTCGCTTGAGTCTCGGTCTGCAGAATTTCGAAGATATTGAGCAAATTTGTCAAATCGTGCAGGATTTTTTAAATATTCACCCTGATCATCATTAAAAAGAGGAGAAAATATGTTTTCTTGGAAATCGCCCAATGGCATGTTTGAATTTACAGCAACAGTAGAGGCTATGAACTATTTGAAAAATGTAGCAGAGCAGCCATTTATTCAGGTTGGTATCAATAAAGGTGGATGCTCAGGAATGAGTTATAGTGTTGAAGAGAAGACTGGTTATGACGATCGGCATTATATCATTCCAATGGCAACTGAGCTTAGCATTCTCGTCGATCGGGATATTGCAGAAAACATCTTTAAAAAACTAGAATGCCGCCTTGTACAGCAGTCCTATGGTGACTTAATTGTATGGGCGCACGATGGTGCTAAAAAAGTCTGTGGTTGTGGAGAGAGTTTTCAATAAGACCACATAAAATAAAAGTCCAACAACTCCTTAAAAATATGAAAGAGCGGTTGGACTTTTTAGAGAGCATCTCAAACCCCCTTGCGAATATCATCACAAGAGGATAAGGGAAATGTCTAAAAGACGAAGCTTTTAGCCTTAGCCGTTGTTGTTTCCGCCACCGACAGTCTCGTTTGCTGTATCGATTGCTGCTTGTACAACGTCTTGTTTTTTGAAAAAGCTGGTGACAAATGTTTTTGCTGGACCAAAGGCTTTATAACCACCAAAAAGTGCAATCACACTAGCAACACCAATAGCGGTGTAGTGACATGCAGCTTTATGATCTTCATAGAATTTTACAGTAGGCTCTTGGATATTTTCTTTGAAATTGAATCCGCCGTTAATTTGTGCAAGTTGTTGAGTAAGTTTCATGTTTGACACCTATTTTTATTTATTAATTGAAATCGATACGCAGTGCTGTGCGATATCGATGTCGACAAACACACGCGTAACTGAGGATTTTAAAGGAATTCTATAGACAAAACTACAGGATATCCAAAACCCTGAGCAAACATAATGCAATAAATTTTTACAATAATCAATAAGTTGTTGGATCATTTTTCGAATATTTTTTACGTCGTTAAAAATATGAGAAATTTATATATGTTATGTTGCTGCTCATCTCGGGGATATGCAGCTAAAAAAGGGTATTCATCCTTGATAATTTTATTTTTTTCAAAAAAATTATCAGTACGGTGACAGTATTGGGGGATTTTTTGAGAAAATTTCTGTATTTGATGTTAACTCAAGCAAATGAGCTAACATTCATCACCAAAGTTGTGAATTCTATTTAACAACAAGTGATTATGTGATGAATGTTGGTTTATTCAGAATTTTTAGGGACTCTTTTCTGATATGGTCAGAGGCTCAAAAAGCCCTTGACCACAGTATTAACTGTTCTAATAATGTCCATATTGCAAATTCCGTGGATATACCCTATTAAATATGTTTAGGACAGCTTCTTCTTCGGAGCGCTTTAGATATGATCGATATGATTGGGCAGCGTATCGGAGAGCGTAGTATTCCAGAGCAATAAAAATAACGAACCCAACGTGATCACAGGGACCTTTATGGTCTTTATAGAATTTTACAGCGGGCTCCTGAATATCTTCTTTAAAGCTAAATCCGCCGTTAATGTATGCAAGTTGTTGAGTAAGTTTCATTTTCGATTTCCATGTATTGATTGTTAATGACAAGTGATACGCCATCTTGTGTCATGTCAATGTCAAAAACACTTGCGTATCATACGTAGGGCTTTAAAATAACTCGACAAATGAAATCGTGAATATCCAGCCTGTAAGTGAATTTTATAGTAAATAAATATATAAATCAATACGTTATAAACATTTTTATTGAGGTGATAAAATATAAAGATTTTGCATTATGTCTGCTTTTGTACTTCATTTCATCCAAAAATTAAGTGAGACTGCCTGTTATGTGCAGTGAGCTGGGTGATATAGCGATATTATGTTATTTTTTAGAGAATTGTTCTTGATATGAAACAACGCGTGATCTAAAAACACCATAATTACACTTATTCGTGGTTCAGGACTTAGGTTTTATCATATTTTTAAGCGCAGGCCCTTGCGTAAAATCTATGAAAAGATATAATAGACTCAATTTTTCAAGCAGATAAAATTGTACTATGGAAAGAACTCTCGCTATTTTAAAACCAGATTCAATCGCTAAAAACAATATTGGAAACATTATTTCAATTTATGAAAAAAATGGATTACGTGTTGTCGCAGCAAAAATGATTCACTTAAGCCAACATGAGGCAGAAGAATTTTACGGTATTCATAAAAGCCGCCCATTCTTTGGTGCATTAGTAAGCTTTATGATTTCAGGTCCTGTTCTAGTTCTTGCCCTTGAAGGTGAAAACGCTGTTCTACATCATCGTGAACTTATGGGTGCAACAAACCCTGAGCAAGCAGCTCCAGGAACCATTCGTAAGCTTTATGCAAAAAATATCGATGAGAATGCGGTTCACGGTTCCGATTCTATCGAAAATGCTGCAATTGAAATTGCATTCTTCTTCAATCATCAAGAGATTT
>Ga0194116_10007925_pt1 | contig 10864 bp, 9 predicted proteins | sample TA2MahsurfametaG_4_FD_148617 | JGI IMG/M metagenome (GOLD analysis project Ga0194116, IMG submission 148617) | Freshwater microbial communities from Lake Tanganyika, Tanzania - TA2015008 Mahale S9 surface | ecosystem: Environmental > Aquatic > Freshwater > Lake | place: Tanzania: Lake Tanganyika... | reverse complement strand
ACTGCTGGACTGCATTTCACGGAGAATTTACTCGAGCGATTGCAGCAGAAGGGTATCCACTCTCATTTTGTAACGCTTCATGTTGGCGCAGGCACCTTTATGCCTGTGAAATCGGAGACATTGGGTGACCACGAAATGCACGCTGAGTTTTTAGACGTATCCATCGATTTTATTCGGGCATTTCTCGAAAACAATGAAAAAAAGGTATGTGTGGGCACCACTTCCTTGCGTACCTTGGAATCCTTATATTGGATGGGAGTTAAGGTCTTGTCCAATTCCAACATTAGTATTGAAGAAATTAAAATTTCACAATGGGATGCGTATGAGCTTCCGCAAGATTTTTCTGTTGAAAGTTCATTTATAGCACTTGAAAATTGGATGAAATCGGCTCAACTAACGCATTTGGTAGTACCCACTCAATTATTAATAGCTCCCGGATATTCCATCCGAACGGTAGATGCTATTCTAACAAATTTTCACCAGCCGGAATCTACCTTATTGCTTTTGATTTATGCCTTCGTGGGTGACGATTGGAAACACATCTATTCGCATGCCTTAGCAAAAGATTACCGCTTTTTAAGTTTTGGAGATGGTAGCCTTTTGTGGAGGAAATAGTTAGATCCATTTGTGAATCTTAATGCTAATAAACAAAAAACAGCTTTCACTCTCGAATAATCAAGGTTGTCAGCATAGTCCTCTGAACCTTGGAACCAGAACTTCTGTAATTGATTTGTAAATTTATGTTTTCACCCGGCTTCATGTTGCGAAGGTGTTCTGCTTTTATAATATCTCCCTTATATTTTTTTCCGAGATAAGAAATACTTGTAACGTCAAGCTGCATTGAATAACAAAATGAGGGCGGCATTTGTATTCTTACTCTTGAGTTTGTAACTGTAGATACTGACTTTAAAACACATTCCGGTGCAGGAATCTTATTTACTTGAACTTGTTTGATTTCTAGAGTGTCTACTTTGTTCGAAGGTTCTTTTTTAACCAAGTATAGATCAACAACACCGGCTTGTGATGTTTTATACATATAAACGACTCTTTCCTTTACTTTGGTTTTTGTTATTACGCCTGTATTTGAAAGTAATTCAATGTTCTCATCATTTGAGTTAATATAAACTTCATTATTCCAGTTATCGTAGAATTTTGGGCATTCTGTCTCAATCAGATTTTGTGAAAAGCAATTTACGTATCCTAAACCAATTAGTAGAAATAAAAAAAATTTAGCTGTGTTCATAAATGAGTTATTAATTTTATAAAATTAACGAATAAATTTGAACTTCAAGACTCTCATACTCATTTTCATTTTGCTATCCTCTCATTCGTTTTCACAAAATCAGGATAGTACTGACCGTGCCTTATTTGCGTCTTTCGGGGAAGAATTTCTTTGGGGAACAGCCACAGCGGCTTATCAAATCGAGGGGGCATGGGATGTAGACGGTCGTGGGCCTTCCATTTGGGACGCATTTAGTCAAAAATCAGGAAAAATAAAACAAAACGACAATGGAAATATAGCTACTGATTTCTACCACCGCTTTAAAGAGGATATTCAACTTGCTAAAGACATGAAATTCAAGGTGTTTCGTTTTTCCATTTCTTGGTCACGAATTTTCCCCAAAGGAATAGGAGAACTGAACACTCAAGGTGTGGCCTTTTATCATGCTGTAATTGACGAATGTCTAAGACAAGGCTTGGAACCATGGATAACGCTCTACCATTGGGATTTACCCTTATCACTGCAAGAAAAAGGCGGGTGGGCAAATAGGGAAATAATTTCTTGGTTTAGTGCATATTCAACATTTTGCGCACGCGAATATGGTTCAAAAGTAAAGCATTGGATGGTTTTCAATGAACCGGCCGCATTTGTTGGTTTGGGTTACCTTGCAGGCTATCATGCTCCGGGAAAAAGAAATCCGAGGGCTTTTCTAAAAGCGAGTCATCACACGTGTTTGGCAATGGCAGAAAGCGGAAGAATACTTCGCAAAGAAATCAAGGACGCACAGATTGGAACGACATTCAGCTGTTCTGTCGTGGACCCTTGGAAATTAAATGGCAAACATGACAAAGCGGTAAAACGGATGGATGCTTTGTTGAATAGAATGTTTATTGAACCAAGTTTAGGGTTTGGTTATCCGTGCAAAGAGCTTCCTTTTCTTCGAAGAATGAATCGCTACATTTTGCCTGGTGATACCGAAAAATTATCCTTTGATTTTGATTTTATAGGCCTTCAAAACTATTTTCGTGTGGTCGCAAAAAGAAGTCCTATGATACCCTTCATTTGGGCTAGACAAATCAGTGCTAAAAAGCGCGAAGTACCTTACAACGAAATGGGATTTGAAATATATCCCGAAGGCATTTACCGAATTCTAAAACAATTTTCAAAATATCCTTCTCTCCGAAATATTGTGATTACTGAAAATGGCGTGTGTACAAAAGATTCTGTAGAAAACAACCGTATTCATGACTCAGACCGTATAGAATTTTTCCGTCAATACCTACATCAAGTGGCAAAAGCAAAAAGCGAAGGAGTTCCAATTACAGGTTATCTCGTTTGGAGTTTGACCGATAATTTTGAATGGACAGAGGGTTATGCTCCAAGGTTTGGCTTAGTTTATATTGATTACCTCACTCAAAAGCGCATTGTAAAGGATTCTGGAAATTGGTTCAAATTAAATTTCGAAAGATAAAATTAATAGGTTTAAATTATTTTCCATTGGTACTTGCCAATTGCACGAACTTACCACCTGACATCCTGAAGTTTAGATTTCCAATAGAAAAGGTCTTTCCCTCCCCTATTTTAGCTATGTCTATTAAATCTGCTTCCATAGTATGAATAGAACCTCCCGTTTGATATGCAATTTCAAGTAAGTTAAGGTTTAAGCGCTCTGTAACTCCGCAAACTACTACCTTAATTGGAATTTTCTGATTTTTCAAGTGTTCCAGCAGCTGCATGTCGCAAGGGTTTTCCCAATTGTCGGCTATCAAAACTATATTCTTCTTGTTTTCCGGGAATTTTTTAATTGCATAACAAATAGCTTCAAGATCATTTTCTTCGTGTCCACCTTTTTCCATAGCTTCAAAAGCCACATCAAGTAACGGTTCCAAATTTGTTTCCTTTGTAGCCCAAATCCCATGATCGTCTAGAGCTTGTTCTTGATTGGTGCTCTTGGTTTCATTATCATTAAAAAATACGATTTGCTTGAAGGTTTTCATTTTATTATTGGCCGCAATCCAAAGTAATAATTGCGCAGTGTAGGGTGACATACTACCTGTAACGTCGCAGACTACCAACATATCTTTCCATGCTTTATTTCTTTCGAAAACTTTCAATAAGGTTGAATCTTCTGGTTTTGCCTTACCCTTTACTACATCCAAAATCGTTTTATTTTCTTGCTGAAAGGTTGGCATTTTGCGGTAATAAATGACAAATCCATGAAAGTAACGCTGCATATCTGCTTCGCTTTTCACATCTAATTGTTTGATAAGATTCCATTCGACTAAACTATTGTTGAAGGCCATTGGAAGAAACTTATATAATTCAATGATTCTATCGCGGTTCAGGCCAGAAAGATCAGCTCCTTTAGGGTAATCTGAGTATACTAAATCAACGCCAATAATGGTTTGAGTTTTTAACTTTCGTAATTCGTCAGGATTAAGAACCGTACTTTCTCCTGGATTCATTCTTAATTTTAACGAACTAAAACCGTTTTCTTCCGGTTTGTATTTTTTAACTTTTACCGTATCCTTAAATCGGATGCGTTCATTAATTGAAATTTGTGCGTTCGTGGAAAACATCCCAACGAGCAATGCGGAAATAAGAACTAAAACTTTCATGGAGAGAATATTTGGAGAATGTTAAACAACATCTAACAAACGACAAGTTTTCAAAAAGTAACAATTTCAAAAATTAAGAAGAAAGTTTATTGTCCAATAAAAGCAGCGATGCGATCTATGTATGCTTGATATCCCATCACGAAAGGCGTGGTTTCATGTTCTCCTCCGGGTATTAATACCTTTTCCTTTGCACCTGGTTTATTGTCGTAGACCAATTGCCCATGATGCGCTACAGTGAGGAAGGAATCATCTTCACCATGAATCCATAAAAGCGGAACGTTCACTTTCTTTATTTCAGTAGCGTTATCGATTTTAAGGTCAACTAAAAAACTTCCAGGCATGGATAACAATCCTCCATCTTGTATCAAAATTTCTGCAGATGCAAAAGGCGCCTCCAAAATTATTTTTGATGGAGCTAAAGGATATTCACCTTCATGCCCTGCAACCTCACAAACCGGAGCCGAGCCGAGAGAAAATCCCATCATCATCAATCGATTGCTGGTTAATCCTTTTTCTTTAAGCCATTGAAGTGCCGAACGTGTGGAAGCGTACATATTTTCTTCTGTCGGAGAGCCTTTGGTTGCTCCATATCCTGGATAATCAAACATCAAAACTCCATATCTTCCCAAACCTCCCATGTGGGCATATAATTTCTGTCTAGGCCAATAAAAGTCCATGTGATCCTTGTTTCCATGACAATACAAGAGAACAGTGTCGCTCGCAATGGAGGATGTGTCTCCAACATAAATTCCCTGAATCATAATAGTCTCACCGTTGTCGATTATTGGAAATTCAACACGATGGATCATAGAATTTGGAACTGCGTATTGACCTGAAAGATCCAAACTAGTCTCACCTTGGTATGCATCTAAGAGATATGTTTCAAGAGGTGATGGATTAAATAAAAAACTATCCATTCGTTTGCGACAGGATACAACCAAGAGCACTATTAAGGCTAAAAAAAATAATTTCTTCATCTTCTTAAAATTTGTAATGAACACCAAAATAAGCCCCGAGAGCACCATAGTTGCCCAATAAGCTTGGATAATCCACAACGATATTTTCATTTGAATAAATCGGTGCTAAAATTTTCATTTCTAATTGATAATCCCAATGCCTTCTCTCCCATTGGTGCCCGAATTGCAAACTTGGAATCCAGAATTGTTCGTTTTTTCTACCTTGAGATTCTGTTAAATAGGGATCAAACCAATTGGAAATTCCAGCGTAAACAGTATTGATTCGTTTTGGATTTCTCCCTTCTACCGCACGTGATCGATAAATGCTATAATCAAAATAATAATTAGCATCTAGCTGTGGCCATAGGCGATTGGCACCTGTGTAAAAATCTACTAGAATATTCAATGCAGGACTGAGCGTGATTCCCATTCTATCTTTTTTCCAGGGTTGATAACATGCGCTAACATCAACTTGACCAACACCAAAGAGCAATGACGTCGCGTACATATTTCCGGAAACAGTCAAATCCTCGCTTAAACCGTAACCATACCCAATGCTCGAAAATGGGAGGGGAATTGTGCCCATTCCCGGAACCTTCGAAACAGGTCCCCCGAAATGTGCATTTACAGAATGTTCGCCTCTCTCCAATGGTTTCACATAGCGTGTAGGAGCACATCCAAACGAGAAAATTAACACATTGAGAATGAGAATTATTTTAAATGAGTTCACGTGCAAGATAGAAAAGTTAAATTCATGTCAATCTTCAGAATTATTCGAGTTCAAAACTATCATTTTTTTCGCGAATGACGTACTTTTGCTACATGGCAGGATCAACGTATGGTAATATTTTCAGAATAACCACCTTTGGGGAGTCGCACGGTACAGGTATCGGAGGAATCATTGATGGTATCCCTGCCGGGCTTGAAATCGACATCGCAAGAATTCAAGATGATTTAAATAAAAGAAAACCAGGACAATCGGAATTCACTACAGCGAGAAAAGAAGATGATAAACTAGAAATTTTATCCGGAATTTTTGAAGGAAAAACACTGGGAACCCCTATTGGTTTCTTTATTGTGAATAAAGATTCAAGAAGCCAAGATTATGAGAATATTTCATCAGCATTTAGGCCCTCGCACGCTGATTTTACCTACACTAAAAAATATGGGATTCGCGATCCTCGAGGCGGAGGAAGAAGCAGTGCGCGTGAAACCGCTTGTCGGGTTGTTGCCGGGTCCATTGCAAAACAGATTTTATCCACATTAGGAATCCGTTTCTCGACTTACATTTGCAAAATTGGTTCTATTGAACTAGATGATACTTCATTTTTCAATCAGGAACTAATTGAGTCCTCACCTATTCGTTGTCCTGAACCCCAAGTTTCAAAAAAAATGGAGGAACTTATTCTTGCCGTCAAAAAAGAAGGTGACACTATTGGAGGGATCGTTCAAACCATCATTGAAGGTGTGCCGGCAGGACTCGGTGAGCCGGTTTTTGATAAGTTACATGCCGAACTAGGCAAGGCCATGTTATCCATCAATGCCACAAAAGGATTTGAAATAGGAAGTGGGTTTCGCTCAGCTGAAAAAAAAGGAAGTGAAATGAACGATGAATTTACCTCATTGAGCACCACAAAAACCAATAATTCGGGAGGAATTCAAGGGGGAATATCCAATGGGATGCCCATACATTTTAAGGTAGCCTTTAAACCAGTCTCTACCCTTCTTCAACCACAAGAAACTATCAATGAAAATGGAGAAAAGGTGGTAATTCAACCTGAAGGCCGACATGATCCTTGTGTAGTTCCGAGAGCTGTTCCAATCGTTGAAGCCATGGCGGCGATTGTCATTCTCGACTTTTACTTACGAAATAAGTCTGTAACTTTGTAAAAAACACTTATGATACAACGCGTTCAATCCTTATACTACCTCGTAGCTATGATTTTACTTGGAGTTTGCCTAACGGGTCAAGATATTTACAGATTTTCCACTGAAAAAAGCTATTTCGCCCTGAATGCTTTTGGTTTTCATGAGGCTGTAAACGATGAAAGTGGTAAAATACTCACCAGTCAATCTAAACCATTTTATATTGTTGGAATTTTGATGGTTCTCCTCATTTTTTACGTGACCATGTCATACAAGAAACTGAACAAGCAATTGAAATTAGCACGATATGTTTCCTTTTTTTATTTGGCTTTAGTAATTGCAGTTGTAATCTTCGGAGTAACCGGAAACCAATATTTCTATGAAGGACATTGCACACGTGAACTTGGTCCAGGATTTTCTATTCTTGTCGTGGGATTTCCGTTCTGTTTTCTAGCACAGCTAGGTATAAAACGCGATAAAAAACTTCTTGACTCACTAAATCGTTTGCGCTAATTAAATAATTTTTAATTCTGAGCGTTTTTTCAGTATGCCCTCTTTGCAGTTTGGTAGAAATTGGTCAAGTAACTTGCAATTCATTGCATGTGCTTTTCTGATCGTAGGCGTTTGCTGCAGTAAATTCCTAATGTCGATGGGCTTACTCATTGGTGGGATTTCATTTTTCACGAGCGGTGAAGTCATTTCCTCTACCAAGAGACTTTTCAAAAACCCATATTTTCAATTACTTTTTGGATTTTACACCTTGCACCTTTTGGGATTGCTTTGGTCTGAAAATTTAGCTTACGGATGGAACGACGTTCGGCAAAAAAGTTCACTTGTCATTATTCCAATTATTGTTCTTCACCGCAACGATTGGAGCCAAATCAAAATAAATCGTTTGTTATACTTGTTTTTAGCAGCCCTAGGCATCAGTTCATTGGTTAATTTTACCGCATTTTATTTCTTCAGAGAAGAACTTAATTTGGTTGACATTCGCAGTATGTCTCTTTTTGAATCTCATATCCGATTTGGAATTCTCATTGGATTGGGAACAGGTGTTGCCTTGTATTTCATCAAGGGAAAACCTAAGAATTTTTACCTCCTGATTTCCCTTATATCATGGTTTGGGTTCTACTCCTACTACAGTCAAGTGTTATCAGGAATTATAAGTTTTATCATCTTTTTGTTTATTTACACGCTTATTCAATTGCGCCCTTACCGGGTTTGGTTTTATTCATTATTAATCCTCCCCGGATTAATAACATTCGCCCTTATTTATTACCTACAACTTCCCTTAACTCATCCAAACCCCGAAACTGCTGCACAATCGGAAATGGAAAGTACATGGAAAATTAAATCAGACGTCCCGTATAATGGTTTGGATGCGAAGAAACAACAACTAAAAAATACACTGATTCGCTACTTACACTCAAAATCATTGCCTCTTAATTCTGAAGGTGTAAATAAACTGAGTGATCAAGACATTAAAAATATTGAGACAGGTTATGCGGACATTCGGGAAACTCAAAGTGGAATTCCTGCCCGATTATTTGCCATGCGTTTCGAACTTCAAAACCCCCAAGATCCGAACGCTCATCCGCTCACGGAACGGATTGAATTATGGTCAAATGCGTGGTATACAATACAAAAATCGCCGATAGGTGGGGTGGGAAACGGCGATGTAAAAGATGCTTTACAAGCCTCTTACATCGAACGAGATAGTAAACTAACCCAGGAAAGACGCTTAAACGCGCATCAATCCTACTTGACTTTTTGGCTCTCGTTTGGAATCATTGGACTCCTTAGCTTCCTATGGATACAAGGGTATTTTTTGAAACAAGCCTTTAACAAAAGTCATTTCCTGGCCCTCAGTTTTGGCCTCGTTGCCTTAATTACCTTCCTTTTTGAAGACACCCTTGAAACACAAGCAGGCATAACTTTTTTTGTGTTTTTCTACTCCTTGTTTTCAGTTCACATGGATAAAACCCAACTGAAATAAGCGTACCTTCGCTCACTGAATAAATCAAAATGAATTACCTATCAGTCGAACAACTCACAAAAACATTTGGTGAAAAAAGAATTTTTTGTGATTTAACTTTCGGTGTCGACCAAGGACAAAAAGTAGCCATCGTGGCTAAAAATGGTGCCGGTAAAACAACCCTCTTGAAATGCCTGATGGGTATGGATTCTGTAGATAACGGACGTATCGTTTTCAGAAATGATATTCGTGTTGCTTTCATGGAACAGACAGACCTGATGAATGAAAATCAAACGGTGCTTGATGCTATTTTCGATCAGGATCTACCTTCGTTTCAATTGGTAAAAGCATACAATGACGCGCTCCTAGCTAGTGATGAAAAAAGTATAGAACAACTTTATGAAAAAATTTCATCTCATAATGCCTGGGATCTAGAAGTCAAGGTAAAACAATTGTTATCAGTATTCAAACTTGACAATCTCCAACAAAAAATAAGTGCGTTGTCAGGCGGCCAGAGAAAGCGTGTTGCCTTGGCAAAAGTACTGTTATCCGAAGCTGAATTTTTATTGTTGGACGAGCCAACCAATCACCTAGATTTGGATATGATTGAATGGTTAGAGCAATACTTGGCTACCTCAAAGTCAACATTACTAATGGTCACACACGACCGTTATTTTTTAGAGGTAGTTTGCGATACTATCTTTGAGTTATCAGACGAAACACTATTTAAATACAAAGGAAATTTCTCATATTACTTGGAAAAAAAAGCAGAACGAGAGGAACAATTACAATCTACGATAGAAAAAGCAAAAAACACCTTCAGGAAAGAATTAGATTGGATAAGAAGGCAACCAAAAGCAAGAGGAACAAAACAAAAAGCGAGGATTGAAGCTTTTAATGATGTCAAAAAAATTGCTCAGCAACGCATTGCGGAAGAAGAACTCGACCTCCCTGTGAAAATGGAACGTTTAGGAACTAAAATTGTTGAATTCCATAAAATTGGAAAATCCTTTGGAAAAAATATCATACTCTCTGATTTTAGCTACAATGTGCAACGCAAAGAGCGTCTCGGCATCGTTGGAAATAATGGCACTGGAAAATCAACATTTTTGAGGATTTTACTTGGTCAAGAGCCGCATGATAAAGGAAAAACAGTTATTGGAGAAACCGTTGTTTTCGGTTATTACAGCCAGGAATTGATTAAAGTACCTGACCATTTCAAGGTAATTGACGTAGTTAAGGAAGTTGCAGAATTTATTCCCTTAGAAAAAGGTCGCCAACTTTCTGCTGCCCAACTTCTTGAACGATTTCTATTCCCGAGAGAAATGCATTATCAATTTATTTCTAAACTCAGTGGAGGAGAAAAAAGAAGACTCAAGTTGTTGCGTGTTTTGATGAGCAATCCTAATTTTTTGATACTTGATGAGCCCACAAACGACCTGGATATTTTTGTTTTGAGCGTCCTAGAGGAATACCTTCGCAATTTTCAAGGTTGCCTGGTTGTGGTATCCCATGACCGCTATTTTATGGATAAAATGGTAGATCATTTATTTATTTTTGAAGGACAAGGGAAAGTTCGCGATATTCTCGGAAATTATACAGATTTCAGAAAGATACAACAAGCAGAAAGACGTGAATTTCAGCAAGAAGAAAAAATTTCGACGCCTGAAAAGGAAGCAACGCGAGAGGGTCAACCCAAACGAAAATTATCTTTTAAAGAAAAAGAAGAACTGAACAATTTAGAAAATGAATTGACAGAACTGGAGGTGCAGAAAATTTCACTGTCCCGGGAATTATCCTCCGGAAAATTATCAGGGACAGAATTAATTCAAAAAGGAGCCTTACTCGGGGTAGTTGTTTCTGATATCGAAGAGAAAACCAATAGATGGTTATTTCTTGCCGAATTTTTGTAATCCCTCAATTGTGAAGAATATAGTAGAATGGAGTTTGTAAACATTTTCAAACCTTTTCAAGTTCTTTAAAAACAGTTTGTTTTTGAATACTCTTTTTTTATCTTTATGATTGAAAAGCTTTTTCTGCCCTATGAAAAAACATTTTTTACCTGTCATTTTCGTGTTAATTCCGCTCGTAAATCTGGCCCAAACACTCGTTTTTGCCGAGTTAACAGGCTCTCCAAATGTGAATACAACCAATTGGAATTTGTCTGGAGCAAGCTATGCCGGAGATACGGGAGGAGATGCTGATATTTTTTCTGACGAAATAATTT
>Ga0194116_10007923_pt1 | contig 10865 bp, 9 predicted proteins | sample TA2MahsurfametaG_4_FD_148617 | JGI IMG/M metagenome (GOLD analysis project Ga0194116, IMG submission 148617) | Freshwater microbial communities from Lake Tanganyika, Tanzania - TA2015008 Mahale S9 surface | ecosystem: Environmental > Aquatic > Freshwater > Lake | place: Tanzania: Lake Tanganyika... | reverse complement strand
CAACCCACTTTTTTAACAAATTTACACCACTAAATAATTATTAAATAAAATAATATTTATTAAATCTTTATTTAATTAAAAATCGAATTTTTCAAACTCAACAAATAATAATTAAAGATGACATATTCAAACTTTGATAAACAAATTAAGAAAATAATACAAAAAATTGATTTATTTGCTAGAAACACCAATAAAGCTTAATAGGATATAAAAATTTTTGGATAAACAAATAAAACATGGACTCCCACTGAAAAAATTTAAATAGCAGCTAAATCAGTAGAATTTACAAAAGAAATTCTTCTAAAAATTTATAGGAAATAAAATACAATAAAATGCAATTAAGTATAAAGTTAGAGAGATAACATTATAAATTCAATAAACCAAAATATGTAAGAAAACTTATACCTTAATTTTAATGATTTCTTAGAGATTTATGATAATTTCTAAGATCACATGGATATTAAACATACCGAAACAAGAAATGATATATCTGTTGAAATGAATCTTATAATCAGATAATTAAAATTAAATATACACATCTACAAATTCTGATGATAATGGTTCGATGGTAGAAGAAACACAAGGCTTGAATGATCTATCAAGAAATATGGTAATTAAAAATGGCCAAATTACAATTATTTCTTTTTAAAATATAATTTTGATTATATAATTAGAATAAATTATTGAAAAAAAAGATTTTTTCGCTAAGTTCGAGAATTTTATTATTATTATTAATTTATTTTTTTAAATTTTTATGATACCTTCATAATTTGATAACTCGTAAAAATAAATATAATAAAATTACGAAATATAATGATTTTATTGGAAACTTTTTTTTTCAAAAGCCACTTTCTCGAAAACTCCAATTCAAGTTATACAGAATTTAATGTATTTTTTTTTTGGTTTGTTAAAATTTATATAATAATTTGTTATAATTGTTTTTTTTTTTAATTTATTGAAATTTTGAAATATATTAAAAAAATTCTAGACAAAATAATTGGATTTCAGCAAAATATTATGATAATTTCTGGAATATTTTAAATAAATGATTAATTTTTGCTAATCTATTGTCAAACAGCTTATGATTGATATTAATTTCTATTTTATCAAAATTATGTATGTTCGATAGTTAATAATAAATATTTATGTTCATTCTTTAATATAAATTCAAACTCTAATTCTTCTTCCATCATCAATAAAGTATTTTTTATTATTTCAAATTTTTATCGATTTTGATTCATTGATTCATACAAAATTTTATTATTAAAGAAGAAAATTAATTATTTTTTAAAATAAAAAAAAAAACGGGATTCCAAAATTTGAAGTTACAATTAAGTAGTATTGCAATGAGAATATTATTTCTAAGGTCATGGAATATTTTTTCATTATTTGCTCATTTCTTAAGGTTTTTAAAATAAATCATAAATATCCCATATCTACTTGCGGAATTTTCCAAAAACTTGCTAACTATAGCCATCCAATTTCATGAAAAGACTTTCAATCGATTTTTATCGATACAGACTGATTTTTAATTGAAAAATGTTTAATTAAAAATATCCATAAAAAATTCAAAACTACATTAGAAAAGGTTAATTTTTTATTTTTGAGTTTTGAAAATGAAAGGCTCAAAGAAATAATTTAAAATTAAATTTTTTTATTAAAAAATTAAAATTTTTGAATTAAAAAAATCAAAAATAAAAATTAATATTAATGAATTATTTAGGTGGGTTACTTAAAAGTGTTGATTACTCTTCTGTTAATTATTACTTTCATATTGATGGAGGAGAATCCTTCAGGACAAAATTTGGTGGTTTCCTCTACATATGCTATTTTCTATTTTTCATGTCTTTCTCGATTAAACTATCAATAGAATTTTTCCTAAAAACAAACTATAATGTTATACCAATAAACAAAATTCTCCCTAGTCCTCCTGAATTACCACTCCTTCATTATAACCTCAGCTTTGCTTTCTCACTGACATTTGATAACAATACGATCATCCCTGAAGAAATTATGAAAAAATATATAATAGAAAAAGCCTATTTTGTTTCATTACTAAACTCAACAAAAAAAATAAAAAGAGAAATAAAACTAAGATCTTGTCAGAAAAATGATTTATATACAAAATTCAACGATCCTGATTTAAATTATTCAGATTTGATTAATTTACGATGCTTAGATGATAGAAACCTCAGTTTATTAGGAGGCTTTAATGATCAAGTTTTCCAATATATAGAATATGGAATTTACTTAAATTACACAAGTTTTATAAATGAAAAGATGTCATTTATCAATAATTTTTATGGAAATAACTTAATAAAGGTAGTTTTGAAGTATTTTGAAATGGGTATAGATGTTGACAATTACTCTAATCCTCTCAAGACTTATGAATTTAATATTTTTAAATATCTTTGTCTCTCGAAAATTAATAAAGTAAATTTAGATTTTTCACTCTATGAATTACAAAACAACGATCAAGCTCTGTTTGGTAATCCCGATTCTACATTTTTTTTAAAACTTGGAGAAAACTTTGGATATGATTATGACATGTTTGAGAGAAACCCCTCTGTAACAGATTATAATCTTTTACTAAAATATTATGTCAGATCTTCTCCCAATATCAGTATCGTAAACAGAACATATCAAAAACTTTGGGACTTATTGGCGAATATTGCTGGGTTAGCTGGACAGGTACTCTTCTGCATTGTGATCATCAATACTTATTATAATAAATTTAAATCTAAAGAAGTTTTAGTTAATAACCTATTGAAATTTAAGGAAAATTATAATATCAGTAAACAAAAGCTTAATGAGCTTATGAAACTTCAAGATGAATACATAAATATAATCGAAATTGAAAAGTTACAAAATCAAAATTTCAATAGAGGATCAACTGCAAGGACATTTAAATCAAGATCTAATTATGAAAACCTTAGTGGGTTTCATGAAATTAATAGATTTGAATTCAACGATGAACAACAGCTTTTCATAAATAATTCTGAGAAAATAAATGAAAAAAAATTAAATGAAAATATAATCAGAAACAAAAGACTTAGCTATGCTAAAAACATTTATCAAAATGAAATCTATGGAGAATTAGAAAAGAGTACTATTAATAAAAATTACAGTGATAATAACGAAATCAATGTCGATAAAAATAATAGTGGAGCAGGCTCTTCAAATGGAATTGAAAAATTACTTTGGATTAAGAGATTATCAAGTGCTCCAAATAAAAACTCAGATTCTTTCAAACTGAGAAAATTTAATAGCAACCGTCAAAGCCAAAGAGCTCAAAATCTGAATATAAATAAAAAAGGTGAAAGAGCTAAAACACAAAAAAGATCGGTTGGATTTGTTGACGGTAATCATAATAAATTTAATCTTCCAAACTTTGAAGATAATCAAGATTTCGATGTTGAAAATGAAGAAGATTCTAAACCAAGAATTTTAAAAGTTGATACTCTTGATAGTTACTTTTCCGCTCCTCAAAACAAAGAAAAATCCAATCTTCCGAAGGAAAATTTAAATTTAGACCCCAATAATGAAACTGAAGCACCAAAAGTTGTTTTTATGAATAAAAATTTGAATGTTTTAAGAAATTCGATTTTTAATAATAGCTCAAGATTGATAATTAGAAAATTACTTTCTGCAAAAAATGATGAAAAGTTATCAAATGTATTAATCAAAGAGGAAAATACAAATGAAAATATAAGTTCTAGATATTACGGTGAAAGGCCTGAAGAAGATTCAATAAATAAAAAGGAAATTAAAAATAATTCAAATCAACGCAATTGTTCTTCTGAGAATAGAGTCAAAACTGAAGAAAACATAAGAACAGGAAACCGTCAAGCACTTAGAAACTCAAAATATGAGAACGTTGAAATTAATCAAAGTAATATCGATAGTTTTAATAGTTTATCCGTTGATGATGAAAACAATGAACAACGAGCACAAAGTAATGTTTTAAATCAACTCACAACTAGAACTAATTATAATCAATATAACAATAATATGATAAACATAAATAATAATAATGAAATAAATCATAATCAAATCGAATTAATGAATTTCCAAAAATTTAAAGATATTAGTAACAAAAAATTTTCTTTTAATGCTTTAGATAAACTTATTATTGATAGTGCAAAAGTTTATAAAGAAATAGAAAAGAAAAATGAAGAATTTGAATTAATTGATGAAGTTAGAAAGTTAAATGAATTAACATTGAAAGAAAATAAATTTCCATTTAAAAAGTCGGATGAGAAAGATTCGAACGATTTGGATCTCGATGAAAATAAGGTTACAATAAAAATTTTTGATAAAGAAGAAAAAGAAATTAATAAAGCTTATATCAATCCTATCAATAATAATATAATAGATAAAAGTGATAATATCTATTATAAAACAAATGATAATATGATCGATAAAAATTTAAATGATCTTAAAAAGCAGAAAGAAGGAGTTAAATTATCAAACATTGAAAAAAAGAAGTATTCTAATAAATTATCAATTTTGAAACCTAACGAATTTAATAATAATATAAATATTAATCAAAATGCAGAGATCTCTCCAGAAACATTTAATCAAGATGATCGCAATAATAATAATTTAGACCTACATTCAGAAAGACATGATTTAACCAATATCAATAAACTCAATTTGAATTCAAAAACTGATTCACAAATAAAAAACACAAAAAAATTCCAAAATTCTAAATTTAAGGATAATAAATTTTTAAAAAAAGTGTTCTTTAAATTTTCGATCTTTGATATCTTTTGCCAATGTTTTTGTAAATTGTGTAAATCAAAAGCAAATCAATATCAACTTTACAAACGTTCTTATAAGAGCATCAATAATTATTTAAATATATATTATTATTAGAAACTCATACAGGAAATGGATATAGTTAAGTCATTGGTATTTTCTTTGGAACAAATTGGACTAATTAATTTTGTTTCCAAGCCAATGATTTGTGATGAAGTCAATAGTCAAATGAAATTAAATTCAGTCCAAATAAAGGAAATATTCAGTGAGGAATCTTCTTTAGAAAATGCTATTGATTTTTATAAGGGAATCATAAATAAAAAGAATCTGTCTGAAATTGATCATAAGCTTATTAAAATATTCCATTATGAATTTGAGACCATTATGGATAATCAAAAGAATATTGAAAAATAATATTAACGAATGCAAAAAATTGATGATAGCTAGTATTTAACGTAAAAATACGGAGTTTAATCATAAAAGGATAATTTTGATTTATTATATTTGATATAAAATATTGCATTTATTTAAAATTTAAATTATAAAATTATTTAATCTCAAATCTAAAATCTGTGAAAAATTTTCTTAATTTCAAAGCTTTTTAAAACTTAAAAAAATACAAATTTTTTTAATATAATTTAAGGTTTATTTATTTTACGATTTTGAACTTTGTTTTTATAAGTTTAAAATATGTCACTGTAATTTTAAAAGAGGAGGGATTGGTATTCTTATCGAAAATATTTTTTCAAACATATATATAAATATACATTTTTATTATTTTTATTTCATTTGAAAATTTTACTTTTTATAATTGATTAATTTATATAAAAATAATGTGAACATACTTTATTAAGTACATTTTAAGAAAACATATAATAATTATTTGTAAACTCTAAAATTATAGTTATAAATGTCCAAATATTACTTCACAAAAAATGTTCTTGTAATTAAAATGACAATAATTAAATAATATAAATATTAAGGGTTTTATTAATTATTTATTCTTCTAAAAAAAATATATTTTGTTGAGAAAAAATTAATTTGAAATTATTTGAAAATTTATATTTTAATAAAGGATTTTAGATTATTTTTTATATTTATTAAAATTAACAATTTTAAAAAATTAATTTAGTCTAAATTATATAGATCTCTTCGAATTGAATTTTTAATAATTTACATGGAAGAATTTGAACTAGAAAACGAATTATCTATTCCAAATTATCATGAGGAATTTAGGAAAAAGCTGATTAAAATAAAAAAGCTTAGAGTTAGATCAATGTCCTGTGCAGATGAAGTTTTAATTTCAAAAAAGTATGTGCCGAGATTGAAGTAAGATGATTATATTAAAACAAGACCGAAAAAAAATAAATTAGAGCCGACCCCTATTGATTTGAATTTCGGAGAAAATATTTATTTCAATTCAGACATCAATTATGATAGTAAAAAAAAAAGGAGATCATCTTTTGATGATAAAAGTTATTGGTAAAATATTTTAATATAACATCCAAAAAAGCGGGATAGTTCTAATTTTCTTCTTTTTTCATAATTTTAATTTACAACAATTACTTAAACAGCTCCAAAAATGATAAGGATACAAATTCAAACTCAACTGATTTTTCTTATTACAATTTATTAATTCCTTGCGATGAATTATTCATTGATAAAAAGTATTTAAATTATATCTCAAAAGGAAAAACAACAACAAAAAATTTACCCAAAATTACATTTACTATTGAAAAGCTTATTGAAAATAATGCATCTTCTGATACAAAGACAAAATTTAACAAAAAAACTAATTTTTCAAAATCTAATTCTTTGTGTATAAATACAAACCATAAATCTTCAATATTACAATTTTTGCAAGAGCGTAGCAATAAAAGAATATCTGAAGATTTTACTGATTCTTTATAATAAAAATTGAATTTGAATGTTATTTTTATAAAATCAAATTTCCTTATGAATAGTAAAGGAAGATTGAAAATGTATATAGTAAGTAGTAGATAATTTATTATCATCAAAGTGTTTTTTTAGAATGATTGAAACACTATAAAAATCATTTGATGTGTATTAGAAAAGAAGACAATTAGGAGTAAAATAGATTATATTTTTTATTAATATTTTATTTGATGAATGAAGTAAAGTATAAAAAATAAATATATATATACAAAAATAATTATTTTATATTTTTCAATTTATTAAGTTTAAAGATTTTTATTTTACTTAACAGCAATAGCAAATCTAAAAAAAAATTTATTTTTTCATAAATTTTTATTAATTAATTAAATAAAAAAATAATGAAAAAATAATTGTTAGTAGTAAAGATTTTTAATTTTTAAAAAGCTGGCTAGTTTGTTAATAATTTATTTTATGATGAACAATTTTAAATGATAGAATTTACAAATTAATATAAATCATTTCTATATGTTTTAATTTCAACTAAATGTTTTCCAATTTTATAATAATTTAAAATTAAAAAAATTTATAATATAAAAAGAAAATAAGTAAAAAAATATATTTTTTGTAAATAATTTTAACTGTTATTAAAAATTTAAATCCTACAAATAAAATTCTCCTTGATTAAATTTAAATTTAAATTCCATAATAAAAAAATTATTTATTAAAACTCGAATAAAAATTTTATTTTGACAATCATGTTTTACAAGTGAATTTCTCCATTTTTGAAAAAATGAAGTTTTATTTAATTATAAACCTTTAATAGCTTCTTTGACAAAGATTTTATTTGGACAAACAAGTAAATATCTTCTATCGGCTGCAAAATCAATTAATTTTAAATTAGGCAAATTATTAAATCCATTTTTCAAAGGTAAGAATTTCAAATCGATTATTTTTTCATCTTGAGCGTTTATAACACCAATTTCCTTAGTTTTCGTTTCAGAGATAATATTCGGCATTTCATCATTTCTAATTACACATTAAAAAATAAATAATATTCATTACAAGGTATTTTCAAAAGCTTTATTATTCAAATTAATAAGACTTATTTCATTAAAATCATTAAAGCAATCTCCTACTTCTAATTCTAGATGTATTTTTATATCTAGTAGATTTTTTATTTTTAAATAAACTTTAAAATATTCATGAAGAGTTATTTTTTTTTCAATTTCAATTTCTACATAGATGTATTTCATAATTTCATATTGCCACTTTATTGGAATGGACATAAATAGACTGTCGTAAAACTTATTTGAAATAACATCTAGAATTAAAGGAGTCGATAAATTTAGTCTGATAATTTCATCATTTTCTTCCAATAAAAGTACTGAAAATAATTAAAAAAGATTAATGAATAAATTTAGTAAATTAATATAATAAGTTTATTTTTAATTTACAAAAAGAATTCAATATTAGAAAACTTTTAAAGATTTTTACTATAATAAATATATATTTTTTACAATTGAATTATTTAATTAAATAAAAAAATTACTTTCTCTATTTGTATTGGTATCAGTAACAGATATATCTTTTGTGTTTGTTATTTTATTACCTACTATATCCTGATTAGACTGCGTTGGAAATGAATATTGTTTTGAGGAAGTTGCTTCTCCTAGCTTACTTAATGAAGTATTCGTGAAAGTTGCATGCGACATTCTGTCAGAGCCAATATTCATATTAAAGAATGAATCGCTTTCTTCCCTCTCAGGTATGGTATTTTTTATATTTGATTTAGCAGAGTTTGATAAATTAGTTAAATTTTTATAAGAGACTTTTAAATTGGGGGTTGTTGCAGTATATAAATTCCCATTGGTAATATGGTTTTCTTGTAAAGTCATTGATTTTTCCAATAAATTTTTATTCAAGATTTGGTTTGAATTTATTGTAATGAAGTTAATTGAGTTTAATGAAGATTTACTTACAGAGTTTTGTTTCGAAAGACCCAAAATTTTATCAGAACTTTTTCTTTTATAATTATTTTGATTTGTTTGATTTATATTATTTATTAAAGATTTATTATTATTGTTTATATTATGTAAGATTTGGATTTCTGAGTTGTTGAATATTTTATCATAATCTTTTATGTTTTTAACTAATTTAATCAAAATCACTAATTCTTCTCCTGATTTTAGTATTATAGGAAAATCCTAAATTTTATAGAAATTAAAAAACCTTAAACACTTTTTTTTACTAACTCAATTAAAAGAAAGTTGTTCCTAAATAAATTGACAGTTTTTATATTTTTTAAATCTAAAAAAGGATTATAAAAAGCAAAAAAAAATCATCATTTAATTGAAACTGTTAAGAATATTATAAAAGAAATTAAAGATATTTATTTACATTATTAACAATTGTGAAATTATAATTTTCTAAATTAATATTATCTTTGTTAAACCCAATCTTGGATTGCTCCTGATTTTTGTAATAAAAAACTGTTTTATTTAATAAAATAGTTTCTTCTTTCAAAATTTGCACGTCTCTAATAGTCAAATCTATTCCATAAGTTACAATATCTACTTCTTTTCCGAGTATCAAAAATTTTGAATTTTTGAGTCCTTTATCTATGAAGTTTATACTCGATGTGATATTTTCAATTTTTATTTCTATAAGTGAATTTTCTGGATTTAAATCAAGTTGCTTTATTCTTTCTATATTTAAAGGCCTTATTATTTTGACTTCTTTGAACAAAGTTTTAAGTATAGTAAATTCTTTAACTTCATTATAAATATTAGTGGTGTATATATCTAACAAGGAATAGTCCTGTTGATTAATGAAATTCAGATTATTTTTTTTCAAAATGTTGATTTTCATAATCAAGTTTCTGTTTAGGAATTTATTAGGAACGACTATTAATTATATAACCTTATAAATTAACTTATAATCCTTGTTCAAAAACTTATTGATTGATTATATAAAGGAAAATTTTAAAAAGCTTTTTCAGAAAAATTTACTTATGTGTTTTATTATTTCAAAAATTGCAATTTTTTTGTCTTCAAGAAAATGCTTCCTGCTAACGAATTCGTAATTAAGATTCTTGTAAATAAAGCTCGTATTCTCCTTCCTACAGTGAATATTTTCCATATCTTTGGAATTTTCTTTTGAAGTAAATATTGTGTTTCTATGAATTGCAAATAAATCCGTACATTTTGGCTTTTCGTAATCTCCGAAAAGCTCATTATTATCTGCGTTTGGAAATCCTAAATCATTTTCTATGTCATCTCCTTTAAGTTCATCAATTTCATCAATATCGCATGAAGGATCAAATTCTAATTTAAAAAACATTTCTTCTAGCAAAGTATTTATTTTATTTGGGCTATCAATTTTTAAAGCTACAAAAAGTCTTAATACTTCCCCTTGAAATACGATTGATCTAAAATCATTGAAACTTTTTTCAAATAAAGTATCTAAATTTTTGGAAGTATTATTAAATTTTTCTAGATTATTTTCTAATGGAATAAATATTTCTCCAATAATATCAATATCTATCAAGTACTCCATGGACATATTTTTTTTTATTACAAATCATTTAAAAATTATAATATTATATCAAAATGAAATTTGCTAAAATTAATCCCATTTTGAAATTTTTAAAAACTAAATATATCAAATGCATTTATTCTAAGTGAAAAATTTTATAAATAATCTGGTAGTTTTACAATAAGTAATTAGGATTACAAAGAACTTAAAGTGTAAAGAAGAAATTTGAAAAATAAAATATTAAAAAAGCTTCGTAGAAATATCTGAACGAACTAAATATATATTTGAAAATATCATTTATATAAATATATTTATTCATCCAAAAGAGGAAGTTTATTTTATTACTGATAAAATACTTAGCAAATAAAATGATTAATCTTTTATTCTTCTTTAGAATACATAAGTCAAAATGATGAAGAAAAAGAATAAGAAACAGATTATAAACTTGAAATAGAAAGTTTCTAACGAGGGAAAAATTTTAGAAAATTCAAATCAATTTATTAATTTTTGTTTTTTAAAAAATATATATATAAAAAACATTAGTATTAATAATCATTTATAAAAAATTAAATAAAATTAATAAGTTAATAAAATAAATCGATAAATTTTAAAGTTAATCAAGCAATATGTTTAATATTTATTAAATAACTATATACATAAAATTATTAAAAATT
>Ga0194116_10007922_pt1 | contig 10866 bp, 5 predicted proteins | sample TA2MahsurfametaG_4_FD_148617 | JGI IMG/M metagenome (GOLD analysis project Ga0194116, IMG submission 148617) | Freshwater microbial communities from Lake Tanganyika, Tanzania - TA2015008 Mahale S9 surface | ecosystem: Environmental > Aquatic > Freshwater > Lake | place: Tanzania: Lake Tanganyika... | reverse complement strand
TATAAGCAAGTCTTTTTCCAAAAATTAATAAAAAAGTTTTAGGTTATTCTTATATTTTTAATTATTTTATTAAATTATTAATTTTTATTTCGATTTTAGAATTAATAAATATAACTTAACTTTTACATTTTGAAAATTAAAATAAAAACCTTCTGTATATTAATTAAGATAAAATATTCATAAAAATAATAAATGTTTGCTTATCATAGCTTAAAATTTAGAGGAAAGCTCAATCCTCTAGTTAAAAACATTTTTAAAAGTTTTCAAAATAAAATTAAAATTTCGCAAGACAATTTTAAGATTATTAATACTCCTGCTTATAATAAAGTAACTTTAACTGGTCTTGCAGAAAATTCAATCAAAGATAAAACATTTATATTCGGTAATTAATCATTAAAAAGTATTTCGATTTTTTTGGGCTTTTTAAAGATTTTTGAAGATTTCTGTTTAATTTAACAATAAATAAAATTTGATTTTAATATTATTAATAAATTAATCTTCTTCTTCTACTTTTTATTAAAATATTTTTATAGAACAAACAAAGAACTTTCAAAGTATTATTTCTGAATTAGAAAAAGATTATCAAGTTAAATTGGAATTCGATGAATCATTAAAGATTCAATCAGAAAGGATATTAGAAGGTGTTGTTCTGACTAAAGAAGAAATTGAAAAATCAAAAGAGATTTCTTTTTGCCCTGATAAATTAGAAAATATTTTGGATAAATTGCATCTGACATCTCAACTTGAAAAAATAGAATTTTTCAAAAAAATATTTTATGGACGCGATGTTCAAAATGTTTATAAAATGAAGCTCGTTTATTTCAAATTACAGGCTGATATTGAAAAAATGGAAAAGCTCAAAACTAGAATTGACAAAAGAGCCGCTAAGAGAGCGAAATATTTTTTGTTTACACTTTGCTTAATTCTTACTTTTCAAACTGGGCTTTATTATCATATGATTTATAATATCGATCATTTGGGATGGGATCTTGTTGAGCCAACTACGTATTTTTTACAAAGCATAATTTTACTTTTAGGAGTAATGGCTTATACAAAATTTCATAGAAATTACATGACTGGTCATAAATTAATTGAGGACTCTACATATAACATTATCTTGAAAGGATATGCAAAGAATAATTTTAATGATAAAATATATTCTCAATTAAAAAAAGAGTCTTTGCTTATTAGAAAATATTTAAATAAATAATTTTTAAAGACGATAAATTATAAATACATCTAAAACTTGGTATTTAAACTTTAGAAATAATTGTTCTTTTGCATTATTTTTGGAAAAATAAGTTAGTTTTATATTTAATTGGTTTCTTAAAAATGAAATATTACACATTTAAAAAAATTATTATTTAATAAAATTCTTTTTTAAAGATAATACCAAAGGATTTCATTACCTTCATTCATCATTCATCATATTTGATTTAAATGCTTTCTGATTAATAAAATACTTTTTAGACTTCAATTGTTTGATTCAAACTTTAATTAATCAATAATATAGCAAAATAAGTGTCTATAAATTTTTATTGAATTATAAAATTATGCTAAATTTACAAAAATTTTAATAATTTAAAAAAAAACAAAATGACTTCACAAATAGCTTGTAAGCTTAAAAACTCTTTTGCTATAGATAACAAACAGGACTTATATAGCTGGGGAAGTTATGAATCTGGTATTCTAGGAAACGATGATCCATTTGACATTAAAATTCCGACTAAAATTAATTTCGAATTATATGGAGAAGAATTAAAAGTAGAAGCATTAAGTTTGGGCCATTTTCACGCAGCAGCTATATGTGAATATAAAAACTATACCCAAATCAATTTTAATCAAATAAACGAAAATTCTGAAACGTCAAAAGTTTTAAAAGATTTCCGTGATTGGTTTAAGATATTCATTTATCAAATTTCTGATTTTAAAACATACATGATAAAAATGTTAAAAAAAGATGAATCTTTTAAGAATGTGAAATATACAACTTTACGTGAGTGCTTTATAGAATCATTTATTGAATTTTTGAAAATTAACAAAAAAGATTCTTTTAATATGCGTTCTTTTTATGAAAGCAATCTAAAGACAGTTTTGGGTGTTTCTAATGATGATAGTGATATTCCTTTTGAAAAGCTCGAGAATATTTTTCCTTCTATTGATAGAAAACCAAATTTGATTTCTATTGAAGAAAAGAATATTTTAAGATTTATTGACTTTTTACAGAAAACTCATGATCATTTAAAATCAGACAAACAATTGCATTTTTTTATAAGATTCGTGACCAATTTTAAAAAAAACATTACAGATTCAGATATTCAAAATGTATTAGAATATGCCTATTCCCAAAATAAAAGAGAAAATTATAGAGATATCAGGAAAGAAACAACAAATATATTTAATTCGATTTATAATCAATTAAAAAATCTAAATAAAAATAAAGATTATGATGATTCCGCAAAAGGTAAAATAAATAATCAAAACAAAAACTTTGATACTATTGGCGTAGATTATAAAGAAGGGTCAAAAGAAAATTTAGAAAATATAAATTTTAAAAATGATTACAATAATAATAGCATCAATTTTCAAGATCTGAATAATTATCAAGAAAAAACCATCCCGATACGCTATTTTATAGATGCAGTGTGTGAGTCTGAAAAAGGTAAAGGATTACTTTTCACTTGGGGTGTTAATTGTGATGGAAGACTTGGATACAAAATAATCCCTGATTATGATGAAGAAAATTTTTCAAAAAACTTATCTCTTTCAACACAAGACAAAAAGCAAGGAAAATTCAATAATGCTCAAAAGATAAACACTAATTATATTATGGAATTGAGCAAACTACAGTTGATTCCCAGAATGGTTTTTTTTGAAAAAGAATACAAAATCGAATCAGTAGCCTGTGGATACAATCACACTTTGGCATTAACTCTTGATGGAAAAGTCTTTTCTTGGGGAAATAACAAATACGGTTGCTTGGGTTTTATCAACTTTGAAGAAGAATTCAATGATTATCCAAAAATGGTCGATTTTATAAATGACTCAGAAAAATCTTCAGATATAAAATCAATTGGTGCAGGAATGTATTATTCTGTTGCTATTTGTAAAGAGAAGCATATTTATACTTGGGGATGTGGAAATAATGGTCGTTTAGGACACGGTAATGAACATTCATTGAACACACCTAGAATTATTAGATTTTTCCTTGAAAAGGAAATTACAGTAAAATCATTTTCCTGCGGTGATACTCATATTGGTATAATTAGCAATAACGATACTTTATATACTTGGGGCTCTGGAACTTATGGAAAATTGGGACATGGAAATTTAGAGGATTATAATACTCCTATTAAAGTAGAAGCTCTTAAAAATTCAAAGATTGATATTATTTCTTGTGGAAGTAATGACACAATTGCTGTTACTAGTGATTTAAAGGTTTTTTCTTGGGGAAAAAATTCTAGCGGAATGTTAGGAACTTCTCAGCTCCCTGATAGAAACATATTGGTTCCAACTCTTATGAATTTAGTCATAGAAGATGCAAAATTAGGTATTGTCGAAGTAAGTGTTGGATCAAATCATGTTTTGATTAGGCTTTCAAATGGTGATTTATATACTTGTGGAAATACATTAAATGGTATTTCTGGAATTCCTAATCAAAAAGACAAAATTTTCGAACCCAAAAAAATTCCTAATATGAAATGTCTTACTGAAGAAGAGGATAGTGAAGATTACAAGAACTTAATTAATCGAAATCTCTTCAATCTTGGATTTACGCTTAAAACAAATGTAATAAGAAAAGCAAAGTTTATATTTGTAACATGTTCTCAAGACAATACAGCTTTTTTAACTCAAAATGGAGATTTGTTTTTAAGTGGTGAGAAAAAATTGATTTATTCAAGCGATAAAATGAACTATAATTTAACTAATAGCAAAATAGACTTTAATAAAAATGCAAATATTATTAATGAAACTCAGTATCAAAATATGCATAATAATCTTGGAAATGAAAGCACAAATATGGCCTTTACTCAGACAAATGATTCTCTCAATCGAGGAACTCCAGGATTATTTGGAAATCAAATTAATTCTAACAGCAATAAGAATAGTGATCTTGGAACTCCTGGTTTTATAAATCTCGAACAACAGGGAATAAACAATAATAGCGAAAATGTGAGTAAAAGTCGCAACAATGAATTAAATAATTTTAATTTAAATACAATAACAGAAAATGAACAAAAATTAATACGAAGAATTGCTTTTAATCAAAAAGTAAGCTATATAGCTTTATCTAAAAAGCATGCAATATTAGTATCAGAATATAAAGCCTACAGTTGGGGAAAGAATGAAAATGGTATATTAGGACTGGGTGATAAAAAAGATTCAGAAATTCAAATGCCTTCTCATATAAAGAAGCTACCATCTAATATTAGTATGGTTTGCTGTTCAGATTCTCATTCAATGGCTCTAACAATGAATGGAGAAATTTATTCATTTGGTTTAAACACCTATGGAAAACTTGGGATTGGCTCAATGACAAAATATATGATTTTTATCACAAAAGGAGAATCAGAAAATACTGAAAAAGGAATAGATCTCCCTATTGAGTATGAGCCTCAGCTTGTAAAAGATGTAAGTTTTGCATATTTTATTGCCTGTGGAAATAATCATTCTGCTTGTATAATGAAAAATGAAGAAACAAAGAAAAATTGCTTATATACTTGGGGAAGTGGTTATGCAGGTAAGCTCGCTAACAATGATCCCTCAAAAGATGTCTCCTCACCCCAACTTTGTATTGGAAAGGATAATACGCATTTCATTCAAGTTACATGTGGAGATGAATTTACGCTTGCTTTGGCTAATGACGATACTTTATACGGTGCAGGTAAAAACATTTACCTAAGCCTTAATCGCAAAGGAGATAAAATGTCTTCTAGTCAAAATTTTTCATCGACTCTAAGATCAATTCCTCCAAACAATAATTTCAAGTTTATTTCTAGTTCTAATCACTATTCAGTTGTACTTGATAAACATGGGAAAATGTGGGGATTTGGTAAAATATTTCGTGAGAAGCTGGAATTGGATGAAGAAAAAAAGGAAATTAAATGCCTAGATAAAATGAAATTTGTAGCATGTGGCCAAAATCATTTTGCTGCTTTTTCTGAAAAAGAAAACAATATATACACTTGGGGTAGTAATTCTTATATGAAATGTGGTCAAAACTTCTTAGAAGATGTAGTAGATAAAATTGATATTGAATCAAAGTTTAAATTTGTTGATATTCCCAGAAGGCTAAAGTTGGATAATTTCGAAAAATTGGATGTAAATAATGAAAATGATGAAAATGATAATAATTATTACGATAATGGGTCTAGTGAAGAAGAATCAAATAAAAGCGATAATGAATATGAAAATCAAAAAGATAATAATAATGAAAAAATATTGAAAAATGAGAACGACATTGAAGATGAATCAAAAAATGAATTAGGAAATATCAATAAGATAAAGGATGATGAGAAAAATTTAGAAGAAATAGAAAAATTAGAAGATGAGAATAATATTAAAAAAAAAGGAAAAGAGAACGCAAAAAAAAGAGGTCTTTTACAATTAATGTTACTTAAAGAGCGTCCGGAGCAAAAAAATGCAGGTTTAATTCAAGATGATATGAAACTTGTAAAAAAATTTTATGAAACATTGGCAAATTTAATAAACAATTTAAGAAATAATGAATCGAATGTAAATAAGGAAATTTTTGAGACAGAGAATAACATTTTAAAATTCATTAATCTTTCTGATGAATTCAAAATTTATAAAAATTATAACAGTAATATTCCTAAAATTATTAATATGAACTTTCAAATTTACGAAAACTTTCTTAATATCATTCAACAACATCCTTGCAATTTAGCCAAACTTCTAAACCATATAAATAATAAAAAAACACATGAAAATATTATAAGAATAATTTTTGGTCGAAGTCCTTTGCTATTAAATAACAAAAGAATAAATAATATTTTTTTAGGATTATGGAACAACATTTTCAGTACTGATAATAACTGTATTGCTTCTAAAAATAAAATAGAAGAAAGCTCTTCCTATAAAATTTATAAGCTAATTTTAAATAACTCTGAGCAAAATCTAGAAGTTATTCGAGAGGTAATTGCAGAAGTTTTCGTTTTTTATGTTAATGAAATTTGCCTCTTTTATGAAAAAGAAGAAACAAAAGGGAAAAATGTTATAAATAATGACTCGAATTTATCTTTTGTTTATAAAGAAATATTAGGACAAAATCAAAAATTAATTTTTAAGCATAAAGCAGAAGAAAATATATGTTCTTCAATATTAAATTATTTTGGTGATTTAATTGTAAGTAATAATGAAAATAATTCTAATAACAACAAAAATACAAAGAATCTTAATAATGAATTAACTTATACCAAATATATTATATGGATTTTCAAGCATTTGATTTTAAAAAAATATAATATAATAAAAAAAATAAAAATCGATAATGAAATTATTTTAAATGAAACTTTTTATGACTGTGATTTTACTATCAATGACCATTATTTTTCTTATATAAGCGAAATCGAAGAATCTATAATTTCGAAAAATAATAAAAATAAGCATTGTAAAATTAATAAAGAACAGACTCATGACATATTTAAAATTTCAATAGAATTCAATAAATTTTTATTTTTTCCATTTGTAGAGCTTCTAAAGGAAATAAAATACAGAAACAGCGATACAAATTTAAAAGAAATTGATTTAATGGAAAAGAAAATTTTATCTGTAATTGAAAAATTCAAAAAGCAATATATAAAAGTTTATAATTTGTATAAATTAGATCATTTTCATTTCAAAAAAAATTATATAAATGATTTACTTTCGAATGACTCTCCAATCTTAGGGGATATCTTGTCTATTTTTGAAAATTTATGTAGTAAAAATAATAATGATGATCCAGATTCTAAAAATGTTTCTATCAATGAAACATTGGAAAATATGAATGCTGAATTTTGCTTGAATATAAAGAATTTCAAATGGGACTTCACATTCAATTCATTAACAGATATGATTAAAACTGCTTATGAATATGGAAATTATAAAATTACGATTCCTCTGACTGTGGAAGATTTGATAAATTTGCAAAATTATTTTTTACTTTATTACAAATCTTCATCAGATAAAGATAAAAATGAGATAAATGATCCAGTAACACAAATTTTGAATATTTTAACAAATTTTAAATTAGGAGAATTAGAAAATACTTCAAGCATTAGAAACTTTGTAATTAATCTAGAAATAAAGCCACTTACGTTTTTATTTGATTTTTCTGATAGCTGTGAAATATTCAAGTGTCCTAAATGCCTTTTGCCTCTTCATAATATTTTATTCTCGCATATAAAAAAAGAAGAAAATTCTAATCATTTAAATCAACAAATTCAAATTTCAAAGGAAAAACAGTTAGACGAGGTAATTTACGGTAAAGATTGGAATTGTAATTATGACAATGTAAAAATGAAAAATAAAAAATTATCTGAAAGAAATAAAAACTTGAGTGATTCTGATGATGAAAATTATTCTTCTCTTTGTAGAGGACATATTAAACAAGAGGTCAAATGCTTAAATGCTCAAATTTTCAAAAAAAAGTCAGATATTATAACCAAATATGATTTATTTAAAAAATACCATGTAATTCATAACAATAAGCTATTAAATTTATATGAAGAAGTTTTATACATTTTACCCAAAATGAGTCAGGAAGATGATACATTCAAGATTATGGTAAAAGAAAAAGACGCAATAAAATTAATGAACTTTAAAGATGAAGAATGGAAAGTCTCTTTACTAGACGATTTTATGAAAAAAATTAACTTTCTTTCCAGCCAAAAAGGATATAATGAAAAAAGTATTGAAAAAGCAAAAAAGAATATACTAGAAGAACTGAATAATCTTTTGGAAGTTAATTTAAAATCACGAAAAGAACATAATAGATATGCACAGACCATTTACGATTTAATTGAATTTATGAAGTCAAGTGTTGAAAGTTTAAAAACTAAATATGGATTTTTTGAAAAAGAAGTTGATTTGATAAATCAGTTTATAAGGAAAGGTTCATGTAATCAAAGTATTTTTGATAGATCAGAAAAAGCAGGCCTTTTACAATTGTATCAGCAGAGATTAAATAAATACAATAATGAAAGAAAATTTCATAAGTTCAATGTCAATTCACTTATAAATGATAAAGTAATTGATAATGTAGAAATGATAAAAGATGGTCAATCAAATTTTAATCAAAAGTCGTATTTAGTTTTCTCAAAAACAGATGAAGGGTATAATATAAAACTTTGTTTTAGGGAAACAAAAAGGAAATATATTATATGTGGCCTTGATAATCAAGAGTTTATTATTCACAATATTAATTTAAGTTATGAAAAAATTGCAGAGCTAAGGAGAACTGCCAAAAATAATCCTACATTCACTGATGGTGAGATACGTTTCAATGTTTTTTACTTGGTTAGGTTACTGAATTCTTTTGAAAATATCAATCAATAATAATAATTAATTTTAAGAATTTAAAATTTTTTTATATAATTATCATATATATTTATTTTTACGATGAATTAATTAATTTTATTATTAATCCCTTTAAAATCTTAAAATGGCTAATTTGGTGCAAGGGAAATTACTATTAAACTGATATAGAAATAATTAATGAATTTTAAAGAATTATATTATTTTAAATAAGTGTTTAAATTCCTTTCTATAAGAAACAGGGCTATTTTTTATTCCTATTTATTTTTGGGTTTAAAGAGTAATTTATTTTAATTGTTAATTATTAAAATATGCATATAAATTTTCTTTTTCATTTAAATTTATTAATTAGGAAAAATCATCAATTATTTATTATAGTAGATTTAAATAAGATTAATTTCAATTAAGAATGTTTGTTTATTAAAATTTAAATAAATAAATTTAACATTATAAAAAGATCAAGATAAAAATGATGAATCCGAAGCTTCCTTTTCAAAAATATGTTTCAGATTTTGAAGGATATTCATGTAAATTCTCTCCTTTCGAAGCTAATAAAATTGCTTGTTGTTTTTCACAATATTATGGAATAATAGGTAACGGACGTTTGGCTGTATTTAACACTAATCCAATGACTGGAAATTTGGAAGAGATTCACAGATTCAATTCAAATGATGGTATGTTTGATATTGCCTGGTCAGAAGCAAATGAAAATCAAATAATATCAGCTTGTGGAGACGGATCTGTAATTTTTCTTTTTAAAAATTCTTTTTATTTTTTCTTAAAAAGCCTTAAAACATAAATATTTCAAACTATTAATTAAAATATCATTTATTATTCAAGGTCTAAAATTATGTGAAATTTCATATATACTTTTAAAATCTACATAATTTATTCTTAATTAAAAAGTTATGATTTTATATTCATTTTTATCATTGATTTTTGAAAAAATTATTTAAAATAATATTTATTAATAGATAAAACTTTGGGATTTCAAGTATAAACAGCCAATTCTAAACATTAAAGACCATATAGGAGAAGCTTTTTCAATTTCATGGAATAATTCTATGAATAATTTAGTTGCCAGCTCCGGAATGGACTCTACTGTCAAAATATATGATATAGCAAAAGGAGCTGCAATTCAAACTTTAGTTGGACATAAAGGGGTTTGCTATACTGCTTGTTGGCATCCAACAGTTAATAATCTTCTTGCATCTACAAGCGCAGATAGAACTACAAAAATATGGGATGTAAAAAGCGGGAAAATCATCAGAACAATCTTAGCTCATAATGCTGAAGTAATGCATTGCGATTTTAATAAATACGAAAATATTATTGCAACAGCAGGATCTGATGGAACTGTAAATGTTTTTGATTTAAAAGGAACTGGAGATATTCCAGTTTTAAGCATGAAAAGTCACATGCTTACAGCTAGAAAGGTTCTGTTTTCACCTTTTTTTTCTTCAGTACTTGCTAGTGTAGGTTATGATATGAATGTAGTAATTTGGGATATTAAAAAATCCGCTCCAATAAATACTTTTAAACATCATAGAGAATTTGTAATTGGATTAGATTTTTCTTTATTTGAAAATAAAAAAATTGCTACTACAGCCTGGGATAGGAGTTTATATACATTTAATTTCGATGAAGCTTTTTAATTTATTTTGTAAAACTTGGTAGGATAAATTGAAATCTAAATATAAAGATATGCAAAAGATTAGCTTAACATTTTACTTTTAAATTAAGATGCAGTAAATAAATAAAAAACCCTTTTTTATGGTTGAGTAATATAAACTATTCAAATTTGAATTAATAAATTTTTGAATGAAAATTTAGTAAAATATGTTTCTAAGAAAATTAATTTGAAATAATATATGTGAAATATCTAAAGATAACAGTCTAACATAATTTCCACTTTTTTATATTTTTAAATTTTAAATCGAATATTTTTTCTACAAATAATTGAAAGTTTATAGCAGAAAATTTATGAATTTGATAAAAATAAAAGAATTTTAAGTTTTTGAATTTGAAAAAAGAGTGAATATATTAATAAATTATGATAGATTAATGTTGTTAAGATGCTATTTTAATAAAATTCAATAAACTAATTTCATAGAACTTATTAAAATAACTCAAAATAGTTTTTAAATGTCGATTTAATTGCTTTGATGCTTAAATAAAAGCCTAATAATTTTAAAATTAATTGAATGGTGTTTGTTTTAAAAATAATCAAAAAGGGTTTAAAATAGTGATTAAGTAAAAAAAGTTATAGAGCGAAATTTTATCTTCAAAAAGAGATTTATAATTTTTTAATTTTGATATTTGAATGAT